>Ga0209591_10007946_pt1 | contig 11585 bp, 9 predicted proteins | sample MAT01_FD_187207 | JGI IMG/M metagenome (GOLD analysis project Ga0209591, IMG submission 187207) | Freshwater microbial communities from Lake Fryxell liftoff mats and glacier meltwater in Antarctica - MAT-01 (SPAdes) (version 2) | ecosystem: Environmental > Aquatic > Freshwater > Ice > Liftoff...
GTGCTGGCGTCGAGGAGGTCGGATCGTTTTCCGGTGCTGGTGTTCCATTCACCTTGGGCGTAGTTCTGGAGTTGCATGTCTTTCAGCCCATCATTTGGGGGGGAGTGCTAAGGCAGCGGGTGCGGTGTAGGTGGAATGGATCGCAATGGACCCCGATGGACGCGGTGCCCATCCACGTCGATCCAAGTCCATCGAATGCAGTGTCTTTTTGGGTTTGGGGCGTGCCCTGGCCAAAAGCGCCGTGGTTGCGATTGGAGTTTACCCCGGGTCTGACCCGGGGCTCCAAGTCCGCACTCGTCGTTCCTCCTCGCTTGCGTGCTTTCCGCTTCCATCGCTCACGCGGAATGCAGGCGTTCCCCTAAATCTACCTGATGGCTCTGCATTCCTTGCCCAGACGCACCAGAATGTCGTCGAACGCTGGATCTGGATCAGAAAGGGATGTATTGGGATCTCCGGTCAGTATGTAGTAGTCACCGAAGTTGAACGCCTCCGGTGATCCAGTGGATGAGCCACCGTTCGGCATCGGCCCTCCGACGGAACCCGAACCCCCGACCATCACTGAAGGCCAGATCGTGGATGCGTTAAGCGGGGCAACACTCTGCCCGATCCGAGAGCGGACCCCGTCCTTGCCAATGATGAAGTACTCATTATCCACCCAACCTCCTTTGTGCGGGCGTTGCAGTATCACTATACCGCTATACGGCACCTCAATGAGAAAGCGTCCATCTTCCTTCCGATCCGGAAGTCCGCATGGCTCGCCTTCCACTACGGTGAACCTTCCTGAAAATCCTTCAGGGATGAGGAAGGTCAGGGATGGCGCGAAACGCTGTGAGAACGACCACGCAACGAAGAGGATCGGCACTGGAACAACCAATGTCTTTGACACCCAAGACTTCCGCGATACAAGGACCAGGAAGGCGCCAAGAGCAAGGAAGGCCATCGCATATAGCAAGAACCACCAGGTCAGATAGAGGGAAAGACCGAACAGGAGGAGGACGATCCCAGCTACGAATTAAATGGTCGAAGCCCGCTTGCTCATTGATCACAGGCTGCCCAAGTTAGTGTGGTAACCCGTAAGTTGGTTAACCGAAGATCTGTCACTATTTCGCCTTCATGCAAGCTTCCCCGCAAAGGCGGGACGAGGACGCTTCGTCCGATCTTTCGGGGGCGGAACATGCACGGCGTCCGCCGTGCGGCGGACGGTCTGCCGTACGGCAGATCCCAACGCGGCAGGAAGGTGAAAGAGGGGCGGAGATGGTTAATGAACTTAGGGGTTACCACACTCGGGACCTCAAAACCCTCAAGCTCGAATTGCTGGAACGCATCGCCATTTTGGACGACGAAGCGCGCCTGCTCGCACTGCAACGCCTGCTCGACAGCCCGCGGGGCTACAGCATCCCGTTCCGCATTGCTGAGGAAGAGTATTGAGCGCGGTGCAGGAAGGTGAAGCACCGTACCGGAAATTGGAAGACCGCATCTACACCGCAGAGGAAGTGCGGGTGTTGCTGCTGGAGGCACTGCTGAGCACATTATACCATTTCTCATTACAGATCCAGCCAAAGATGCGCCGCTATTTTCCCCGCCAGCGGGATGGAACATTCGCAGGACGAACCGGGGATGGCTATGCGTTCGCCGGACGGCTGACGGGACGACCTCATCGGAGAGGTGATGCGGATGCTTCGGCTTCTCAACACAAGCAAAGAGCAAGCAGAACCTGTCCCGCCTCGCGGGATCGGGTGGATCTGTACTGCGAATTGGTCTTACCCAGCACACTGGGCGAAGACATGATCAGCGATACGGAGCTCGCCGAGCTGGACCGTCGGCATGCGGCACGGCCCAACGGTGGGAGCGGTGATGTTCCAGAGAAGGATACCGTATACCACCTGCGAAAGGGCAGATCGCGATAGCGCTGGATCGGCGGCTTCTTCCTGTACGCCTTGCTATGAATAGAGGTGCTCCCGCTACGCCCTTCGGCATCCGCTTTGTCTTGGAACGGAGGGCGTCGGCGCGCACTGGCTACGTTGGCCCTTCGCAGGGAGCGGCCATCTCAGGTCTTCTCCCGCTGCTTCCGGGCTCTCCCCAAGATCATGGGAGCGCTTGCCATCCGGGTATATCCTCGCTGATGATCATGAGGATGGACACATAAGGCAGAAGCTACACCGTGCCCGTAACACCCCACAGGAGCGCACCGATGAGAACGATCAGCATAAAAGCGAGCGTGTTCAGGCCCAGTTCGGCGCCTACCACCTTCGGGGAAATGATATTGGCTTCCAAGTATTGCGCCACGGCGAAAACGCCCGCAATGCCCATCGGGGTCCACACATTCCCGGTCGTCATCCACGCTACCGAGATGGGTACGAGAGAACTGACAATGATGCCCACGTACGGAATGATCGTCATCAAGGCGGAGAGCATGCCGAACAGGATGGCGTTCGGCACACCAAGCAGCAGCAGGCCGATGCTATAGAGGACCCCTACAATGAGGTAGACCTTCACCATACCAGTGATGAACAACGCGAAGCGGCCAACGCAGCGGTGCAGTATGGAAGGCAGGCGGGCGCGCATATCGGCCCCCACCATGGCCGCCATGGCATGCACCAGGGCGTGCTGGTCAGCGAGCAACAGCACCGTGGAGATGGGGACCATGAGCAGGTTGAAGACCATACCGAACACGGCGTTGGCCGACCAGATGAACAAGGGACCCAAGCTGCTGGGAAGGTTGCTGATCAGACCGGCCAACCGATCCGCGTGATCGGCCCGTGCCGCACCGAACATGCCGTTGAGACAGTCCCGCAGCGTTCCCGAACTGCCCTGTGTCCGGGTATTGAGTTCAGGCAGTTCACGAAGGAAGGTGCTCAGTTCCCAAAGCAGCAGGGAACCGATGGCGGAGAAGAGCGCAGTAACCGCCAAGAGGCCTACGGTGATGGCGAGCACCTTGAGCATTCCTCGTTCTTCCATGCGCGCCACATAGGGCGAGAGTAGCATGGCGGTGAGCAGGCTTTAGACCAGCGGCACCAGCACCGACAGGCCCAGATAGAGCAGAGTGATCAGCGCCAGCCCGATAAGCGACTGGTCGCGGATGCGCTGGATGTTGGTAAACATGACGTCGTCGTGCGAAGGAAGGTTTTATTACGTACGTGCATGTTGAGGGAACTCAGGCAGCGGTCGTGGCGCTTATCAGGTCGATGATCCTCTGCGGTCACCACGTACCTGCATGTCCTTTTGCTCTGCGATGAAGTCATCGACACTGGCAGCGCCCTGTTTGGTTTTCGATCGTGCTTGGGCAACGCGGTATAGGTGTGAACGACGCGCATCGAAAGCGATGGTCAATTGACCTTTGCGATCACCACAGACGCATCACCGCGATACCAAGCACCGTGGCGAGAAAGATCGCACCGAAGCCCAGTCCCACCCATTTACGCAAGGAACGCGCACCGAAGATGACGACGAGGAGGAATTTCATCACCGTATTGGACAGCGTGGCCAACAGGATCGCCGTCATGCCTTGCGTGGTTGCCGGGTCCAAGGTCCTGCGCGCTATGGAGAGGGTGATGGCATCCATGTCTGCGGCGCCGAAGATGAGACTCGTGCTGTAGAGGCCTTGCGCCCCATAGCGTTCTGCGGCCAGTGCCACCAACCATTGCACGGCCATGTAGGCCAATGCGAACTGCACGGCCACGGTAAAGTTCAACGGATTGTTCAAGGGCAGTTCCGCCAGATCGGTGGTGTCCTTCTTGCGATGGATGAGATAGGCCGATGCGAAGGCCACCAAGGTGATGAACGCAATGGGTATCGCCAATTGCAGCGCTAGCGGCCGGTTGAAGGCCCAGGTCTCCAACAGGATCCGCGGGTACAGCGTGGCTGTTGCGGCAATGATACCCACAGCGGCCACGACATGCCCGTTACCCGGCTGCTCGCGCGTTCGCCTTGAAACGCTCAACGCCACCGCCGTGCTGGAGACCAGGCCGCCAAGAATACCCGCGAGCAAGGTGCCCTTGTTCGAACCGAGGATCTTGGCCATCAGGTAACCTGCGAGGCTGATGCCCGACACCACGATCACCATCATCCAGATATCGTGCAGGTTCCACACGCCACCCGGGCCGAAGTCATCCTCCGGCAGGAAGGGCAGCACCACGGCGGAGATGATCACGAACTGGATGAACGCACGGATCTCCTTCGCCGTCAATGTGGAAATGAACGTGTGCAGCTTCATCTTCAACGAGAGCAACGATGTGACGATCACCGTGATGATGACGGCCAGCAGCACCTCGCCCTGGAAAACCACCGCGCCGATGAGGAATGCGAGGATCGCGGAGAGCTCCGTGGTGATGCCATAACTGCCCTGTTTCGCAGTAAGCAGATAGGTGGCGATCACCATGCTGATGCAACCGGCGAACCCGGCGATGAAGGCCCACTCGCCGTAGCGCTCAGCGAGAAAAGCGCTGAGAAAGCCCATCAGCGCGATGAAAGGGTAGGTGCGTACCCCAGCGAACTGCTCCTCCTTCTCGACCACGCCTTTGGCATACTCACGTTCCAAGCCGATCAGGAAGCCCAAGCCCAGGCTGATGAAGAGCCTTGAGAACAGCAGCTGGTGCGTGTCGTTGAACAGAATGGTGTCCGGATGCATGTCTTGGCCGCGGTCCGATCAGCGCCTCGCATGCACCGCTGGACCAGTGCATAAAGATCGCGCTAAGTACAGCGAACTGTGCAGATCGTTGTGATCGGTCGGCAGCCGAACGGATCGTTGCGCACTGGGAATGCTGATGCCTGTCATGGTCGATCGCTAGGAGACGCTCATCTTTCGAATTCAGGTCTTCCCCATGGATCCTTTATCACAACCCGATCAGGAGCACCCGCTCTTCGGTTCCGATGCCTTCTCACCCACGAAGATCGCCGATCGGGCCAGCGCCAAAGTGGTTCTGGACAAGCAATGACCCAAGTCAGTAGGGGTCCGCGGCTCTCCATTGCGCAGATCAAGAGCGAACTGAGGGGTCAACCACCGGGCATTTTGAAGCTGTGGCAGCAATGGTCTGGGACCGGTGGGGTAGCTGTTCCCGAAGGTGGAAAAGGAAGCTGGATCACTTGGCTTGTATTCAAGCTCCGGTCGCCGCAGCCGTTGCGCTCCACGTCACCGTTCCGCTCGCACGGAACGTGATCACCGTATCCCCGATCTAAGGGGAACGCATCGGACTCGGACTATGCGCGGCGGGTCAGGGCGATGCGATAGGTGGAACTAGTAGTGATCCGAACCGTGGAATGTGTCGAAGGTCTCTAACTAGTCCAACACCTACCTGGGCAAGCTGGAAGCTCCCTCTAAAGGCCCGTCCGTCGATCGCCCCCTACGGTAGCTGCGCATTCCGCGTGTTGGTCGGAACCACGCCGCCTATCGTGGTCAAGACCTTATCACGATCGTTGTTGGCACCGGTGTACTTCACGATGCCGTCCATGGTCACATCCTCCGGGAAGTAGCCGTTCACAGTATTGGTGGGAATGACCCCACCGATGCGCACCAGTATGGGGTCGCGATCGTTGTTGGTGCCGGTGTATTTCACTTGCTGGTTGAAGGTGACATCGCCGGCCCACAGTACGCGCCAGTTTCCGATCGCCTTCCGTGCATCGGTGCCGTAGGTGACTGTGCCGGCCACGGTGAAGTCGATGCTGGTCGCCGTGCCGCTGAGCGATATGGCCGAGGCGCTCATGCATCCGAGATGGTTCCTGTGCGATATGGCCAGGAAGTAATTGCCAGCAGGCGCTGAGAAGGCTATCGCGCTCGTGCCGTCCATGTCCACGACATCCCCATCACGCTGCACAAGCGCGCATCGCGAGGCTACCACGACGCTATTATCCACTGTCGATCGCAGTTCGACCAAGACCCAGTCCACGATCGCGTTCGATCCGGTCGTGGACAGCACCGCGGCCGTAGTCGATGATGGGGATGAACCAGTGTGGACATAGCCCATGGCCGGGTAGGGGTCATTGAGCGGAACGAGTCCCGCGAGGCGCAGCGCATCGTTCATAAGCCCCGTACCGGATTGGAACGGACCTTCGAGTAGGACCTTAGGCGCTACCAGGACCGAAGCAGGCGTGGGTTGGCCCAACCGCGCGGTGGCACCACCTACCACGTAAACGTTGTGATCGCTTCCCAGCGCGAAGCCGCTCGAATTGCTGCCGGAGGTGGTCACGTACCAGCCCGTGGTGCCATCACTGTTCACCTTGCAGATGCCCATGGCGAAAAGTGTTCCTGCGCACAAATACGCGTTGTTGTATTGGTCCATCATCATCTGCGCATGCAGGAGAAATGCGTTCGGTCCATCCGCATCGGGATCGGCCCATAGCACAGCGCCCGAGGGGTTCACCTTTATGAAGGCCGAACCAGCACCACCGCTCGCCGGGAAGCCACAGATCACCGGTGACTGGTCCGCGCCAACCTCCACGCGATAGGCGGTGATGGCATATGTGGCGTTCTGCCAGAGCAACGCACCGATGGGCGATAGTTTCCGGATCGTGCTGGTGCCATTCCCCGAACTACTCACGCAGTAGGTGTTGCCCGCTGCGTCGCCCGCTGCATCGCCCACCGTGAAGCTGCTCACCCCGGCCAAGCTCCAGATCCCGTTGCCGTTCCGGTCGATCTTCACGTAGCCGTTCAAGTTGCCCGTGAACGCGCGTGCTGAGATCACCAGGTTGCTGTCAGGGGAGATCTTGATATTGATCGGTGCGCCAATGCCGACCGGGTCGAACCACGCCCATTGCGAGGTGCCTCCAGGGTTGAATTTCCGAACGGTGGTCACCTGTCCGTTCGGTCCGGTCCCAACGCCCAGCACATAGATGTTGTTGGCCTTGTCTACGACGCACTTGGTGGTTGAAGAACCGTCGAAGGTCGTTTGGTACACGTTGCGCCAGAGCAGATTCCCCGCTGGGTCGAACTTCATGATGATGCTGTTGGCGTTCACCGGATTCGAGTAGCCGGACATGAGCGTACCGGAAACGATGGCGTTGCCCTGCTGATCGGTCGCCACCCACGTGGCCTTGTCGAACATGGTGGTGCTCGTTTGGTTGAAGCCAGATGCCCAGAGGAATGCCCCTGCCGATGTGCGTTTGGTCAGTGTGATGTCGCCGCCCAGCGCGTATTCGTAGTCCACGGTGTACACGTTGTTCCCCTGGTCCACTGCGATGCTCAGTCCGCGCGTGGGTTGGTTCCAGTCCACGGTCACTTGAGCGATACCGTTCGATAGTGCGACCAGCCCTGAAATGATGGCGACAAGTCGGGTGTTCATGCGTGGGATGGGTCAGCGGTGATGGCCATGCGGACGCGCTTGTCTGATGCGCAAGAATGGGATCCTGAGCGGGACGCCACCTGACGATCATCAGTTCGTGGATCTATCGGGTCAGGATGATATCAATGGAACATCAACCCTGCTTCACAGCGCAGGTGCTGATGCCGAACGGCGCGTACAGGGGGCAGAAGCTGACCACGCTGGTGAGCAGGAATACCGCGCCCAGAACGAGCAGCACCAAGCCGACCGTGCCGGTGACCGTGCCTGTGAAGTAGAGAACAGCGAAGACCGCAGCGATCAGTACGCGGATGATGCGGTCGGTGGAACCCATGTTGGCTTTCATGATGTAAGTGTGTTGGTTGTTATTGAATGCGCTCGATGACCAGTGCGACGGCCCCGGCAAGCACGATGCACAGGAGGCAGACCCCCGCGAAACGCATCCACTTGGAAGACCACACGCTGTTCATCGCATCAAAGGTTGAACGTGGAATTCCCAACGAACGGTGACCGCGGTCACCGTAGCAAACGGATGCCGCCGGACTCCTGCACCAAGCGCCCATCACGCTCCAGCTTGCTCAACGCACGCGTGATCACCTCGCGGGCGCTGCCCAGCTCCTGGGCCAGCTTCGCGTGGCGCACATCGATCACCGCCGCCTGCGTCATTCCCTGCAACCGCTTCAGGTGATCCAACAGCCGGGTGGGCAGATCGCCGAAGGCCACCTGCGCCACAGTATGCACCATGTCGAGGTACCGCTCGTTGTACTGGTGGAAGAACAAGGTGTTCAATGAGGGGTGCTCGCGGAGCCATTCGCGCAACTTGGCCTCGGGCAGCAGCAACAGGGCGCTGGGCTTTTCAACGATGGCATTGATACGGCTGGGCGCGTGCTCGAGCAGCGCCGAGAAGCTCATCACGCAGCTTTCTTTTGGTTGAATGAAGTAGAGCAGCAGTTCCTTGTCCTCATGCACGATGAACACCCGCACCAGACCTTCGATCACCAAGGGCAGCTCGCGCACATACGCCCCTTCCTTCAGCAGCTCGGTGCCGGCGGGCACTTCAAGGATGCGCCCATCAGCGAGCATCGCCTCGATCAACGCGGTGTCCAGACCCGCAAGCGCTTGTCGCACCTTCCCATCGTTCGCTGTCATGTCATCGAAAGTAGCGGCATAGGGATCATGACCGGTCAAACGCCGCTACGCTTGTCCGATCGGAAGCGATCTCCGCGCAAACAGCTTCTCCACTTCCACGCCAATGAACACGATCGATGACACCGCACCCACGATCAGGAATTCACGCAATGAAAGTGCTTCGGTGTGGAACACGGACTGCAACATGGGCACATACGTCACAGCCAATTGCAGCAAGAGGGTGAGCACGATGGCACCCAGCAAGGCGGGGTTGGAGAAGAACGGTGTGCGGAAGAACGAGCGGCTGTTGCGGATCGCCAGCACGTGCCCCATCTGGCTCAAGCAAAGCACATTGAAGGCCATGGTCTGCCAGTGCGCGTTGCCCGCATGGATGCTCCACGCCTGGGTGCCTAGTGTAACCGCACCCATCAGCATGCCCACCCACAGGATGTGCAGCCCCAGGCCGTTGGCGAAGATGCTGGCCTTGGGGTGGCGTGGCGGCCGTTGCATCAGGTCCTTCTCGCCAGGTTCCATGGAGAGCGCGAGCCCCGGCAATCCATCCGTGACCAAGTTGATCCACAGGATATGGACGGGGAGCAAGGGAATGGGCAGACCGATCATCGGCGCGAGCGCGATGGCCCAGATCTCGCCAGCGTTCGAGGTGAGGATGTACTTGATGAACTTCAGGATGTTGTCGAACACCCGTCGCCCTTCGCGCACGGCATGGGCCAGGGTGGCGAAATTGTCGTCGAGCAGGATCATGTCGGCGGCCTCCTTGGAAACGTCGGTGCCGGTGATGCCCATGGCCACCCCGATATCCGCGCGCTTCAGGGCAGGCGCATCGTTCACGCCATCGCCGGTCATGGCCACGAAATGGCCTTTCTCCTGGAGGGCGCTCACGATGTTCAACTTCTGTTCGGGCGATACGCGGGCGTAAACACGGATGTGTTCCACACGCACCAGCAGTTCTTCGCGCGAGAGCGCTGCGAGTTCCTTGCCGCTGATCACCGCCGTGGGTCCATCGTCGTTCGCCACCAGGATGCCGATCTTCTGTGCTATGCTGCGCGCGGTCTCCGGGTGGTCGCCGGTGATCATCACCGGGCGTATGCCGGCACGCAGGCAATCGGCAACGGCCTCGGTGGCTTCCGGACGTGGTGGATCGAGCAGGCCCACGAGCCCCAGCACGGTGATGCCCTGTTCCAACGCGGAAGGATCATCGGGCACTGGCGCGGGGATCGCACCCTTGCTGCCGAGGGCCATGACGCGGAAGCCCTGCCGGGCCATGGCATCGGCTTGCTCCATGAGCCATGTGGTGCGGGCCGGGTCCTGATCAGGCGCACGCTCCAACAACGATTCCAATGCGCCCTTGATGAACAGCACCTGATCGCCCCCGACCCCGTGCACGGTGCTCATGCATTTGCGCACCGCATCGAAGGGCACTTCGGCGATCCGCGGCATGGTGGCTTCCAGCTGCGACTTGTCGAAACCGTTCTTCAGCGCATGCTCATACAGCGCCACTTCGGTGCCATCGCCCAGCGGTGTGCCGCTGGCGTCGAGCGCCACATCGTTGCTTAGCGCCATGGCTTGGAAGAAGTGTTCGCGCAGCGCGGGGTCGCTCTCCACTTCCGCTGGCAATACCACTTGTTCGGCGCGCATGCGGTTCAGCGTGAGCGTGCCGGTCTTGTCGGTGCAGATGTACGTGACCGAACCCAGGGTTTCCACTGCGGAAAGGCGGCGGATCAGCGATCGTTGCCGCACCATGCGCCGCGCGGAGATCGCGAGCGTCACCGACATCAAGGCGGGCAGCGCTTCGGGGATCGCGGCCACGGCCAGCGAGATGGAAGTGAGCAGCAACAGCATGGGATCTTCGCCGCGCAGGTAACCGACCGCGAAGAGCACGCCGCAGATGGCCAGCACCGCGTAGGAGATGTGCTTGCCGAAGACGGCCATACGCTTCTGCAAGGGCGTGGCGGTGGTGTCCTCGTCCAGCAGCCGGGCGATCTTGCCCATCTCGGTGTTCATGCCAGTGGCCACCACCAAGCCGCGGCCACGCCCGGCGGAGGCAATGGTGCCCTTGAACGCCATGTTCAAGCGATCGCCCAAGGGCAGGTCCGCTTCGTGCAATTCGTGCGCGTGCTTGGTGGTGTCCTGCGATTCGCCGGTGAGCGCAGCCTCTTGCATGCGCAGGCCGTGGCACTCCACCAGGCGCAGGTCCGCAGGTACGATCTGCCCGGCTTCCAGCAGCACCATATCGCCGGTAACCAGTTCTGCGGCGGGTATCGCGCGCACGCTGCCGTCGTGCACCACCGTGGCCACGGGCGCGGCCATGCGGCGCAGGGCCTCGATCGCTTTCTCGGCGCGGTGCTCCTGCAGCATGCCGATCACCGCGTTCACCAGCACGATGGCCAGGATGATGGCGGTGTCCGTGACATCGCCCATGATGCCCGCCAACACTGCGGCGGCCATGAGCACCACGATCATGAAATCCTTGAACTGGTACAGGAAGATGCCCAGCAATGTCTTCTTCTTACGCGCGGTCAGTTCATTCGGCCCTTGCTCGCCCAAGCGCTCTTCGGCATGTACTTGCGAAAGACCTTGAGGCCCGGTGCCCAACTTCTGGAACAGTTCGTCGAGGTGGATCAGGTGCCAATTCATGGGGTGAAGAGGGTGTAAAGGATCACTAGGTTGATGATGAAAACCAGCAGGATCAGGAAGGTGTCCCAAGTCAGCAGGAAACGTTTGTGCGCGCCCCGGAAGGTGAGCCCCACGATCACGATGGCGCTCATGATGATGGTGCTGAACACCGAGACGATGTGCATTTCGGAAGCATCGTTCAACAAACTTCCCTTTGCGTACACCAGGTCATCGATCGCGAGGATGAAGATGTTGAAGAGGTTACTGCCGAGCAAGTTGCCCACGGCCATGTCCAACGAGCCCATGCGCAGCGCCGTAACCGAGACGGCGACCTCAGGCAGCGAGGTGCTTGCCGCCAGCAATAAGGTGCCGATGAAGGTGGCCCCCAATCCGCTGGCGATGGCGATCTGCTCCGCGAAATGGGGTAGGGCCAATGCGGCACCGATCACCACCAAGGCATGGATCGCGTACCATTTGATCGTGTTGCGCATGGTGGGTTTACCGTCGGGATCCGGTTTCGTATGCGCTGTTTCCGGATCCACCGGGATGCCC
>Ga0209591_10007951_pt1 | contig 11581 bp, 8 predicted proteins | sample MAT01_FD_187207 | JGI IMG/M metagenome (GOLD analysis project Ga0209591, IMG submission 187207) | Freshwater microbial communities from Lake Fryxell liftoff mats and glacier meltwater in Antarctica - MAT-01 (SPAdes) (version 2) | ecosystem: Environmental > Aquatic > Freshwater > Ice > Liftoff...
TTGCGAGCTTGCCTCGCAACGTAGCGCGACAAGCGCGCTACCGACTATGGAGCGTTCCTGTCGGTCTAATGCACGAGTCTTATTTGGCCGTCGACGGTCGGTCGGTGGCAGGATTGAAAAAGAAGGAGCTTGCCGTTGGAAGCGATGGGGCTTCACCGGCCCACGATTTTTCGGATCTTCGCGGCGGTCACTTCACCCGGAATGCCTGCCACGGTGCCGCGGCGGATCTCGTCGATGCGGCGATGGCGGTGGCCGACCAAGCTTTCGTGTGTCCGGGCTCCTGTCCGCCGTGAGATTCAAACAAAACGCGATCCACCAAGTCGGCTACCACGTCATGGGGGAGGGATCGGATTTCCGTCACCAGTTGTTCAACGGTCATGCTCATGATGCGGAATATGGCGGTTTAGCAGCCGACGGCAAGTCGGTGGATGACCGAACTGGTGCAGATGGATTTTGGTGTGCTGGGACGAAATACAATTGAAACGCGGAGGGCGCGGAGGGCGCGAAGGACGCGGAGAAAGGCATCGGATTACTCAGCGCTCACCGCGAGTTCGGTGTTTAATGGCTGGATTGTTTTCGTCGGTCCGCAGTGCGGGGCCTCCTCGCAATGACACGAAGATGAATCACGGGATTGGCCGGAATCAGGGAGCCCAGACCGCAAAACGCGTTTTGCACCGGACGGGAAGAAATAGGGTTCGTGCTTTATGTCGGGGCGGCCCTTGCGACCGCGCCGGATGAGCGGTCCGGCCACAAGGGCCGATCCTACAAAAGAGCTGTTTTCAGGGAGTTGGTGGGCGTCGGTCTCCGTACCGACGCTCTGTCGCCGATGTGGGAATCGGCGACCACCTTCAGATTGAGTCTGCCCATTCGGGAAAACCAGTTCTTTTGCCGCAATTTTTTGGCTTAGCCGACGGTGCGTGGGCTCGCGCTCATTTCCTGCAGGACGCGGGCCATGAGTTTGCGGGCGCGGATGAAGCCGACGATCCGGCGCGATGCTTGATCGGCGATGACGGGGAGATTCTTCAGGCCGTTCTCGCGGAAGACGGTGGCGGCCACGAAAGGGGTGTCGCTCGTGAGAATCGTGATGGGGTTGCCGGTCATGAGTTGAGTGACGGGTGTTTCCGGCGGGAGATTTTTGGCCTGAGCTTGGAGCAGATCGGTGAGAGTGACGATGCCTTCGAGTCGTGAGTTATCACCGACGACTAAAAAGAAATCGGGCGTGTGCTCAGCGAAGATGTGGGCGATTTCGCGGAGTGTGGTGGTGGGCGCGAGCAAGGGCTGCGGCGGGGGCTCGATGAATTCCGCCAAGGTGAAATGTTGCAGCGCTTCGAGGGCTTGCGGGCGCTGCTGCCAGAATTTCGTGGAGCGGCGGGTGAGGGCTTGGGCGATGGCCGCCTTCAGCGGGGCGAGTGACGACGAGACGGAGGTGAAGACATTGCGGCCCATGATCACAACTTCCGTGGTGGTGCGGGCGCGTACGCTGGCGGTGCGGGGTTCGTTGTTGAGGAGCGAATTCTCGCCGAAGAAATTTCCGGCGGAGAGCACGTCGAGAATCTCGCCTTCAGGTGCGGCGGCGGAGGCGCGGATGACTTCGACTTCGCCCTGTTCGATGATGTAGAAATTTGCCGGCGAATCGCCCTGTTTGAAAATAAAATCGCCCGGTTCGAAGTGCGCGTGGGTGACGCGGTCGGTGACGTCGGTTTTGAGGTGCGAGAGATCGCGCGGGAAAACCAGCAACCAGGCCCAGTCGAAGCCGACTTGAATACGCCGCGACCACGAGGGCAGCTTGAAGAGATAGACACCGCGCCAGACGAACCACGCCCAGAAACCCGAGAGCTTGAAGCCGAACATTTCCGCGACCGCGCAATGTCCGCCGATGGAGCAGAGTTGGCCGAGCACCTTGAAGGAAAAGGGGCGGGTGGCTTCGCCGCGCAAGGTGCGCATGATATTTTCCGCGCATTGCCGGCCTTGGCGCTCGGCGAATTGTCCGGTGGGCGGCGAGGGTTGGCCGTCGTGCGCGTTGATAGTGCTGGCGCAGTCGCCCACGGCCCAGACGTTTGCGCTGCCTTTGAGTCGCAGGTCGGGCTCGGTGAGGACCCGGCCTTTCTCTTTTGGGGTATCGAGGCGGACGAGAATCGGCGCGGTGGTGCTGCCGATGGTGCAGACGATGGTGCCGCCGGAAACGAAGCCATCGGGCAGGCCCACGCCTTCGCTGGTGGCGAGCAGGACGCGCGCGTTGAGTTTGATGGTGATGCCGGCTTCTTCCATCTTCGCGCGGGCGAATTCGCGAAGGGGCGGACTGATTTCCGGCAGGAGTTGGTCGCGGGAATGGATGAGTGTGACGGAGATATCCTCTTCGCGGATGTTGGCGAAAAAACGCAAGCTGCCACGGACGAGATCGTTGATTTCACCGGCGGATTCGACGCCGCTGTAGCCTCCACCGACTACGATGAAGGAAAGAAACCAGCGGCGCCGGACAGGATCGTCGCAGACCTCCGCTTTTTCCAATTGCTGGAGCACTTGGGTGCGCAGCACGGCGGCGTCGCCGACGGTCTTGAGGGGGAATGCGTGGTCGGCCATGCCCGGGACGACGTTGAGATTGGAAACATTGCCGCACGCGATGACGAGGTGGTCGTAGCTGAGGCGGCGAGGTTGGCTGTCGTAACCCTCGAATTCGATTTCGTGGCGCGCGAGGTCAATTTGGCGGACATTTTCGGTACGGCAAACCACGCCCGGCAGCAGTTGGCGCAGCGGCACGATCACATCCATGAGGTTGAGGGAGGAACCGACGGCATCCGCGAGCAACGGACTGAACACGAGATGATTTTCCCGGTTGAAAAGGATGATCTCCGCGTCGTGGGACCGGAGGTTTTTGTGGAGGGTCTGCGCGCATTTCACCCCGCCGAACCCTCCGCCGATGATGACGATGCGTTTTTTAGCCATGGGGTCGTATGTAGGCGGAAGGTTGGTCAGGGCCGGGTTGAAAAGCAATGCGGCGGTGGGGCAAAAAAAGAACAAGGAATTTCCGTTGACCGCTTGCGAGGGAATACCCTTTATTCGGCCTCTTTCGCATTAACGGAGAGGTGGCAGAGTGGTCGAATGCGCGTGCTTGGAAAGCACGTGAACTCGCAAGGGTTCCGGGGGTTCGAATCCCTCCCTCTCCGCCATTTTCCACCGGAAAATGGCGGGCACCGTGTAAGCGGTGCGGCAGAAGCGAAGTGGATGCGAGGGATGATAAGGGCAAATCGGCGTTGCGTCGAATTGGGGCGAAGCCCCGAACAAAGTGAGTCAATCCCTCTCTCTCCGCATCCTTCATCGTCACCGACTTCACTGCGGGTCGATTATCGTTCGTGTTTGGAGGTGCTAACGGTCGGGGGGGGAATCCGGAACCGATTGTCGGCCTTGTCGCCCGGCTAATCTGCTTTTCGACTGAGCTGCCTTGTTGCTCCCGGGAGCAAAGCGTAGCAGCCTGAAGAAATCCGGCTCGTTGAAAACGCCTCCGCAGGCTCATGGGCATTGCAAAGACCATGTTATAATACCAGAAACCGAGAATATGAAAACCAAGGATCTTGAGTTCAACGCCAACGATCTCGTCGGTAGCGTTGAGGCTTTCACTCATCACCTCACGGAAAAACAGAAGCTCACCTTGCGAACGGCGACTATGCAATTGCCGGCACGAGTAAAACAGCCGATGACTTCTCAGGTGCAATCAATCCGCAAGAAACTCAACGTCCACCGGACGGCTTTCACCGCTGCAAGTTCGAGGCATGATTGACGCATTCCTAACTTCGTTTGATCCCTCTGCCCTACCGGGAAGCAGCGTTGATCAATTGGGCTTTGAGCGCGGGTATCTGTTTTTGGCGGACAAGATTCTGCCGGGGATGACCAACGTTGCGTCGAAACCACGGTATTTCGCACTTCTTTGCGCAGGTATCTCTCTTGATCAGGAGGATCATAGTCGGTCACCACAGCAAACGTTTCTAAGCCGCCGAGAAACCATCTTGAGACTCGAACGCTTTTGGGCTCTCGCCAATGTGCTCGCACATGGTCCCGAGGGAGCGGGTAGTGTCCGCGGAGTTAGCTACGCGCGGGAGATCGTTGACCACCTGGAGAAATCCGGAGCGACCAAAACCGATGCCCGCTACAAACTTCTCACGCGGCAAACTCAATACGGGGGGATCGGCATGTATGGCGTTGTCGCTGACGGCATGCGATTCATCAACCGCGAGTCCCTCTCTCTGACTCCCGATCTTGGAGAGCCCATGGCAGAAGCCTTTCTCACAGAAACGGGCTTACCTGCTTCGCTCCAGAAAGCCGTGCGCGAAGATGGCGAAGTTGGTATTTCCACTCTCCGAGAGTGGGGCAAGAGAGCCCACATAGACGGTTCGGTAGGGACGAATGAGGGGCTGCGTATAGGACAGGCACTTTTTTCTCATCCAGTGCGCTGCCGAATGGCCGCACTACTTCGTCGCCATCGCCCAAAAGAGGGCACGGATGAGTTGGTTCGTATCAGCCGCATTGCAGCAACTCTGAAAAAGGGACAGGCTGACTTCGATCTTGGCGAGGCAATGCAGTGCATCGTCGCTTACGAGAACTGTTTCAAGTTGGTTTCGCTGGCGTTCGAACGGATGCTTTGGATCTGTAAAAAGCATGCCGCTGCCTCCATTACGGTAGCGTTACTTGCCGACGACCCGGTGATCGAATTCGTCGTCAAGAAGCTACCCGCAGCCGCTGAGCGATTCGCTAATACACTTGGAGAGCCGACGACTGACGAGTTTCGCCGTGACCTGCATCGGCTCGATGAAGTAAAACGGTTCCTTCTGTCGGCGGCTGAATCGGCCTCGAGCACCAAATCATTTCTTCTTAGTATTGTTAATCGTCACTCTGATGTTCAGGGCGACAAATTTGACCGAGGTCGAAAAAAGATGCCCTGGTTGGAAATGACCGGCGAAAAAATCACCCTCACGATAACGAAAGTGGGAGGGTTGCGCTTTGAGGCGACTGCACCCGAAGACATCGTGGCTCATCCTTATCGGCTCGGTGCTGCCGACGCAATGATTAGAGCCGCAGACTGCGAATCGACATGAGCAGCGCCGAGGACATCACCGAACGGAAACTAATCGATCGCCTGGCACCGGATGATCTCTGGGGTCTCATGCATGGTCTCCTCGCGACCACTTTCGATTTGCAGCCTGAATTTCTCGAAATGGATTTTCTTCCTTCGCTCTTCCGCCTTGGAGCTTGGGATGATCGTAGTTGGGCAACACGAATTGGGTTGGAACGTAAGTTGGCTGAGCTTGAGGCGGCCGTAGTGATTATGGAAGCCCGCCGCTATAACGTCCGACCTCGCTCGCTCAGGTTGCAATTAATTCCTGCCAACAGTCCTCACGGCACTTCCCTGCACGCCAAAGTTACCCTTATTGTATTTGATCAGGCAGTTCGTCTTATCGTCGGAAGTGCAAACCTGACCGAGCCTGGTTATCGGAAGAACAGGGAGGCCGTCGCGGTGATCACGGCGACAGAGAAAAACCCAGCAGAGACCGCTGTCGTGCGCGACGCACTTACTGGCATGGAGGCGATGCTTGCCGATTGGCTAACCCCTGACGCAAACAGGATCATCAGCCGCGCCAAGGAAATCATCGCTCCCTGGGGCAGCGGCCAACTCAAACCAGACAATCATTTCCAATGGAGCGGCAAAACAACAACCTTATGGCGTGCATTTCTGAGCAACTGGCCAAGCTCAGAGCCCGTCCGAAAGCTCACCATTGCTTCCCCATTTTGGTCGGAAGATGCCGGCACTACGGTTCGCGCATTTCTCGCTGAATTGAAAAGCCGGAACTTACTCCACGCCGACATTGAAGTTCTCCTACTCACCGAGGCGTTCGTTGACACGAAGAAACAGTATCGACCGGTCTTGCCATTATCTTACGCAGCTTTCGATTGGAAGGGCCTCGGGGTAAAAGTCTCGGCTCAAGCCGTGAGTGGGGAGGTTCTTCCTGAAGAATTAGGAGGTATGGAAGGCTTCACTGGAACGAGACCATTGCACGCAAAAATTGTCGTGATGGAGGGAGCAAAAACCGGTCTCGCGTATTTGGGCTCCGCTAATTTTACGGCTCACGGATGGGGGTTTCTCAAACGCGAAACCGCCGCAAATATCGAAGCGGGTGTATTGCTCCGGCGCCGCGCAGGCAGCAAGGCATTGCAGAGCATGCTTCCACCCCTGATCGGACTACCGGTCCTGCTTGGCGCAGCAAAACCTACTGACTTAAGTCCGCCAGAATCCAGTCCCGACGATCCACCGTGGCCTTTTTTTATCAAAGAGGTCGCCCTATCCACTGCGGCTTCCGGGGATGCGCTTCAGCTTAACATCTCCGTGCAGCCAGAAAGCCATCTTCTCAAATGGTCGGCAGTCTTACTTGGACCGGAAACAATCGATATTCCAGTGCTGGTCTCTGACGAAGAAGCGAATAATCCGATCCGAACAAACTACCAGGTGCCACTGCCACCCGACGTGCTAAATCGGATCTTGTTGGATCAAGAGGTCACCATTCGTTGGTCAGAGTGTCTGGCAGGCCGCCGCGTGCCGGTAAACGTTGATTTTGCTGCGCGCCTCTGTGTGCCTATTTCACCAAGCAGCCCACGCATAGAGGAGGGTAGTTTGCTGTCATATTATCAAGGGCAGATCGCTTGGGACGATTTGTTTCCCGTCCCGATCGCAATGTCGCTTGCTCGGCACGCGTCGTTGGCAGCTCCGGAATCCGGGGTCGATAAATCAAAGATTCAATCGTACCAAATCCGTGATTTCGTTGAAGCCTTATCTGGCATTCGCGGTGATTTGAAGGCAGTCAGTCAGGCCGAGCCCTCCATGCGTCTGGCCCTTCTCGGGCCGGTGAGCCCGGTAGCTTTGGCAAAAACTGTGAGGGAAGCCGTTGAGTCGGGACGCCGAACCGCTACTGCGGCTGGGTTTCAACTCGTTGAAATTCTCGCCTGCCTCAAATCCGTAAGGGGGCTAAAGGTGCCCCAAAAATTGACGCAAACGTGGATGGCTCATCTCGATCAGGCCCACGCCCAGGTGGCGGAAGTACTCACCCAGCTGGAGACGAAATTCCCTCAAGAGTTCACTTCAAACGGATCGTTCGCTCGCTATCGCAAAACTATACTGACGAATCGAAAAAAACACGTTGTCGCATGATAAACTGTTCTAATCATTTCGACCTCGGACGGGACAAAAATCTTATTAAGGACGTGCGTGATGGTATCCGCCAGACTGAGACCGTCGAAAATCTACTTCAAAGATTTTTCCATCCCAATGCGACACGACGCGTTGAAATTCAAATTCTCGCAGACGAAGTAGGTATGGGGAAGACGTTCGTTGCTCTCGGAGCAGCGTATTCTGTTCTCTCCCATTTAAAGCAATTGAAAATCGAGCCGGACCTGGATGGATGCTACAAACGCGTCCTAGTCCTCACGCCGAACAACCACGCCCTGTTCAAGAAATGGGGCCGGGAAGTCTTGGAATTTACGAAACGCTGCGTCGCTCCTGAGCATCAAGACGGCGAACTAAACTTCGCCCCTCAGCTGATCGAGCGCATCGATGACCTCGCCGTCGCCCTGAGAAAAGGCGGACGGCAGCCCCAAGTCCTTATTGGCCGCGTGGGATTATTCGGCCGAGACAAATTGATCGACTACGAATTGAAACGCCGATTTCTCCTTGGGACCCTGTTCCGATTCTGGGGTGTGCGATTCAATTACGAGTTGCGTGAACGCCTTCTGAAAGGCGCTCCGGACTCCTGGCCCCATCGCGCTGACCATCTTACCGACCTCACGGAAGACGAGGATGGCCGACTGCCTTTTACGGAAGATGAGCTTCTCCGTATACTCTCAACTTTCAATCAAGATGATCAGCGTGAAACCGAAGCTCTCTTAGAAATATGCCGTGAACTCGCGGTACCGTTTTTTCGCGACCGCAATGAGGCCTTCCGAAAAGTAGAGTCGAAATTAACCGGCCTCTATCGACTGGCCGCTATCCGCTCCATTAAACAGGACTTCCCTTTACTTATCGTTGACGAGGCTCACCACTGGAAGAATGGGCCGGAAGCAGGTACCAATGGGTTCGGTGATTTTGCAAAATTTATCGCTCCTCACATTCGGCGGACACTTCTACTGACCGCGACTCCGTTTCAACTCCGGCCTGACGAGATGCTGGAGATCATGAAGGTTTCCGAAACGATGCAACCCTGTCCGACCAAGTCGGACTCTCAGAACCGGGTGGATCATCTGAATAATTTTCGGGAGCAGAATCTGCGACCCGCGCTGCAATTAGCCGAACAACAAAGCCGTAATTTTAGTCGCGCCTGGTCTAGGCTTCCTGCAAAAATAACAACAGTTGAGCTTGCTGCCGCATGGAACGAGCCACGACTCGTTAACCTGCGCGACCGGCTCATCGTTCCTGCCGGGCATTCTGGCCCATCGTCGTCCAACCAGAACAACCTCCGTAAAATGATCGACGAAGTCATCGCTGGGTGCGATCCCGATATGCGCCAATTCCTTCGGGAGGCACTTTCGCTTTTCGCCACCAATGCCGATCTTTCTTGTGAGCTTGGGAAGGTCGTCATTCGGCACCGGCGCCACACCGAGCACCGCAGCTTCCGGGTCGGGGTTGAATATCAGCTGGAGAAAAACAACTCTGTCGACCGGCCAGACCGCCACCTCCTCCACGCCGCACCGGGACTCGATATTCGTGGCGAGGCCGAGCTTCCCCAGTTTTTGCTTATGCGGTGCGTTTCCGAGATGAAAAAAGGTAAAGGTCGATCCTCGTTGGGTAGTGATCTCACCGGATGTTACTCGACATTGTTGGGGAGCGCGCAGGGCCGTTCTGTGCAACAATCTGAAAGATCCGGAAGAGAGGGTGCGGTCTACCTCGACCTCCTGATGGGCATGGTTGGGGAGAAGCAGGACCCCAAACATCCCAAGCTGGCTCAGGTGGTCACCGAGGTGATTGATCTTTGGCGGGCAGGGCAAAAAGTCTTAATTTTCTGCGTTCGTGTAAACACGGCTGAGCGCCTGCGCACCATCATTTCCGAGCGCATTGGGGAAGAACTCAACCACCGCCGGAAGAAATGTCTGGGCGGTGAAGAAAAACTTAAGTCGCTTCGTTCACGCCTTACTGGCCGCGACCGTGATCTCGTAGGACTTGGCCTTGATCGCTTCCTATGGTCCCTCGCATGGAGCGCTCGAGAGGTAGCTGGTCTCAATCCGGCGGAATTCGTGCTCACAGACGCCGAACTCAACGACCTTGCGCGCCTTTCATTGCTGTTTGAAGTCGATCTGGACGGAGATCGGATAGATCGGGTTTTCTTGAACCGAGCAACCGAGCATCTTCTAGCCCAGCGAATCTTGAGAGAAAATTCCTGCTCCGCGCATCTCCGGCCGCTCTTACAGCACCTCGCCGAGTTGAGCTGGATTGCTAGTCCCTACGGCCTAAATCAACCAGAGACCGACGAACAGCACGGCGAGGAAACCGCTTCATTTGATGAACGCGGTTGCCACACCAAATACGAAATTCCGCTAGAATTTGAACCCACGATAGAGGACGTAGAAGAACTTACCACCCGACTGGTTGCGACCCGTCAGCTTGCACGTACTAGAAAGCAAATTCCTATTTTGGACGGCTACGGCGTTGGCCCGAGCCTGTGGTTTGGGGCCGATCCGCTCCATTGCTGGACTGTGCCAACGACGAAAATGGGTGCAGTGCTCAAAAAAAATCACGAGCAACTCTGGAAGTTGCGGCACTCCGACGAGGAGGCACGTCAAACGGTTGGTGAAGGAGCGTTCGATTTTTACACCCGTGCGTTGGTGCTACAGGCGCTGCGAAGAGCGCTACTCCGGGAATCTGTTTTGCTTCGGCTGTTGCCAGAGCGAGATGATCTTGAGGAAGCCGGTTGGGGCGAACTGCTCACTCGATCATTCTTCGAGGATTTACCCGGGCAGAGAGAAAGTATGGCAGACCGGATTTTGGTTTTCCTCGAAGACCTGTGTGCCGCCAGCGGCGACATCAGAAAACCGGAAACAACTCGTGGGACTTTTTACCAAGCAACTCGGCTGAGAGATCAACAATTTGTCGCACTGGTAAAGGGGGGAGGATCAAACGAAACCCGCGAGAGAATTTTTGGTGGTTTCAATAGTCCGCTACTCCCAGAGATATTGATATGCACCGCTGTTGGGCAAGAGGGCATCGATCTTCACCGGCATTGCCGACACGTAGTCCACTACGACCTGCCTTGGAACCCTGCCGTGCTAGAACAACGCACCGGACGGGCTGATCGTATTGGAAGCAAGACTTTCCGAGAGCGAGAAGTCGCAGGGACTGGCAAAGATGTCGTGCTCGACATCGGCGTTCCTTTTTTGGCCGGAACTTATGACGAACGCACTTTCGAAGAACTGCGGCTCCGCGCGCAAACTTTCGAGGTTCTCACCGGTGGAGATTTCACCGCAGACCACGTCGATACCGATGAGGTAACCCCCATTTCTGCCATTAGCCACGGGACAGTTGGGCTCGTTACGTTGCCAGAAAATTTGGTTGCCGATTTGCGAGTCAAACTGGAGGTATTTAGACCCGATTAAACGCCCATCGAGGGGCGTCCGAGATTAGCTGATCTTTGAAAGTCCATCTTTGTCTTCAGGCCTTATTCCTTGGAAAAACTACTACGCATGCGCTCCGAGATCGTCACCAGATTGACCTCGAAAGGAGTCCAAAGTGACTATCGAACAAGTCTGGTCGTCTCGGACTTTATCACGCCGAATTTGGCGAAGCTACGAACGAAGTGTTTCAATCCGTCCCTCGGGTTCGGATCGGCCGGTTCCTGTTTCGGTTTTCACCGCCGCCGCAGCACCCGGATCCGATGTGCTTCGCTGTCGCCGATGAAAATTGATCCGTCTTTATCCACGAAGACGCCGTGCAGGCGGTTCATGGCGCATTGCAGGGGATCGCCGTCGGGGCCGTCGCCTTTCGTGCCGGTGCCGGGAATCAGTTCGATGCGGCCGGTGGCGACGTCGATCATCCGCACGGTGTGGCTTTCGGTGTCGGCGAGCCAGACGTTGCCGGCGGAGTCGAGGGCGATGCCTTTCGGGTCGCTCAACTTCGCTTCCTTCGCCGGGCCGCCGTCGCCGGTGTAACTTTTCTCGCCGGTGCCGGCGACGGTGCTCATCGTGCCATCGGCAGCGATGCGGCGGATGCGATGGCCCGCATGTTCGCAAAACTAAATCGCCCCATCCGGTCCGCGCACGATGCCGTAGGGATCGTCGATCTGGGCGGCGAGGGCGGGGCCGCCGTCACCGGTGGAACCTGGAATGCCAGTGCCGGCGAACGTTTCGATGGTCCATTCAGTGGCGAATATTTTCGTCATGGTGAGGATGAGAAGGAAAGCGTAAGCAAGAACGATGCAGTCCAGAGTCCAGAGTCGAGAGCTGAGAGCCCGATCCTCAGAGCTGGTTTGCGTAAGGTTGTGACGTAAAACTGTATTCACTGTATGGCCTGGCTCTAGTCTCTCGACTCTCAGCTCTGGACTGCATCGTTCCGGGT
>Ga0209591_10007952_pt1 | contig 11581 bp, 8 predicted proteins | sample MAT01_FD_187207 | JGI IMG/M metagenome (GOLD analysis project Ga0209591, IMG submission 187207) | Freshwater microbial communities from Lake Fryxell liftoff mats and glacier meltwater in Antarctica - MAT-01 (SPAdes) (version 2) | ecosystem: Environmental > Aquatic > Freshwater > Ice > Liftoff...
GGGTCTCCATTTGGTGACCCGAGCTTCCGATCCCTCATCCACAAAAGGGGACATTTCTATCGAGTCGCCATGAGGACATTTTCAAAGAGTCGCGACACAAATTCTTATCCAGAGTAGTCTAAACGGGAAGAATAGGATGTTCTCTATCACTGTGTCCACCTAACGCCACAATAACCGGCGCGGCTATGCTGCCTCCGGCGATGAAGCCGCGTAGCTGATTGACTTGTCAGGCCTTCGACCTCACAGAATTCTTAAACGATTCAGGTTCTAAATGTTTCTCAAGAAGTTCGGGCTGCTTATCCGTTTCATCGTAAGCGTCCTAAAATTGTCCTCGTTGGATTTTTGACGCGGTGTGCGAAGATGGCGGACGGTGGAATCTATGCGGCTTCGTCTTCAGCTTCAGCTACGGTTTTTCGGTGTCGAGGCACGAAGAGTGCCAAAAAATGAGGGGTTGATGAATGAGGGGGTTTTTATGAAGTAGGGAGGAATGTAGGAGTTCAGGGAATGAGGTTTAGAGGTGTGAGGCCGAAGAGGTGGGCGCTTTGGAGAAGGTGTTTGTCGTTGGAGTGGACTTCGGTGAAGCCGTGATGGGCAGCGGTGGCGAGGTGGATGGCGTCCGCGGCGCGGAGGTAGGTGGTGGGAGGAGCGCTTGCATAGACGGATTCCACGTGGTCGATGATGGTATCGGTGAGAGGGAGGAAGACGATGGCACCCGAGTCGCAATCGGCCCGGAATTGGGCGATCAGGCGTTTGAGGTCTGCGGTGGTGGCGGCTCCTTCCCTGACTTTGCGGAAGGCGGCGGAGATGAATTCCGCGCGGCCGTGTTGGGCGGTTTGGATTTCACGAACGGTGGATGCATGTTTTCGGACTTCGGATGTGCCGTTTTCCACGATCTGGAGTTTGAGCAGGTAGGTGGTATCGTAGTAAGCGGGATTCATCGGGCGTCGCGTTCTTCGGAGAGGGCAATGTTGGACTCGGTTCCGCCGCTGAAGGCTCCGGTTTGTTCCATGGCGGCGTATTCCGGGAGGAGCTTACGATTGGCCCATTTTGATGATGCGCTGGTGGGCTGGGCTGCGGCATTTTCCTCATGCAACAGCGCTTTTTCGATGAGATGGATGGTTTCCTGGGTGACGGAGCGGCGGTGGGTGGCGGCGATCTCCTTGAGTCTGGTGTGGAGGTTTTCGGGGAAAGATTTGATAACGAGAGCTGGCATGGTGGAAGAATGGAAGCGGTTTGCTTCCATTTAGGCAAATCCAGATTTGGGAGGTGGGAATGATGTCGAAGCGCGGCTGGGAGTTGTGGGAGGAAGAAGATTTACGATTTTGGATTTTGGATTTGAAAGATGACGTTGGCTTCCCAGAAGTGGAAGCGACGGGCGTCCTGCGAGGAGGAGCCGAGAGCCATCTTCCGCAAAGCCTAAAAGCAAATTCGTATCCGTTGGGTGCGGAACGTCAACGACAGGGACGTGAAGTTTCAACACGAGGCACGTCGCGACATCGGCGTGCGAATGAAAATCAAAGGTGAGAAGGGCGTGGAGCACGAGTCCAGCGTCGTGCGCGACGGCGACCCGCCAGCCGCCAGCCATCTCATGCTCCCGCCGGGCCATGCTTTCAAAGTGAAGGAGTTCTCCGTCTCGCTGCTGTGGCCCGGGAATGATGTTTCAGGAATCGGCGGCCACTACTTCCTCATCGAGCCCGGCGCATACGATTTCCAGTGCGAGCTGGAACTGCCGGGTTTTTCTGCGCTGGGTGCAGGTGGAAAGCAGTTCACGCCCGCTGCCGATGAGTGGACGGGGAAGCTCACAAGTCGCGAGCAAAAAGTCACCATCGTCGCGCCGGATGCGCCGGTGGCGAAGAAGGCGGGGGCCAATCCGCGAGCAGATGAGACAAAGCTGAAGTGGGGCGAGCCGGTGAATGGGCTGCGGGCGGCGCTGGCCATTCGCACCTTGCCGGCAGGCCCGGGTGCAGCCGACACGCCGGATCTTTACCTCGTCGTGCAGAATGTGTCGGACGCTCCGATTCATCTCATCGACACGGTCGCCGCACCGGGACTCCGGTCCCTGGCGATCCATCGCGACGATCTCCTGCAGAGTCGCTATCGGATCGATGAGCCGACGACAACCGATGTGAAGCTTCAGCCGCGCGAGGCAGTGTCTCTGCTGATGACTCCGCGGGGCGATGCTCCGTCGAAAGGTCAGATGCTCGCAGCCAACATGCTCAAGGAACCGCATCTGATTCTGGACGGGCAATTGAACATCGAAACGGCTCCGGACGGCGCGTGGACAGGCAAGCTGATCACCGGCAAAACGGGCGGAGCCGCTGCGGCGGGACAGCCACCATTGCTGCCGGGCGCGAAGGTCGGAGCACTGCCCGGGCAGCCGGACGGGCCAGTTTCGAATGCTCCCGGCGGTCAGGTGCCTGAGGCTGATCAAGAAGCGCTGCGACGGCTCGTTCGCGGCGGGAAGATCGACACGAAGTCATTGCAAGCAATGATCACTCGCGTGGCGGAATGCGGGGCGAAGGATGCCGGGTTTGCGCGACTTGTGCTGGCTGAGTTCGAGAAAAGTTGTGCTGCGGAGCCGGGGATGAATCGACTCAATCGCGACTTACTGGCGGTCATGGCCGGGATGTTTGAGACATGGAGTGCGCCGCGCTGGCGAACGCAGTTGGCTCGCCTAAATCCGAACGATCCGTCGCCAGCAACGACGCCTCAGCCTGAGGCACTGGGCCAGCTCGAAACGGAAATCTTCCGCAAAGCCTAAAAGCAAATTCTTATCCGTACCTCGCCCTGCTGGACCGCCTCCGTCGTGAATCACACGAAACGGAGTGGCTGGAATTCAAGCAGAACCAATACGAGCCACAGGTTCTCGGGGAGTATCTTTCCGCGCTGGCCAACGCTGCCTGTTTGGCGGGCAAGCCGCGGGGGTATTTGGTATTTGGGATCGAGGATCAGAGCCACGCCGTAGTCGGCACGCAGTTCGATCCCCACGCGGTCAAGGCCAAGGGGAATCAGGATTTGCTGATGTGGCTGGCAATGGGACTACAGCCCAATGTGGGTTTTGAAGTGCATGTGCTCGCGCATCCCAAGGGCCGGGTCGTATACTTCGAGGTTGGCCCGGCTTGGGATCGGCCGGTGCGTTTCTACGGGACCGCTTTCATCCGCGTGGGCACGAGCAAAACCGAGCTGCACCAGCACCCGGAGAAGGAGCGGGCCATCTGGTCGCGCCGGACGGATTGGTCGGGCCATGTGTGTGAAGGTGCGGGGCTGGTGGACCTCGATCCCGCCGCGCTGGTGAAGGCGCGCGAGCAGTTCCGCATCAAACATCCCAAGCAGGCCGCGGACGTGGCCGACTGGGATGACGCGACGTTTCTCAACAAGGCCCGGTTGACGGTGCGGGGTGCGGTCACGAATGCCGCGCTCCCGTTGCTGGGAAGGCCCGAGTCCGCCACGCTGCTGTCGCCGGCGGTGGCCCGAATTTCGTGGATTCTCAAAGACGGCCAAAACCGGGAACTGGATTACGAGCATTTCGGCCCGGCCTTCCCGCTTCAGGTGGATCGGGTGCTGGGTCGCATTCGCAATCTGAACGTCCGCACTCTGCCCAGCGGCACACTGTTTCCGCAGGAGATCACGCAATACGATCCGTGGGTGATCCGCGAGGCGCTGCACAGCGCCATCGCCCATCAGGACTATGGCCTGCGGGGCCGGGTAAACGTGGTGGAGACGCCGTCGTCCATCCTGATCACCAATGTGGGCGCTTTCCTCCCGGGAGACGTGGACAAAGTAATCCGGCAGGACGCGCCACTGGAGATTTACCGGAATCCGTTTCTCGCCGAGGCAATGGTGAATCTGAACATGATTGATACGCAGGGCGGCGGGATCAAACGGATGTTCCAAACGCAAATGAAGCGATTCTTCCCGATGCCGGACTACAATCTCACCGAATCCGACCGGGTGCAGGTTGCGATTCCCGGCAATATCCTCGATGAGCAATACACCCGGCTGCTCATGGAGCGGGCGGACCTCGATTTGTGGCAGGTTATTTTGCTGGATCGCGTGCAGAAGCGTTTGGGCATCACACGCGATGCCCATCGCCTCCTCAAGGCGGCCTGATTGGTGGAAGGGCGCTACCCGAATCTGCTCATCGCCGCGGGCGTCGCGAAGCTCACCGGTCAAAAAGCCCGGCACATCCGCGAACGTGGTTTCAATAAACAATACTACCTCGATGCGATTGAGGCGCTGATTCAAGAACATCAACCGATTCCGCGTTCGGAAATTGACCGTCTGTTGCTGGACAAGCTGCCTGAGGTTTTGAACGACAAGCAGAAGAAGGCAAAAATCCACAACCTGATGGCCGAGCTTGCTCGCAAGGGCCGAATCGAGAACCGGAGCAGCCGGGGTCATCCCGAATGGCACACCGTGGACCAGACGGTTGTTTAACAAAGGAAGCCGATGACCAAACCAACCAACACCCGAGCCGGAAGCGTGCAAACACCTGATTTCGCGCGCCTTTCCCTTTGTTTGGCTTGTGACGGAACGAACGCCTTAACAAAGGCCAAAACAAAGGCCAGCCGCTGAAATGGAGCTAAAATGAAAACTGACACCACCGAAAAAGAACTTGAAACGCTGATCATGCGCCACATGACCGGCACGGACGGCTTTGCCTCTGGTGCGTCGGGATTCGTCGCGGACACGGCCCCGAAAACAGGCGGCAGCGGCTGTTTCGCCGGGAATGCGGCGGCGTTTGACCGCGAGTTTGCCGTGGATGTGGAGCAGCTCTTCACCTTCCTGACCCACACGCAGCCGGAGGAGGCGGCGAAGCTGGGCATCGCCGATTACAAGGACAAGAAAGGCATCGGGCGGCAGAAGTTCCTCGCACGGTTGCAGGGCGAGATTTCGCGTCGCGGGGTGATTGCCGTGCGGCGGCACGGCATCAAGCACGGCGCGTTGAGCTTCGACCTGTTTTACGGCACGCCTTCGCCCGAGAACAAAAAGGCCGTGGAGCGCCACGCGGCGAACCGTTTCAGCATCACGCGCCAGCTTGCCTACAGCCGCGAGGAGACGAAGCGGGCGCTGGACCTGTGCGCGTTCATCAACGGCCTGCCGGTGATGACCCTTGAGCTGAAGAACAGCCTGACCAAGCAGACGGTCGAGGATGCCGTCGAGCAATACAAACGCGACCGCGATCCGCGGGAGACGCTGTTCGCGTTTGGCCGGTGCGTGGTTCATTTCGCAGTGGATGACGCGAAGGTGGCGATGATCACGGCGCTCAAGGGCACGAAGGGGATGGCGAAGGAATCGTGGTTTCTGCCCTTCGACCAGGGCCGGAGCGATGGCGCGGGCAATCCGCCGAACCCGGACGGGCTGAAGACGGATTACCTCTGGAAACGCATCCTCACTCCGGCGGGCCTTACGGACATTCTGGAGAACTACGCGCAAATCGTGGAAGAGGAGAATGCGAAGACCGGGAAGAAGAAGCGGGTGCAGATTTTCCCGCGCTACCATCAGCTCGACCTGGTGCCGAAACTCCTGACCGATGTGCGCGAAAAGGGCGCGGGCCAGCGTTACCCCATCCAGCACTCGGCGGGCAGCGGCAAATCCAACTCCATCGCCTGGCTCGCGCACCAGCTCATCAGCGCGCGGAAGGACGGTAAGGAGGTGTTCGACTCGATCATCGTGGTGACCGACCGGCGCCCCCTCGACAAACAGATCCGCGAGACGATCAAGGGCTTTGCGCAGGTGGGCAGTATCATCGGCGCGGTGAAGGAAGGCGCGGGCGTTTCCAAGACCGAGCAGCTTGCGAAATTCCTCACGGACGGGAAGAAGATCATCATCTGCACGGTGCAGACCTTCCCCTTCGTGCTGGACAGCATCGGCGCGGAGCATCGCGGCGGGAACTTTGCCATCATCATTGACGAGGCGCACTCCAGCCAGGGCGGACGGACGGCTGCCATCAGCGCCGCGCTGGGCGAGGCCGCCGAAGAAGAAGAGGAGACGACCGAGGACAAAATCAACCGCATCATCTGGCAGCGGAAGATGCTGCCCAACGCCAGCTACTTCGCCTTCACCGCGACGCCGAAGAACAAGACGCTGGAGATGTTCGGCATCGTGTATTCCGAGAGTGGCGAGGTGAAGCACCGCCCTTTCCACGGCTACACGATGAAGCAGGCGATTCAGGAAGGATTCTTCCTCGATGTGCTGAAGAATTACACGCCGGTGGACAGCTATTACCGGCTGGCGAAAACAGTCGAAGGCGACCCGGAGTTTGACGTGAAGAAGGCGTGCAAGAAGCTGCGGCTTTATGTCGAGAGCCACAGCAAGGCCATCCGCGACAAGGCGGAAATATGGTGGACCACTTCCTCGAACAGGTGATCGACCAGAACAAGATCGGCGGTCAGGCGCGGGCGATAGTCGTGACTGGCAGCATCCAGCGGGCGCTCCAGTATTTTTGCGCCTTCCGCGATTACCTCGCGGAACTCAAAAGCCCCTACCAGGCCATCGTCGCCTTCTCCGGCGAGCCGGAGTTCAAGGGCGAGAAAGTCAGCGAGGCGAAGCTGAACGGATTCCCGGGCAATGACATCGCGGACAAAATTCAAGAAGACCCGTATCGCTTCCTCATCTGCGCCGACAAATTCCAGACCGGCTACGACGAGCCGCTCCTGCACACGATGTATGTAGACAAGCCGCTCTCGGGCATCAAAGCCGTGCAGACCCTCTCACGGTTGAACCGGGCGCACCCGAAGAAGGACAAAGTCTTCGTCCTCGATTTCCAGAACGACACCGAGATCATCGAGAAGTCCTTCGCCGACTATTACCGCACGACCATCCTGAGCAGCGAAACCGACCCGAACAAACTCCACACGCTCAAGGGCGAGCTGGATGGCTACCAGGTCTATTCGCCCGAACAGGTGGCTGAGTTTGTCGGACTCTTTCTCGACGGCCAGATCGTGGAAAGTGCATCCCATTCTTGACGCCTGCGTGGCTATCTATGTGAACGACCTCGACGAGGACGGTCAGGTGGATTTCAAAGGCAAGGCAAAGGCATTCGTCCGCACCTACGACTTCCTCGCCACCATCCCCCCGTATGGCGTGCAGGACTGGGAGAAACTCTCGATCTTCCTGAATTTCCTCATCCCGAAGCTGCCTGCGCCCATTGAAGAGGATCTCGCGAAAGGCATCCTCGAAGCCATCGACATGGACAGCTACCGCGCCGAGAAGAAGGCCACGATGGCCATCGCTCTGCCCGATGCCGAGGCGGAGATCGAGCCGTGGAGCATGACCGGGGGCGGACACAAGCCCGAGCCGGAGATGGACAAGCTCTCGAACATCATCAAGGCGTTCAACGACCAGTTCGGCGGGCTCTTCAACGATCCGAAAGCCGTCGAGAAGCGCATCATGGATGTAATCCCACCGAAGGTCTCGGCGGACCCGGCCTACCAGAACGCGAAGCAGAACTCCGATCGCCAGAACGCCCGTATCTTCCGCAAAGCCTAAAAGCAAATTCTTATCCGTCCTCAGGACCCGTTTACGGAAGAATGTCCCTAAGGTTTTCCGGAGTCGCGCGTTATGGACTTGGAAGCCGACTTCCGTGCCATGAACCGTTTCATCGTCCTTGCCTCTTTTCTCTCGGGCTGTCTGCTGGCCCTCCCCGTGAATGCGGACACCGAGATCGGATTCGTCGAGCGATTCGCCTTTGCTCCGGACCGTGAAGCCGTCCTCGGCCAGCTCGTTCCGGGAACGGAGGACTACTACTTCTTCCACGCCCTCCACTACCAGAACTCCGCCCAGAAGCCGAAGCTGGTGGCCATCCTGGAGCAGTGGGGCAAACGCTATCCGAACTCCGAGCGCCGTCGGATTTTGGAGAATCGCGAGGCCCTGATCGGCTACGACAGCGATCCGCAGCAGACCCTCAAGTACCTCCGCGAACGCCTCGGATTGACCTTCGAGCACGTCCAGACCGTTCGCGACCGCAAACCCGATCTTCCCGTCACCCTCGATCCCGCGCGGATCGCCCGGGACGTTTACCTCCGTGCAGCCCTGGTGGATGACAACCTCGGCGGCCTTTCGATGGAGGCTCTGGAAGGTCTGGTCCGCGACAAGGTGGCCCTCCGCCCGGTCCAACGCCGGGCGCTCCTCGGCAAGCTGACCCGGCCCGACCTTGCCGGTCTGGTTGAACTGATTGCCGAAGACCTGAAGTCGAAGGAGACCCGTGGCTTCGGCGAGTTCGCCATTCACCGTGCCTTGCTTCCCGCCCAGTTGGATCAATTGAAGGAACAGGTCCCGTCGGTGGCGGTGCAACAGGCCTATGTCCATACCCGTGTGCGCAAGCTGGCCCCGGGAGCCGATGCCGACGGCGAGTTCGATCCGACGGAGCGGGAGGCGTGGTTGACGCGGCTCTGGGACTACCTCAAGCCCCTGCCGCCCGCCTTCAATTCACTCAAGGCGCACGTCCTCCATGCGCGCCTGCAATTCGACCGCACCCGCGGGGTCTATGACCGGGCCCGGTTCCTGGAGTATCTCAAGCTCCCGCGTCCGGTGTCCTACATGAACCCGAAGTACCTCGAACAGACCGAGGCCGGGCGTTATGGGGCCGATCTCAACGCCCGGTTCGAGGACCTCCGGCTTGGACTGCCGCCGGTCGGACCCGACGAGGCCCTGGTTCGCGAGTATGTCCTGCGCCTGTCGGTCGATGAAGCCGCATGGGAACCGTGGACCGAATGGCTGCGCGACACCTGGGTGAAGCCGGTGTTCGCCGAGGCCAAGATCTGTGCTGGGGCTGCCGAGCCGGAGAAGTGGGCTTCCCTCCTGGCCCCTGCCGCTTATCAGGCCCTGCGCGATCGGGTCGACATCGAGTTCGCCGCGACCAATCCCGCCTTCCTTCCGGTCGATGGCGAGGTCGCGGTCGATGTCGTCCTCAAGAACACGCCCAAGCTCATCGTGAAGATTTATGAGATCAACACGCTGGGCTTCCACCTCGCCCAGGCGCGCCAGCTCAACACCGACCTGAACCTCGACGGCCTGGTGGCGAACTCAGAGCAGACCCACGACGGCGATGCCTCGCCCTTCAAGCGCGTCCCGCGCTCCTTTCGTTTCCCGGAACTGAAGGGCAAACGCGGTGCCTGGATCATCGAATTCATCGGGGGCGGCAAATCGTCCCGCGCCCTCCTGCGCAAGGGGCGCTACTCCCTCGTCCAACGCACCGGTGCCGCCGGGGAGTTCCTGACCGTCCTCGACGAATCCCGCAAGCCCGCCACCAACGCCGTCGCCTGGCTCGACGGACGCAAATTGCTGCCGGATCCCAAGGACGGACGCATCCGGGTTCCGTTCACCGCATCGCCGGGGCGCCGTCCCATCCTGCTGGCCGATCCCGACGGAAGCTTTGCCAGTCTGGCCCAGTTCGATCACGGCGCGGAATCCTACCGGCTCGATGCCCAGTTCCATGTCGAACGCGAACAACTGCTGGCCCGGCGTGAAGCCACCCTGGCGGTCCGGCCGGCCCTGTTGCTCGGCGGGGAGCCGATCGCGCCCGGATTGTTGGAGGATACGCGCCTCGTGATCACTTCGACCACGCTGGATGGCATCGATACCACCACCGAGGTCAAGTCGCCCACGCTCTCCGCCGATCGGGTCTTCACCCACACCTTTCGTGTCCCCGAACGTCTGGCTTCGCTCCGGGTCTCGTTGCAGGGGCGCGTGCCGGTTCTGACCCGCGGTGGCGAAAAGGAAGATCTCGAAGGGTCGCACTCCTGGCAGGTCAACGACATCGACCGCACCGATGTCATCCAGGGCGGCTATTTCAGCCGCTTCGGACCCGACCACGTCTTCGAGTTGCTCGGCCGCAACGGCGAGCCCATTCCCGATCAACCGATCGTCCTCACGCTCCATCGTCGCGGCTTCGATCACACCGAGTCGATTGCCCTTCGAACCGACGAACGCGGGCGAATCGCGCTCGGTCCGCTCGACGGGATCGAGGAGATCAGCGCCCGGATGCCGAACCAGTCCGTCAGCCACTCCTCCCTTCGCGATCATCAACGCACCTGGCCCAGCGAGCTCCACGCCCGCTCCGGCGAGGTGCTCCAGGTCCCGTGGGGCTTGCCGACCGACGGTGGGGCGGTGTCGTTGCTGGAAGTCCGCTCGGGCGAATTCGTCGCCGATCGCTCGGCGTCGGTGAAGACCCAGGGCAGCTTCCTCGAACTGACCGGCCTGGAACCCGGCGATTACTCCCTCCGCCTGTGGGACGAGGAGGAACACGATATCACCGTGCGGATCGCCGCCGCGGATCCCGTGGGACGCTGGCTGGTCGGAGCCAACCGTTCCCTCGAGTTCCGTTCGAACCGGCTTCTCCACGTCGAGTCCGTCCACCTCGACACCAACCAGCTCACCCTTCAGCTCCGCAACTGGAATGCCCAGACGCGCGTGCACATTGCGGCCACCCGTTTTCTGCCGTCCCGGGGTCTGTTCGACGGCCTCGCCGGATTCGAACGGCCCGGCTTGGCGTCGGAGACGCCTGAGCGGCTTCCCAATCTCTATTCGGGCGGCCGCGCCATCGGGGATGAGTACCGCTATATCCTTGAGCGGCGGTACGCGACCAAGTTTCCCGGCAACATGCTCAGTCGTCCGGGCCTCCTGTTGAACCCATGGGAGAAACGGTCCACGGACGTCGATGCGCTGAGCCAGAACGGGCGTCAGGATCCCCTGGCGACGGCCGGGGCCCGGAACCTTACCGCGTTGCCGGGAATGGCCGCATCGATGATGGAACGCGGTCCGGCGGCCGGCACCGTCGATCTGAGCTACGACTTCCTCGCCGAGTCGGCTCCCGTCCTGTTCAACCTCATTCCTGAGACCAACGGCGTGGTCCGGATCCCGGTGTCGGCTCTGGGCGATCGCCAGACGGTTCAGGTGTACGTCGAGTCGGCGGATCAGGCGGTGGGGGGACTCTATTCGCTTGCCGAACGTCCCACCCGTTTTCGGGACCTGCGGCTTTCGCGAAATCTGGATCCCGCCCAGCCCTTCATCGAGACCAAGGACATTTCGATCCTCGCCCGGGGCGCGACGCTCACCCTCACCAATCTGCTCTCGGGCGATCTGGAGACCTACGACAACCTCGGCTCGGTCCATGCGCTGTTCACCACGCTGAACGGCCACACCAATCTGGCGAAGTTCGCCTGGATCCTCCAGTGGCCGAAGCTCACCGAGACGGAGAAGCGCGCGAAGGTCTCCGAGTTCGCCTCGCATGAACTCAGCTTCTTCCTCAGCCGGAAGGATCCGAAGTTCTTCACCGAGGTCATCCAGCCCTACCTGCGGAACAAGAAGGACAAGACCTTCCTCGACGAATACCTGCTGGCGACGGATCTCTCCCGTCATCTGGAACCCTGGGCCTACGCCCGGCTCAATGTCGTCGAGCGTGCCCTTCTCGCCCAGCGGCTCCCGGCCCAGGCGGCCAGCACCACCCGGCATCTCCGCGAACTCTGGGAGTTGCTTCCGCCCGATCCCGAAGCTTCCGATCGGCTCTTCGAAACCGCCCTCCGCGGCCGCGCCCTTGAGCAGGCCGGCGGTGACTCGACCAATTCCGTCTCCGGCCGGC
>Ga0209591_10007953_pt1 | contig 11580 bp, 11 predicted proteins | sample MAT01_FD_187207 | JGI IMG/M metagenome (GOLD analysis project Ga0209591, IMG submission 187207) | Freshwater microbial communities from Lake Fryxell liftoff mats and glacier meltwater in Antarctica - MAT-01 (SPAdes) (version 2) | ecosystem: Environmental > Aquatic > Freshwater > Ice > Liftoff...
TAATTAATTTCTATCTGAAAGGAAATTTCAATCCTAATGTTAATATTACACTTGAAATATTGATCGGCTCTGTGCTGCTTACTATTAACTTGTACTTTGCATCTGCTAAAAGTAAAAATGTATCACTTATTTTTGTAAGCTCGACTCCGCCGCCGATAAGAATACTGAGTTTTGTAAAATCAGTACTGTCAGAACTGTAAAAACTTATTCCGACACCTCCATCTAAATAAGGAATCACATCTTTATTCCCAATATACTTTCTTGCTACTCCTGCTATTTCAAAATTATTCTGATCACCGGCTTTCCAGTAATTTGTCTGTGGCAAAAAATAAATTCCGTCTGCATCAAATTCTGCAAATGCACCAACAGCAAATCCAACTTCAGATTCAATTATAGCAGTTCCAATATTAAATCCGGCAAATGCTTTGCTTTTATAAATCGGTTTTTTATCTTTCTTATCGTCAATCTTGTTATCGGAATTTAAATTAGAATTTAAATAAGAATTTAAATTAGAATTTAAATAAGATTTTAAATAAGATTTTTTCTCGACAGATGAAATCTGCTTTAAACTTTTTATTTCAGGTATAAACTCTGCGAATGAATTCGTAAACATTAATAGTGTGAATAATGCTGAAAGTAGTAAGATTTTTTTCAATTTATAATTTTTTAAGTTTTAATTTTATTTATAGATTTTATTCAGATTAATTAAAATTTGAAATTTCCATTTTTTTGATTTCATCTCTGAGACTTGCTGCTTTTTCATAATCTTCTTTCGTAAGTGCTTCATCAAGTTCGCTCTTAAGCTGAATAATTTTCTTCTCCTGATTAGTTAAATTTTTAGAAGTTTCTCCCGGCTTTTCACTATAAGGATCAGTGCTTAAATCACTTTCAGAAGCAGAGTCTCCTTCTCCAAAATCATCTTTTGGAAGTATCTGCTCATCAAATTCAGGAATAAATCCGACTTCATCCATTATATCAGAGTTCACATATATCGGTGCAGAAAATTTTAAGGCAATTGCAATTGCATCCGAAGGTCTTGCATCCATCTCTTCAATACTTGATGAATCAAATTTTATTTTTGCATAAAATGTCGAATCACGAAGTTCGTTTATCGTAATATAATTTACGGAATATCCGAATGTATCAATCACTTCTTTTAACAAATCATGTGTCAAAGGTCTTGGCGGCTTAATACCTTCAAGCTCTAATGCTATTGACTGTGCTTCATACTGACCTATGATTATAGGGATACGTCTGTTACCGGAAATCTCTTTCAGTATTATAGCATATCCGCCGCCACTTATAGAAGGTGTAAGTGATAATCCGAATATATCAACCTGTATTGTGTCCTGTGAATTTTCCATTTATTGGGTTAAAATCTTTTTTGTAAATTTACTGTCAAGCTAAACTAAATGTTTCGTATTTTCAATATATTTATGTTCAAAAATAAAAAAAATTAATTGAAAAATAATTCTTATTTAAATTTAATTTGACAAAACTTTTTTGAATTCGTCTGTCATTGCTGGAATTATTTCAAATACATCTCCGACAATTCCGTAATTTGCAATCTGAAATATTGGCGCATCTTTATCTTTATTTATTGCAACTATACATTTCGATGATGACATTCCTGCCAGATGCTGTATAGCTCCGCTTATGCCGCATGCAATATATAAACTCGGTGAAACTGTCTTGCCGGTTTGTCCAACCTGCTCCGAATGCGGTCTCCATCCTGCATCTACAACTGCCCTCGAAGCCCCTGTTGCCGCTCCTATTGATGCTGCTAAATTTTCTATTAAATTGAAATGCTCCGGTCCTCTTAATCCTCTTCCGCCGGAAACTATTCTGTCAGCTTCTGCCACGTCAAGTTTCTCACTGCTGATTACTATCTCTTTTACTACTGATGAAAAATCTGCTTCAGTTAAATTTAATGTACTTACATCTGTTTTTTCTGTCTGTAAACTTCCGGCTTCAGTTTTATGAGGTTTAAAAACATTCGGTCTTAATGTTATAACTATTTTATCTGAATTTGCTTTTATTGAAATCAAACTCTTTCCCGCATAGACAGGTCTTACAGCCGTTATAATTCCGCCTTCTGTTTTAATATCTGTACAATCATTGAATACTGATGAATCATTCTTCACTGCGATTCTTCCTGCAATATCTTTTCCTAATGAAGTTGCAGACATTACTATCACATTTGCATTCTCAGACTTTGCTGTTTCACTTATCACTTTGGAAAATGCTGATGCTGAATATTTGAAATTACTTTGACTGCTCTTAGAATTTAATTCGTCTAAATCTATAATTAATAATTTTTTTGCACCATAGTCGGCAAGTGAATTTGCTTCGTTCTCGATTCCCGTTCCGATTGCCAGAACTACTAATTCTGAATTGGTTTCCTGAGCTATTTTGTTTGCTTCAGCCACAACTTCAAAAGCGGAGTTCTTAAATTTTCCGTCTTTAAATTCTGTGTATGCTAATATTTTATTTGACATTATTTTTTTAAAATTTTAATTTTATTTGTAAATTTAAATAACTTTAGCTTCTTCCCGAAGAAGTTTTACAAGCTCTGTTACATCATCTTTCCCGTTTAAAAATATTTTTCCGCTTGCTTTTGCCGGAGGTAAACTCATTTCCATTATCTCAACTTTATTTCCGGAATATGTAGCTGCGATTTCTTCAATCGGTCTGGATTTTGCCGCCATTATGCTTTTTAAATTCGGATATCTAGGTTCATTCAATCCTTTCTGAGCTCCTATAACTATTGGTAATTTTGATTCAATGATTTCCTTTCCGCCTTCAACTTCTCTTTCTGCGATTACTTTTCCGTCTGCAATATCTAACTTTACAACGACGCTGATACATGGAATGTTTAGCAACTCAGAAACCATCGATGGTAAAAGTAATCCGTCAAAATCTATAGATTGCTTACCGAATAAAATCAAATCTGCATTTTGAGTTTGTATATAATCTGCCAGATTTTTTGCTGCTGTGAAACTGTCATAATCAGTTAAATCAGTTTTTATCAATACTCCTTTATCTACTCCCATCTGAAATGATTTTTTAATAGCATCTTTGGATTTATCAGTTCCAAATGAAACAGCTGTGATGTCTCCTCCGGTTTTTTCCTTTAATTTCAATGCTTCTTCTATTGCAAATTCATCATAAGGATTTAAAATATAACTAACACCACTATCATCAATTTTTTTTGAATCTGCAACTTTTACCTTGGTAGTACTGTCAGGTACTAATGAAACACAAACAATAATTTTCATTTATCAATAATATTTTTAATATTTTTAAAAATTTAAATTTAAACTGGAATCTGGAAAGGCTTGAAAATTTTAATCTAATGCATTTTTAATGTAAACAAAATTAATTCTATTAATCTGTAAAATCAATTTCAAATTTTTTACAAAATTGCAATTGAAGTAAGCAATTAAAATCCGTATATTTGCAATACATCGCGGGATGGAGCAGTTGGTAGCTCGTCGGGCTCATAACCCGAAGGTCGAAGGTTCAAGTCCTTCTCCCGCTACAATCAAAACCTCAAATACTCACTATATTTGGGGTTTTTTTAAAGTCACTTTCAACCTTTCACCTTTCAACTTTCAACTTTCAACTTTCAACTTTCAACTTTTAACTTTCAACTTTCAACTTTTAACTTTCAACTTTTAACTTTCACCTTTTAACTTTCACCTTTCAACTTTTAACTTTCAACTTTCAACTTTTAACTTTCACCTTTTAACTTTCACCTTTCAACTTTCACCTTTCAACTTTTAACTTTCAACTTTTAACTTTCAACCTTTCACCTTTCACTTTTCACAACGTAATACTTCTGTAATTAACTCTACTTGAAAAATTAAACTATTTGCAATATTATCTGTCTTATCTGCGAATTAAAAATTAAAATAAAAAACTATGATTAACAAAAAGAATTCAATATTTGCAGTTCTGTTAATTGCAATATTATTTTCATTCAGTACTTCATTTTCCCAGCAGGAAAAAAAAGTAAATAAAACTCCGGAAGAAAAAGCAGCAAAAATTACAGGAAAAATGAAAGAAAAACTTTCATTATCGGATGACCAGTATAAGGAAATGTATAATCTGATGCTTCAGAAATTGCAAACCCGAAGCGAGAACAAAGAGAAATATAAGTCTATGGACAAAGAAACACGTCAAAAAATGAAATCAGAAAACAGAGAAGCTATGAATAAACAAATAGAAGGCATTTTAAATCAGGATCAGCTTTCAAAATACAGGGAAATGAAAAGTAAACATAAAGACGGAAAGCATAATAAAAGAAAATATAAAAATGGAAAGCATTCAAAACATAATTCTGGTAACAATATTCCTACAAAGCCATAAGAAGTTACAATGAATAATATTCTGATTTAAGCCTTCACTAATGAAATTTGTATAAAGAAAAAATGCCATCGGGAAATATTCCGAAGGCATTTTTTATTATTCAGAAATTTTTAAATATTATATACAGCAGATTCCTTTATTTTTTCCAATAACCAGATTTTATCAAAAACATTTTTTGTTTTGCTGATTTTATCACCTAAAAAAGGAATGTTGATTTTCTTTGAGCCGGTTTTAAAATGAATCAACTTAAGTGTATAAGCTAAATAATTATTGTGACTGATTTTCCTGTTCTCGGATAACAGAGGACTATTATTTAAAAAATGTTTGTATGTGTCTATAACAGAAATAGCAGATTCGAAGTATTCAAGTTCGAAATTTATTTTTAACTGAAGATTTTTCATATCTAATTTATAAACGAACTGATCAAACTTTACTTTATTAAGGCAATTCAATGCTTTATCAAAATTATTTTTTTCAAAATACAGCAATGCATAACTATAATTTTCCATATTAGATTTGTATTTGGGTAAAAGTTTTTTTGAATATTTTATTATGAAATCTTCCATATAATCCAGCTCTTTTACTGCAATACTGTTAATTAATACATTTCTATATACATCAAAAGCCAAATAAGAATTAGCTTCAGTTTTATAATATTCATTTTTAATATAAATACTTTGCAGCTCAAATATTTCTCTGTCAATTTCAGAGTTATCAAAAGATCCAAGATTTTTCTTTATAACACAGTAGTCAATCAGTTTTGTGTAAAAGAAATAATTGTTGTTTGATCCAAGCTCTTTAGAATGTTGAAGCAAAGATTTTTTAAATTCTGAATAAGCATCTTTATTATCAATTTCAATAAATACCTTTAACATTTTACTGTAAACTCCTATAACAGGAACTTCCAAATCCATATTTTTACTAATGTAAGAAAGTATTTTATCAAAATTAAATAATGAAAGAAATTCTGATACTGTATCAATATTTTTATTTATGTTATACGATCTTGAATAATTCAGCAGCAGATCATTCCTTTGTAAAGACTCAGTTATGAAATAACAGAGTATATAAATTATTCCTTCAATTAACTTTTGAGACTCGGAAATCAGATCAGATTTTTTTGTGGTTTTTTGTGTCAGGAGATTAAGTGAAAATCTGTCGGTTTCAATTCTGTATTTTGACAGAAAATATAATCCATCCATAACCTTCCTGGAATTTAAATAATTTTCGTTTTTAGACATTTGATTTAAAAACAAATTTGAGGCTCCTCTGTTATATAACTCCTGTGTTAAAAAAAAAGAAGTCTCCAGTTCATTCTTTTCAATACCTTCCATTTTAAGGAATTGTAACATAAGCTTTAATAAATCTGACATCAGATTCCTGAAAGTTGAGTCATTATAATTTGTATTACCATAAATAAGTTTAAATAAATGTTCTTTAGAAAAATTTCTTGCGTCATATTCGGGATGAAATTTCCTTAAATTATTGTATAATATTAAAATTTTTTTCTTATTGTTGAAGTAAGGAGAATTCAAAAATTTACTAAACCACATTAATTCCTTTTCTGAAAAGGACTTTAACAACTCTATTAAGGGATGTGTATACAATATTAAAATTTAATAATTTGGGCAAACTACGACAATAATCTGAAAAATTGTCATACAAAAATAGTGATATTCTATCTTAATTACAACAATGACTGAATTGTAAGTTATAGTTGGTTCAAAAAACTGCGACAAAGTCGAATTTATTTCTTTGTATCAAAAGTATTATCTAAGTAATTTGTATAAACTTTAACAAGAAAAGGAGAAGTTATGAAAAAAGTAATTAAAAATTTAGTAATAATATTTACATTTGTTGTAATAGCAAATTTATCATTCACAGGAAATTGTGAAGCAAGTTTAAGTTCAAAAGCAAGTTTAAGTTCTGAGAAATTGGAATTTGTAATAGTAAGAACTATAGAAGGTGATAGAACTTATATTAATATTTATACAGATACAGGTATTTTAGTGATGAAGGTCGAAGAATTATAATAGATCAAAAAAGCTCTTAAACAAACGAAATTATAGCTTTATTCTAAACATAATTGTTTTTTTTATAATACTTTCCGTGTTAAGGTTTCTTTTCGGGTTAAGGTTTCTTTTCGGGTTAAGGTTTCTTTTCGGGTTAAGGTTTGAATATAAAAAAATACACTCCTCGTTTCTCCTTTCACCGTTCAAAATTTGGGGTTGAACGGCCTTGAGGGGTGTATTCTTTTTTTCAACTTTTTGGGTTAGTCTGGTTACAACTTACAAAATTTAATAGAATTTGTAAAGATAAATATTTACGCTTTTTTAATTGAAGTGTATCTCTTTATTATTATATTTCCATTTAAATTAAATATCAAACACTGATTTATTCGTTTTCTTAGTTAATATCTATAGAAATCTCTAAATTTATCTCTAATTGAATACTTTTCTATACTCTTTCAAAATCTGCTCTCCAGTTTGTTATCTGCTTTTTAATTTCAGAATTACTTAAATTTTCTTTTATAGCTTTTTCAGTTAAACCTGTTAATTCATTATCAGAGGCAAATCTTAATGCAATTATCTGTGACATCTTCAATTTATCATCAAATAATTTTCCTGTTAATTTAAAATATCTCAGATTTTCCTCAGCTCTTATTGCTCTGTCCTGTGCCTTTAAAGGAAATGATCTTACATAATAAAACATTAAAAACATTAAAATTGAAATTATGAAAAACATTACACTGAATCTTAAATCGTAATGTTCAGTAAATGATCTGTATAAACTGTGTATTGATGAAATAAACAGAGTTAACAATAATATGAATGTTAATCCATGAAAACCCGGTAATAATCTTTTGTGATTTTTAATATTTTGTTCCATAAGAATATGTTTTAATTTATAAAGTTATTAAAAAAACCGGAAGTTAATTTATATTAACTGCCGGTTTTTGAGTTTGAGACTATTACTAAAATTTTAATTTTTCGCTTCCGACTTATTGATTTTATTTTTCTGATCTCGGTAAGCTTTTTTATCATAAATTGCAATTGACTTGTCTATACATTCATTGGCTTTTTTAATGTCCTTATTCTGTAAATACAAATCTGACATAACGTAAAATGCACTTGCTTCATTCACAGAACCGTTAACATATTCAACACATTTTTCCAGAGTTTTTATTGCATCTTCTCTGTCTTTCTTAGTTGACTTTTCATTTTTCATTGTAGTGTAACCCATTGTTAAAAGCATATCACCATAACTCTGTCTTAAATCAATATCACTTTTTCCGTATTTTGCAAAAGCTGAACCATATACTTCTTCTGCCAGTTTATAATCTTCTTTTCCTGCATAATATCCTGCTAAATTCAAATAACCGTCCTTTAATTTATCACTTGCCGGATAATCTTTGATTGCAGCTTTCAATGCTTCCGGATCTTCATTTGTATAAGCAAGCATGAATTTTGCATCATCTGTATATCCTTTTTCATTATTAGGATCTGAAGTAATTGTATTATTCAAATAAACTTTCACATCACCATCCAGTCCGGTAGAATTAATTTTTTCAGCCATTAAATAATTTGTTGCTGCATCATTTGGATTTTCATCAAGCATTTTTTTCAAAGAAATATATGTGTTTACTCCCGCATTATAATCTTTCATCTTTACAATAAATTGCTCTACCGGAAGGTATCCATAAATTCTGTCTATCTCAGTTCCGTCTGAACCTGTAAAAACTATCGTCGGAAATCCTTTAACACCATACTTTTTTCGTAATTCAATTCCTTCGCCTTTTTCCGCATCAATTTTCCAGTTAATCTGATTTGCATTTGCAAATGCAGCGACTTCAGAATTTGTGTAAACTTTTCTGTCGGTTTCTACACACCACTTACACCAGTCAGTTATAAAATCAATCATTACAACTTTGTTTTCGGCTTTTGCTTTATCAAGAACTTCCTGATAAGTACCCTGAGTAAAAGTTACATCCTCTGCAAATAATTTATTTGAAATTGTTACAGAAAATATAATCAGAATAATTTTTGCAAATTTATTTTTTAAAATTGTGTTCATTTTTATCTCCTTCATTTTATTAATTATCGAAAATTACGAATATTGATATTTATCTGCAATGTTATAAAAATATTAATTATGTGAAAAATATTAAATGCTTTTGAAAGTGAATTTTAAGAATCTAAAATAATTCAGATGAATAAATAATCATAAATATTTTTGAATAAATAAAAGTATTTGTACTGGCTTTTGTACTCTGCTATAAGGTGTGCCACATTTTAAAAATGTGGCACAAGTGTTTTGTATAATTTTGGTAAATTAATAGCTTTTCTTTCAAAAAAATAAATCTTTTTTTCGACAATCCCAAAATCCCAAAAGAGTTGCTCCAAATAACTAATAACTAAAACAATTTCCAATTTGTCCATGAAATTAAAAAAAGATTTAATAGTATTAAAATTTCTTACACTAATATAGAATGTTTTAATTTTCAATAAACTGATATTTACTGTCTAAGATGAAAATTTATATAGTTTTTTATAATTGAATTATCTTAATTCGTATTTTATTTTTTCTTAAAAATTAATTAGAAGTTATTAAAAATTCAATTAATTATTTAAAAAAAGAATAAACTTATTTAATTTTTCATTTACAAATTGCTCTGCTTCTGTAGAGCCTGAAAGTGCTGTAGTCGCCGAATTACCCGAAGTAATAACCATTTGTATTTCATCAAAATATCCCGTTCCTACAAATGTCTGATGCTTTATTGCAGCATATCCGGAAGTTTTCTCCAGTTCAAATTCTAATTCCTGCAATTTTGTAAATGCTGACATTCCCAAATCTCTGTATCCCAGAGCAAGTTCAAACATTGATGTATTAAGTGCATGAAATCCTGCCAAGGTTATAAACTGGAATTTATATCCAAGCTCACCTAATTCATTTTGAAAATCCGCAATCTGTTTATCGTTTAAATTTCTTTTCCAGTTAAATGAAGGTGAACAATTATATGCAAGCATTTTTCCGGGAAATTTTGAATGAATTGCATCCGCAAATTCTTTTGCTTCCGCAATATCCGGTTTTCCTGTCTCACACCAAATTAAGTCAGCATAAGGTGCATATGCAAGTCCACGGTCAATCGCACATTCAATTCCACCCTCAATATTAAAAAATCCTTCTAAAGTTCGTTTACCATGTATAAATTTATGATCTCTCTCATCAATATCGCTTGTTAAAAGATTTGCACTGTTTGCATCTGTACGGGCAATCAGAACTGTCGGAACTCCCATTACATCTGATGCAAGTCTTGCAGAAATTAATGTGTTTATAAACTCTCTTGTCGATACCAGAACTTTACCGCCGAGATGTCCGCACTTTTTTGCTGAACTTAATTGATCTTCAAAATGAACTCCTGCTGCGCCGGCTTCTATCATTCCTTTCATAAGTTCAAACACATTTAATGTTCCTCCAAATCCTGCCTCTGCATCGGCTATTATCGGTGCGAACCAGTTTATGTCTTCTTTACCTTCCATATGTGAAATCTGATCAGCTCTTACAAATGCATTATTTATTCTTTTAACTACAGACGGCACACTATTCGCCGGGTATAAACTCTGATCCGGATAAGTATGACCCGCATTATTTGCATCAGCCGCTACCTGCCAGCCACTTAGATAAATTGCTTTCAAACCTGCCTGCACCTGCTGAACTGCCTGATTTCCTGTCAATGCTCCCAGTGCACGAATAAATTTTTCTGTATGTAAAAGTTTCCATAAATTTTCGGCACCCATCTTTGCAAGTGTCTGTTCGATCTGCACAGAGCCCTGCAGTTTATATACTTCTTCCGCTGAATATGGTCTTTCTATATTTCTCCATCTTTCATCATTCTTCCATGATGATTCGATTTTTTTTATTGATTCCTGTTTGCTCATATTGTGTGATTATGATTTTATTAAATATTTTTATAAGCTGATAATGTTAAAAATTCACTGAAGTTTTTATCCGTAGAAAGTTGATTAAATAATTTTGCTGCAAGTTCATATTTACCATTATTAAAATTCTCTTCGCCGACTAACTGTTTTATTTTATTCAATTCTTCTTTTACAATTTCATTATAAAAGTTCAATTGTGATCTTCCTTCCATCATTTAATTTTCCCTTTTCATGATTTATCCATTGCCAGATCTGTGCTCTCGAAATCTCTGCAGTTGCAGCATCTTCCATTAAATTATAAATTGGTACACAGCCGTTACCGTTAAGCCAGGCTTCAAGATATTGTACTGATATATTTATATTTTGTCTCAGACCTGTCTCTGTTATTTCACCTTTTGGAATGCTCAGTAAATCTTTTGCAGTAATATTTACATCTTCACGTTTATTATTTATTTGATTTTTCTCAGGCATAATTTTATCGAAAATATCTTTTGCAATTTGTATCAAACCCGGATGTGCCACCCATGTGCCGTCATGCCCTTCAGTTGCTTCCCGTTCTTTATCTTCCTTAACTTTCAACATAGCTTCTTCATTTGCCATTTCATTATTTTTAATCGGAATCTGTGCAGCCATTCCTCCCATTGCATGTATACCTCTCTTATGACAGGTCTTGATTACAAGCTGCGAATATGATTTCAGAAAATGTACCTTCATTGTCACCTGACTTCTGTCGGGCAAAATAAATTCATTATAATTTCTGAATTTTTTTATAAAACTGAAAATATAATCCCAGCGTCCGCAGTTAAGTCCCGCTGAATGTTCACGTAACTCATAAAGAATCTCATCCATCTCAAATGCCGCAAGAATTGTCTCAATTAATACTGTCGCCCGTATTGTGCCGCGCGGAATTCCAAGTTCATCCTGAGCTGTGTTAAAAATATCATTCCATAATCTCGCTTCATAATAACTTTCTAATTTAGGCAAATAAAAATAGGGACCTGTGCCGTTATCAATTAACTTTTTTGAATTATGAAAAAAATATAGTCCGAAATCAAAAATTGATGCAGAGAAATTTTCATCATTAAGTAAAACATTCTTCTCTTCAAGATGCCAGCCGCGAGGACGAACCATCAGTACAGCAGTTTTATCATTAAGCTTATAAATTTTTCCGGATGGATTTGTAAATGAAATATTTTTATTTACGGCATCTTTTAAATTAATCTGACCTTCAATATTATTATCCCAGGTAGGGGAATTTGAATCTTCAAAA
>Ga0209591_10007956_pt1 | contig 11576 bp, 10 predicted proteins | sample MAT01_FD_187207 | JGI IMG/M metagenome (GOLD analysis project Ga0209591, IMG submission 187207) | Freshwater microbial communities from Lake Fryxell liftoff mats and glacier meltwater in Antarctica - MAT-01 (SPAdes) (version 2) | ecosystem: Environmental > Aquatic > Freshwater > Ice > Liftoff...
TGAACTACATCACACCGAATCTCGGTGAGGCGCGAGAGCTTGTAGGCCGAGCAAGCCACGATCCCGAGGCCATCGCAAACGACCTCTTTTCGATGACCGAGGCGATAGTAGTGCTGACTTTGGGGGGCGACGGCGCAATTGTGGCCGACGGCATCACCCTCACCCACGTTCCCTCGGTCTCACCCGCAGCCGTCGTTGATACCACCGGCGCTGGCGATGCCTTCTCGGCGGCACTCGCTGTTGCGATCTGCGAGGGCTCTAGCCCTGCCGCGGCGGCTCGGTGGGCCGCCCAAGCGGGCAGCTTCGCGGTTGCCCGCCCGGGTGTCGTCGATGCACTCCCGTATCGCCGAGACCTCGGCCCCCTCGAATCCTGACTCTACAAAGCGAACGAAACGGAACAATGCGCACATCATCACTAATGGATCGGTTTAACGCCTTCACGCCGGCCCAGCTAGCTCCCTTCATTCAACACACTCGAATTGAGGTGGGGCTCACTCGAGACGAGATGGTCGCTCATGCCAATGAGGCGATCGAGTACAACTTCAACGCGGCGATGGTTCCGGGCTCCTGGGTTGCCCTCACCGCCCAGGTGCTCGCAGGAACCGGGATCGGCATAGCTTCAGCGCTCGACTTCCCGACGGTTGGGGTGATGACGAGCTCAGGCAAGGCCGCAGAAGCTGCCGAGTTGGTGCGACAAGGAGCCACCCAAATCGACATTGGCGTACAGATCGGCTGGTTGAAGAGCGGCATGTATGACGAGTTTCGTGAAGACATCGCAGGTGTCGTGCGAGCATCCGGGGTTCCGATCAAGGTCATGCTCGAGTTACCTCTGCTGACCGAGGCAGAGAAGGAAGCGGCGGTGGAGCTCTCGCTAGAGGCTGGTGTTGCCTTTCTCAAGAACGCCAGTAGCGGCCTAATTGAGACTGCCAATGCCGCAAGTATTGGGTTTCTCGTTGATCGCGCGCCAGAGGGGGTTTTGGTGAAGGCATCCGGTTCTATCAAGAATGTCGACCAGGCAAGGGAGCTATTGGGCGCTGGCGCGGCTCTGCTAGGAACGAGTGCGGGCATCGCCATCGTCACTGACAGCAGCGATAGCAGTACCCTGAGCTACTAGGCGCTGGGCCGCACATATGCCTGAAGAGTACCAAGCTGGAGAACCCAGCTTTTCGATGACCGGAGGTCCTGATGAGTGGAACGCCGGAATCATCGACGCTTCACGAGCCACTCAAGAGGGACGTCGCGTGGTCCCTTCACTCTCAGATCTCCGACAGTATTCGGCTGCGGATTGCGTCGGGGGAGTGGCCGCCGAACTACCGGCTTCTGTCCGAGCCCGATCTCGCGACCGAGCTCGGGGTGAGTCGGGGCACTCTTCGTCGCGCCTTGGCAACCCTTATCGACGAGGGGATGCTCAAGCAAGTACAGGGACGCGGAACTTTCGTCACGTCAACAATGATCGAGCCGGCGATTGCGCAGAAGCTCTCGACACTGTCAGAAGATCTGGCAAGTCAAGGAATCGAGACGACAACGGTAGTCCTCGAGGTTGGCTTGCTCGAAGCTCCGCGGCCGATCGCCAGCCTGCTCGATGTGGCACCTGGTCACAACGTGCTTCGGCTTGTGCGATTGCGATCGACTACATCCGGGCCGATTGCACTTCTCGACAACTACGTTCGAACAGACTTGACACCGGCAATCGAGACGCTCGATTTCACACAGCACAGCCTGTTCGGAATACTCGAGCAGCGGTACGGTCTGAAGATTGCCTCGGGTCGGCGCACGTTCAGCGCGGAGATTGCAACCGAACGGGTGGCGACAAGCCTCGGGCTCGAGTTGGGCTCACCTGTGCAGTACCTAGAACAGGTCACGTATCTGGGCGACGGTCGGCCGATCGAGTACTCCGATGTCTGGATCAACAGCAAGCTATTGAGGGTGACCTCGCTTCTCTCGCGACGCTAAAGCGTCCCTTGGGGGGGCCGGCAAAGTGATCGATTTTACTGAGGAGCTCTCGGTCGCACCTACGGTCGCAGCGGAGCACGCTGGCTGGATCAGAGCGATTCGTCGATGGCGTGACGCTGCCCGCACTTCCCTCGGTTACGGGGGCAAAAGGTACGCCCTGCCGGAATCAACATGGACCCAGTCAGCCTTTGTTTGCGGCTTGGTGATGTTGTGGGAGGAAGCCTTCTTCGATCCCAGCTCGGGAGAGTTTCTGGTCGAGGACTTCTTGGACGTTGCAGAGCGCGAGTACGGCGGACTTGACGCGCTAATTCTATGGCACGCATATCCCCGAATCGGATTCGACGACCGAAACCAGTTCGACTTCTACCGTGGTATCCCCGGGGGGCTCGATGCGCTTGCCGATATCGTGGGCCGCCTTCATCGCCGAGGGGTGCGCGCCGTTCTTGACTACAACCCCTGGGACACGGACACTCGGCCGGAGGGTGCTCCAGACGAAGAAGCTCTTGCGAAGCTCGTGAAGCGCACGGGAGCCGACGCGATCTTCCTCGATACGCTCGCAAGAGCCGAGGGCACCCTGTTGACGGCTCTGGATGCTGTGTCTCCGGGCATCGCTCTGCAGTCCGAGTTGGATGTTCCACTCGATCAGGTCGCGAACCATGCGCTGAGTTGGGTGCAGTGGCCGAAGAATCTCGACCAGCATGTCCTTCTGCGAAACAAGTGGTTCGAACCCCGTCAAATGCAGCATCTGGTGCGACGGTGGCACGAGAGCCATCGTGATGAGCTCCTCACCGCCTGGATCAATGGCACGGGTGTCGTGGTCTGGGAGAACGTCTTTGGGTCTTGGTACCCGTGGTCGCTGGAGGACAAAGCGTTGCTCGGCACCATGCGGCGGGTACAGAGACCAGCGGCACGGTTCTTCAGCGACGGTGATTGGAATCCCTATGTGCCGACCTCCCACGGTGGGCTGTCGGCCAGCAGTTGGCATCTCAACGACATATTCTTGTGGACTTTCGCCAATCGCTCGGATGCATCCCTTAGCGAACCCCTGAGTGCGGGTAGTCATTGGGTTGACTTGCTCAGCGGGCGAGAGCTCGACGGGTTGATGCCGTCGATCGAAGTTCCAGGGGGCGGAATCGCGTGTGCAATCAACTTTGCAGGGGACTCCGCGGATGCCGCCCATCAGCTGATTGAGGAAGTGCGCCGAGTTGCATCCCCGACACCAAGCCCGCGGCAACCCGCGCCGCCCCCGGCGCGCGTCTCTGTCTTGCAGGCAACCGCGAAGTCTTCGCCCGACGGCTGGCATGCGGTAAGCGCAGGTGACTACACCTGCACTTCGACCTTCCGGCTGAGGGAATGTGGCGACTACGAGCGTGCGAGACTGGAGGACTCGGTTGAACCGGACTTCTCGCCTGACGTCGCAGTCGAACGGAACATCCACTTCGAAGAATTTGCGCTCGCCCCGACACCGGTGTCGAACGAGGAATACGACGAGTTTCTGCGCGACTCGGGCTATCGCCCAGCCGATAGCCAGAACTTCCTTAGGAGCTGGATTGGGGGAACACCTGACGACCCCACGGCCCCGGTGACATGGGTTGACTTGACCGATGCCCGGGCATATTGCCGTTGGGCAGGCACTCGGTTGCCTACCGAAGACGAGTGGCAAGTCGCAATGGCTGAGGCGACGGTGTCCTATGGCTCGCGCCGCGTGTGGGAATGGACGGAGAGCGAGTACACCGATGGTCATACTCGGTTTGCCATCCTGAAGGGCGGCTCGGATCTAGCTGCTGCGAACTCTCATTGGTACGCCGAGCGGGGGCCGCTCGCGCCCGACCGGTCGGCCAAGTTCCTCTTGTTCCACCCTGGATTGGACAGGTCATCGGTGATCGGTTTTCGTTGCGCCATCACCATTCTCCGCTGAACAACCTCGCGATTTGACTATTGACAACTACATACAAATACGATTCCCTAGAGACAGCCCACCGACGAGCGATCGTCCACAGAAGGCGCCCCAAGATGCGGTGGGCCCCACCACAACAACGAAGTTTGGAGATCCACAGCATGAAAAGAAGATGGACTGCTGCAGTCATCGCCTCGGCTGCGATAGTCGCGCTCGCAGGCTGCACGACTCCCGCCGCTGACAGCGACGGCCCTACCGACCTCTCAGGCGTGACGTTAACAATGTGGGTGGCCCAGGCCAGCGCCACCCTCGCCGAGCAGCCCGCGACGGCCTTCGAAGAAGCCACTGGGGCCACAGTTGAACTAGTCGTCGTCCCCGACCCCTACGAGGGCACGATTCCTACCCGCCTCGCTACCGGTGAGAAGCCCGACCTGGCCTTCTATCAGCCGACCGTGAGCGCGCTGCCAGTGATCCAGCCGGCGACGAACCTTTTGCCGCTAGACGGCGAGCCCTGGGTTGAGAACCTTGGCCCCGCAGAGCAGGGCCTCGGAATCATTGACGGGGTGCGCTACGCAGCAATTGTGAAGAGCCCATCGATCTCGGGCGTCTACTACAACAAGGCTGCCTTCGAGGCCGCTGGTATCACGGAGATGCCCCAGAGCTACGACGAACTGGTCGAAGTTGCCGCCCAGATCAAAGCAGCTACCCCGGATGTCGCGCCGTTTTACGAAGCCGGTGGAGACAAGTGGCCCGTGCAGTGGCACCTTCATTCGCTGCTGTCTGGTGTGCTTGACGAGTCCTTCTGGGCCGACCTCAACAAGAACGAGGCCAGCTGGACTGATCCTCGATTCGTTGATGCGGTAGCCAAGTATCAGGCCGACATCATCGAAGGTGGTCTCTCTCAAGCCGCGTACCAGACCGGCACGTTCGAGGAGCAGGCTGCAGCGCTCACGGATGGATCGGCCGCTATGGTCTTCCAGGTCGATGCAATCCTTGGCTTGCTGCTAGCCAACCTGTCAGTCGACGAGCTCAATGAACAGATCGGCTGGTTCCCGATTGCATCAGGCGGCCCGAACTCACAGTTCGTAGCGGACCAAACCAACGGGGTCGTGGCCTTCAAGACAGGCGACAGCGCGAGGGAGGCCGCGGCCAAGCAGTTCCTCAGCTTCTGGCTCGGCGAAAACTACCCCGCCTTCATTGAAGCGAACAACTATCCTTCGATCCAGCCGTCGGTACCTTCACCGGCTGGGCTACCGGAGGTAACCGTCGCTCAGGCGGAGTCGCTGGCGACGGGGACCGGCATGTGGTATCTCTACGCGCTGACCGCACCGGACATCCACCTCTACCTCAACGACATGCTCTTCGGCACCAAGACGCCGGAGCAAGTTGGGCAGGCGATGGAGGATCAGTTCATTCAGATCGCGAAGGCTCAAGGAGCCCCGGGCTTCTAGCCCTCACTCAGTTACACCGAAGCTGGGCCTCGGTTTCACCGGGGCCCAGCTTCCTGAGAGGATGCAACACCATGCACACCCGAACACGAAGCCACTACCCCTGGTGGTTCGCGTTGCCTGCTGTGGCGATAATGGCCATCTTCTTCCTCGTGCCAAACGCGCTGAACTTCGTGTTCCCATTCACGAATTGGTCAGCATTCAAGCCGGACATCAACTTTGTCGGATTCGACAATTTCGCCAGCGTTTTCAAAGACGGCACGCTGCTTGTAACTCTTCGGGCCGCCCTCATTTACGCAGTGCTTGTGGCTCTGTTTCAGAATGCCTTCGGGCTTGGTCTAGCTGTGCTTCTCGAGCGGGACACTCGCATCAATCGGCTCGTGCGGGCGTTGTTCTTTCTTCCCGTACTGATCTCGGCGCTTGCCGTTGGGTACATATTTCAAGCGCTACTCTCGCCATCGGGCACCCTGAACTCTGCAGTGTCGGCGATCGTCGGCCAGGAGGTCGCAATAGCGTGGCTGGGCAGCACTACATGGACGATCGTGGTCGTTACCCTCATTCATACGTGGAAGTGGGTTGGCCTATCGATGATCATCTACATTGCGGGCCTCAAGTCTGTGCCATCTGATGTCGTCGAGGCATCCCTCATCGATGGGACGACTGCCTGGCAACGCTTCTGGTCAATCAAGTTTCCGCTCATCGCCCCCGCTGTCACGTTCAATGTCGCCACTGCGGTGATCGGTGCCATGAACTCCTTCGACATCGTGCTCGCAACGACCAAGGGCGGCCCGGCCGACTCGACCCAGATCTTCAATGTCTACATGTTCCGTATCTTCGGTCAGGGTCTCTTCGCGCAAGCGACTGTGACAAGCCTCGTACTCTTCCTGGTCGTCGTCGTGCTTGCCGTACCTCTCATCGTCTACCTTCGTCGACGGGAGAACGTGCTGTGAGATTCCCCAATAGCGCGCGCGGGTGGCGGTCGGTTGTGCAGCCGGTCACTGCCCTTGTGCTTGCGGCACTCTTCATTGGGGTACCCCTCTGGCTCGTGCTGGTTACGTCTGCGAAGCCCCAGGGAGAAGCGCAGAAGCCCAACATAAATCTGCCCATCGTCTGGCAGCCGATCGAGAATTACACCGAGGCGTTCATCCAAGGCCGTATTCTTCAGGGCCTAATCAACAGTCTCATCGTGGTGGTGCCGTCTACCGTGCTGATTCTGATCTTGGGTGCCATGGCCGCGTGGGTTTTTGCCCGCCGAACGGGCCGACTCAACTCCGTGACATATGCGTTTGTCATCAGTGGCCTACTACTTCCACCAGCAGTGGTGACCCTCGTCCTCTTGCTCCGAACGATGGGCCTCGCCAATACTCAGGCTGGCCTAGTCGCCACCTATGTGGCCATCTATCTGCCGCTCACGGTCTTTCTGATGACCGGCTTCGTCAGGCTAATTCCGATCGAGCTTGAGGAGGCCGCCCGAATGGATGGGGCCGGACCCGTTCGAACCTTCTTTCAGGTGATTCTGCCGCTGCTGCGCCCCGTCATAGCAACGGCAACCATCATGGTCGTACTTTTCATGTGGAGCGACATTTTCTATGCAGCGTTCATTCTCGGAGGCGGCAACCTCGCAACCCTTCCCCTCAACCTCTTCCAGGTCGCGAGCGCCCAGCTCTTCCAGAACAACTGGCATCTAGTGTTCGCGTACATCGTCATGATGAGCTTGCCAATGATCGCAATATTCGTGGTCGCTCAGCGTCGCATCATCAGTGGTGTAACGAGCGGTGCTGTCAAGTAGCGCCTTCTAGGTGCCAGAAAGGATTACGTAAGCGGCTGCCGCCGCCCCCACCCCGAGCACGAGGTTGGCGGCGACGCTACCGAGTGCGACCCGCCACTTTCCTTCTGTCAGGTACTGAATCGTCTCCACGCTGAACGTGCTGAAGGTTGTCAGCCCGCCACACAGACCTGTGAGCAGAATGAGGCGGATGCCCGCATCAACCCCACCGACGACAGCGAGCCCGAGCACGGCACCTCCGATCGCGGAGCCCACCACATTGACGATGAGCACCGCCCACGGAAACCCGGCGCGCGACGCGAATGCGCGCGCCACGAGGTAGCGCAGCACCGCCCCCAGGGCGCCTGCGATGATGACGGCGGCCGCAATCACTCGTCCACCAAGTCGATCGGGGTGACGCGGCGCGCACCCATCCGCAGCCCCAGCGCCGCAGCACCGAAGCCCAGCAACAGGGTCGCTGCGAGGTAGCTGGCGGCGAGCATCCATTCACCCGCGCTGGTGAGCGACACGAGCGACACCGCGAGCGCCGAGAAGGTGGTGAGTGAGCCGAGTAGGCCGGCGCCGAGTCCGGCGCGCAGCCACGTCGGCGCCGTCGACCATAGGCGGCCCACGAGCAGGGCGAGCACAAACGCTCCAGCCGTGTTGATCAGCAACGTCGACAGGGGGATGGACGAGTCGCTGTGTGGGAGGAGGGTGTCGATGCCGAGCCGCAGCGCCGTGCCCACGAGGCCGCCGACCACGACGGCGAGCAAGTCACGCCACACGAGGGGTGAGCCTACTCCAAGCGGGCGCGGTGGGCTCAGCAAGGGCACCTAGAATTCCTTCATGTCTTCCACTGGTGCTCGGCGCAGGCGATGGCCGTGGATTGTCGCGGGCATCCTGGTGCTCGTGCTCATCCCTGCCGCTGTCCTCGGCCTGCCGATTCTTCTGCACCAGAACCAGGGTGTCTCCAATCAGGAGGAGGCCGTGGTCGAGTGGCCCGAGGATGCCGCGGCCGACGGCGATGACGGACGCGTGCGTACCATCGCGGTCACCGACGACTCCGGCGCCGAGGTTGACACGTCGGCCCTCGAAGTGGGCCAGCGCCTCATTGTCACGGGGGCCGGCTTTGACGGATCACAGGGGATCTACGTCGCGATCTGCGTCATCCCGGCAGACTCAAGCATCAAGCCGGGGCCGTGCATCGGCGGGGTCCCCGAGCAGACCCAGACCGAGGTCGAGGTCGGAACGATCGAGTACGCACCCAGCAACTGGATCAACGACGACTGGGCCTGGAGGCTGTTCGGCGCTCGCAGCTACGACGACCTTGGAGCCGGCACCTTCACCGCCTACCTCGAGGTTGGCGACCCCGAAGGCAAAGACTTCGACTGCCGCGTGGATGCCTGTGGCATCTTCACCAGGAACGACCACACCGCGCTCGGCGACCGTGTGCAGGACCTGTACGTGCCGGTCGGCTTCGCGCCGGTCGGGTAGCTGCAGCCCCCAGCAGGCGCGCGCCGCGCTCCACCGCGCGCCGGGTCCCTTACTGGCGCTTCGTGACCCCGCTGCGGTCGACAAGGTATGCCTCGCCGGCGAACTGAATCCCGTCGACCTGGATCCCGCCATCTTGAAAGCCTCCGTCTTGGAATCCTCCGACGCTCAGCCGCGAGTCGAGACCCGCCGCGCTCGCTGTCAGCGTGCCAGTCTGGGCATCCGCGCTGAGTCCGAGCACGCTTGCGACGACGGCGACGGCCGCCGCAGCCGACCAAGCCTGCGGTCGGCACGCAGCGGGATACGAGATTGGCCGACTCGTGGCCGCCGCCGATTCGCCAGAGTGCAGTTCCGGCATCCGATAATCGAAGGCGGATGCCGCGGCAAGCAGTCCATCGATCAGCTGGCCGGCTTCATCGCGGAACCCGGCCTTGCTCAGGCCCATTATCGCGATCGCGGTGTCGTGTGTCCAGACGCTTCCGCCGTGGTAACTCAGCGGCCAATACCCGTCGGCTGCGGTAGACATCGTGCGAAGCCCGAATCCGCTGTTGAGTTCAGGTGAGACCAAGCGTCGCGCGATGAGGGCGCTCTCGTCAGCGTCGATTAGACCGGTGCCAAGGAGGTGACCGATGTTGCTGGTGAGCGAGTCGACGCGGCGCTTCTCGGCATCAAGAGCGATGGCGGGGTATGCACCATCGGCATCGTTGACCCAGAATCTTTCGCGAAAGTTCTGCTTGAGGGCTGATGCCCAGTCCCGCCACGCAGAGCCGTCGCGACCGAAGTGCTCGAGAATGGCCGCACCGCCAATCGCCGCCTCGTACGCGTAAGCCTGTACTTCGCACAGGGCGATCGGGCCCTCCGCGAGGTGACCGTCGCGCCACTGCACCGAGTCTCCGGAATCTTTCCAACCTTGATTCGCCAAACCGTGGCCAGAGAGGTCGATGTATTCGAGCAGCCCATCGCCGTCAGCGTCGGCGTGGTCGCGAAGCCAGGTGAGCGCTTCCTCGAGGTGCGAAAGTAAGGATTCAACATTCGCGTCGGGCAGGCCCCACTTCCACGCGTCGTGGAGCAGGATCACCCAGAGCGCTGTGGCATCCACGGTGCCGTAGTACAGGGGCGGCAGGTAATCCGCGTCGCCGTCAAGGTGCATGACGCCTCGGCGTAACTCGTGCATGATCTTGCCTGGCTCTTCCGCGCGGTCTGTCACGATGGCGGAGCCTTGCAACCCGGCGAGCACTCGCAGTGTGTCCCAGGCCAGCTCGGTGCCAAGCGGCAGCATGAATCGGGCCGTCCAAATCGAGTCGCGCCCGAACAGCGTGAAGAACCAGGGCGCACCGGCCGCAACAAAGCCGAGTGTTGGATCTTGCGTCGTCGTCATACGCAGCGCGTCGAGGTCGCTGAGGGCGGCGGTCACCCAGCGCTCGAGCCGCTCGTCGCCCGTGACGGTCGGGGCGGCCCACGGCACCACCGACCGGTCTCCAGCGACGACCGCTTGATCGTCGTTCGCGGTCACGACCCACGCGATGTTCGCGCTGCCTCTCGCGGGTAACGCCAGAATCCACCGCAGTTCGATCGTCTCGCCGTCGTACGTCACCCGCGCACCGTGCGCATCGATACTCGCGTGAACTCCATTGTTGGCCCAACTTGCGGTGCTGTCCAAAACCCGCGCCGTGGGCGCCTCAAGCGCGGGGTTCGAACCGAGTTTTATGAGATCAAGGTGCGCGCAGTCCGGTGTTATGTTCACGAGGATCTCGACATCGAGCTGATGCCCCAAGCGCGACCATAGCTCGATCGACTCCTTCACCCCGGCCGTCGTTGCCACGCGTCGTTGCGTCGCGATGATTCCGGGGTCAGGGTTATCGCCATCGATCGCGCGCACGATTGAGGTGAACGTGCAGGCATCCGCACCATTGGGTGCTGTACTGATAACCTCCGGGGCGACGCCCGCAATGTGCACGTTCAGTTTTGATATCACGCGCAAATCGGAGTAATACACGCCATGAATCGGGCGTGAGCCGATGGTGCCGTCCTGCGACGACCAGACTTGGGTGGGCGCGCGCAGCACGACCAGTTCGTCATTGAGGAGCGGCTGCACAGGCTTGTCCATGTGACCCTCGCGACTCTGGGTTGTCTCGATGCGGGCAATCGGCCGGTGGCTGACGCCGACGGCCATTGACATGCTCGGCTGTGGATGTAACATAGCACTAAGAATTTGATCGATCAAACTTCTACTGAGGATCGCGCCCTGCTCAGACCGGGGCCAGCAGGACCACCGAATCGTCAGTCGATTTGAACGATCATAGTCCGCACACGATCGTGGCCAAAGGAGGCACCGATGGCTCAGCTCCCCACCGTCGAGGATGTCGCTCGAGTCGCTCACGTGTCACGACAGACCGTCTCCAACGTGCTCAACTCTCCGGCAATTGTGAAGGAGGCGACGCGCGAACGCGTCGAGGCCGCGATCGGCCAACTCGGCTACCGGCCACACGCATCCGCTCGCCGACTGCGCACGCGCAAGTCGTCGACGATCGGCATCCGCCTAGAACCCGAACGCAACGGAATCTCCGGCTCGGTGCTCGACACCTTTCTGCACTCGCTCACCGAGCAGGCCGACTCGCGTCAGATGCGCGTGCTGCTTTTCACCGCAAACGACGCGCACCACGAGATCGATCAGATTCGACGTCTGCGGGACGGGGCCGACGTCGACGCCTTCGTGCTCACGTCCACCTCGTACGAGGATCCACGGGTTGAATGGCTCCTGCAGAACGACGTGCCGTTCGTTACCTTCGGCCGACCGTGGGGCCATGACGACATGGCCGACCCGAGGCACCGCTGGGTGGATGTCGACGGTCGCTCCGGTGTGCGCCGGGCCACCGAGCACCTGCTCGAGCGTGGCATTTCGCGCATTGGCTACATCGGTTGGCCGAGCGGATCGGGCTCCGGAGATGATCGTCGTCAGGGCTGGGTGGACGCTCTAGCGGCGGTTCGGTTGTCGACCACTGGCCTCAGCGCCTCGGTTGTC
>Ga0209591_10007957_pt1 | contig 11575 bp, 12 predicted proteins | sample MAT01_FD_187207 | JGI IMG/M metagenome (GOLD analysis project Ga0209591, IMG submission 187207) | Freshwater microbial communities from Lake Fryxell liftoff mats and glacier meltwater in Antarctica - MAT-01 (SPAdes) (version 2) | ecosystem: Environmental > Aquatic > Freshwater > Ice > Liftoff...
GACTCCGACACCTGCGGAAACTCCGACGCCAATTCCGACGCCAATTCCGACTCCGACACCTGCGGAAACTCCGACGCCAATTCCGACGCCAATTCCGACGCCGACACCTGCGGAAACTCCGACGCCAATTCCGACGCCAATTCCGACTCCGACTCCGACGCCAATTCCGACGCCAATTCCGACTCCGACTCCTGCGGAAACTCCGACGCCAATTCCGACTCCGACTCCAACTCCTGCGGAAACTCCGACGGCGAAACCGACTCCGACTCCAACTCCTGCGGAAACTCCGACGGCGAAACCAGTTGCGACTCCGACACCTGCGGAAACTCCGACACCAATTCCGACTCCGACTCCGACACCTGCGGAAACTCCGACACCAATTCCGACTCCGACTCTAACTCCTGCGGAAACTCCGACACCAATTCCGACTCCGACTCTAACTCCTGCGGAAACTCTGAAGGCGAAACCAGTTTCGACACCAACTCCTGCGGAAATTTCAATTCCGACACAAATTCCAACTCCAATTCCAACTCCAACTCCTGCGGAAATTTCAATTCCGACACCAATTTCGACTCCAACTCCTGCGGAAACTCCAATTCCAACGGCTAAACCTGGGGAAATTGCGATCGCAAATCCGAATTATCCCATCGCCCCAACCGAAATTCCCAAACCTGCGATAATTCCTGCTGTTTCGGAAGACTGTATGTGCGATCGCCTAAATTTACCCGATCGCGCTGCCATTCGTAGCCCCAATATCCCTGAAAACACCCTCAGCGGTACAAACAGCAGGGATTCCCTCACCGGTAGCAATATTAATGACAACATTAACGGTTTTAACGGCAGTGACTTGCTAATTGGCTTATTGGGCAGCGACAATATTTACGGTGGTTTTGCTAGCCCGGTTGCTGTGGGCGCGGATGCAGACAGCGACACAATTTTTGGCAACGAAGATAGCGACTACATCGTCGGGCACGCTGGGAATGATGTTATTTATGCAGGGAAACATGACGATCGGGCGATCGCAGGCAAAGATCATGACGTAGTTTGGGGCGACAAAGGCAACGATACCTTGCTTGGGGATGAAGGTGGCGATCGTTTATTTGGCGGCACTTCTGACTCGTCTGACGGTGATTTGATAGGAAAAGATTTGCTTTTTGGGGATAACGGCAATGATGTCTTATACGGCAAGAAAGCGCAGATACTCTAGCTGGCGGCGGTGACAATGATACCATCCACGGCGGCAAAGATCACGATCTAATTTGCGGCGAATCTGGCAATGATTTGCTGTTTGGAGATTTGGGAAGTGACACCATCTGCGGCGGCGACGGCGACGATACGATTTTCGGAGATATTGATAATATCGCGACGGATGCTAGCAGTCAAAAAGATTATTTGTGCGGCGGAAGCGGCAACGATCTAATTTTTGGTGATGAAGATGCCGATAAATTGTGCGGCGGTGAGGGTAACGATACTCTATACGGCGGTAAGGGTGATGATACTTTGATTGGGGGAAGCGGGCGCGATTACTTTTGCTTGACGGCGGCGGATGGTGGCGATGTGATTGCTGATTTTACGCCCGGTGAGGATTTATTGGTTTTGATGGGAGGGTTAAAGGGCGATCGACTCAGCATAGTTCAAGATGGCGGTGCAACCTTAATCAAAATTGCCAACACAAATAAAATCTTAGCTACCCTCAACGGCTTACCAGCTAATCTCATCACTCAACAAGATTTTATGGTAATTGACTTTGGTTTGTAGATTTAAGATAGCAGTTGAAACCGCTTCGATGGCACAAAAGGGTGCAAAATCGAATCTGCTGATGCTTGGGTGCGATCGATCTTCTGACCAGCGTACAGTAAACTGAAAGCATCCCCTTTTCACCCCATTTTACCTATGCCTCGCTGGTTCAATACCGCTGGCCCCTGCCAGGAAGACATTCATTATACGCTGTCCCCAACACTCCGCTTACCGAGCTTGGCACGATTAATTGCTCAACGCAACTATTTTGTCATCCACGCACCCCGACAAATCGGCAAAACCACTGCCATGTTGTCTTTAGCCAAACAACTCACCGAAAGCGGACAATACACCGCCGTCATGCTGTCAGTTGAAGTCGGCGCACCTTTCAGTCAAGACATTGCTGGTGCAGAAGATGCCATTCTCGGCGCTTGGCGAGATAATATCACTTTCCGCCTTCCGAGTGAACTTCAACCTCCAGATTGGACAGGCATCGAGTCTGGACAAAAAATTAGGGCAGCTTTACAGCTTTGGGCACAGGCATCGCCTCGTCCTCTAGTTATTTTGATTGACGAAATTGATGCCTTACAAGACCTTGCTTTGATTTCAATTTTACGCCAATTGCGCGACGGTTATCCCAATCGTCCTCAAGCCTTTCCTCAATCGGTTGGTTTAATCGGTTTGCGAGATGTGCGCGATTATAAAGTGGTGGCTGGTGGCAGTGACAGGCTCAATACTTCTAGTCCATTTAATATTAAAGTTCGTTCCCTCACCATGCGGAATTTTAATGCTGCTGAAGTGGTCGAACTCTACAATCAACATACTGAAGATACCGGACAAGTTTTTACAACTGAAGCCTCAGCTTTAGCTTTTGAATTGACTCAGGGACAACCTTGGTTAGTCAATGCCTTAGCTAAAGAAATCGTAGAAGAATTGGTAACTGATGAATCGGTAGCCATTACAGCCGAACATATTTTAACAGCTAAAGAAATTATTATTCAACGCCAAGATACACATTTAGATAGTTTAGCCGAACGACTCAGAGAAAAGCGAGTTCAAGCGATTATCGAACCGATTTTAGCAGGTTTGGAACTGGGAAATGTACCCAATGATGATATTCAGTTTTTAATCGATTTGGGTTTGTGTAAAATGGATATTCAAGGCGGATTGACTATTGCCAATCCCATTTATCGCGAAGTTTTGCCACGGGTACTCACTGTCACACCAATGGCTTCATTGCCACAAATTGCACCAAGTTGGTTGACGGCTGAGGGGAAATTGGATACTGAGGCTTTATTGAGAACATTTTTGGAGTTCTGGCTGCAACATGGCGAACCCTTGCTCAAAAGTGCCTCCTATCCCGAAATTGCACCGCATTTAGTGCTGATGGCGTTTCTCCATCGAGTGATTAATGGTGGGGGAACGTTAGAGAGAGAATATGCCATTGGGCGCGATCGCATGGATCTGTGTTTGCGCTATGGTGAAGTCACATTGGGAATTGAACTGAAGGTGTGGCGCAATCGGAAAGTCGATCCTTTGACTAAAGGATTGGAACAGTTGGATGGGTATTTAGCTAGATTAGGGCAAGATAAAGGTTGGTTGGTAATTTTTGATCGTCGAGACAATGCACTGGAATTGGAAGAAAGACTGAAAACTGAAATTCATCCTAGTCCATTAGGGCGAGAGATTACAGTTATTCGTGCGTGAGGATTTTTTATGCAAGGCGCATATCTCGACAGCATTATTGCAGCAATTCGCGGTAGAAAGAGGCAAGAAAAGAGTCTTCGTGCAGAGGGCTATCCGGTATTTAGGGCGGCAAAACTAATACATTCCCGAAAACGCAAATAAAAGCTGCCCCCTCAAACCAGAGTCTATCTGTCAGTTTTAACGCCTGGGAAAGAGTACGCCACGGAATTTTCAATTGTGCGATTATCAAAGCTATCAAATCAAAATTGGGAGAGTTACAAAATGTTAGAAAAGCTTTTCGGTAACAGGAATTTGTCTCAGATTGTCAAGCGGTATGGGCAGTATATCATCTTCATTCTGTCTTTAATTCTAATTCTTGGCAGCGACAGATTGCCGGAGGCTGTCGCCCAGCAAACACCGACAGCAAACTACAAAACTTTTACCGATTGGTGTGTCAATAAAGCTAAGTTGAAGCCAGAGGCTAGACGCACTGTTGATCAGTTGTTGAATCTAGCTGGAACTAATAAGTGCGAAGCAGCTAACCAGGAGCTTTCAAGTCTCGCTGGCCTCGGCCTCTTCAGCGACAATCAAATATCAGACATTACACCGCTGAAATCTCTGACTAACCTAACTGAGCTCAACCTCAGCGGCAATCAAATATCAGACATTACACCGCTGAAATCTCTGACTAACCTAACTGACCTCAACCTCTTCAGCAATCAAATATCAGACATTACACCGCTGAAATCTCTGACTAACCTAATTGGCCTCTCCCTCGACAGTAATCAAATATCAGACATTACACCGCTGAAATCTCTGACTAACCTAGCTATCCTCGACCTCAACAGCAATCAAATATCAGACATTACACCGCTGAAATCTCTGACTAACCTAACTGAGCTCGGCCTCCGCGGCAATCAAATATCAGACATTACACCGCTGAAATCTCTGACTAACCTAACTGAGCTCGGCCTCCGCGGCAATCAAATATCAGACATTACACCGCTGAAATCTCTGACTAACCTAACTGAGCTCTACCTCGACCGCAATCAAATATCAGACATTACACCGCTGAAATCTCTGACTAACCTAACTGACCTCTACCTCGACAGCAATCAAATATCAGACATTACACCGCTGAAATCTCTGACTAAACTAACTACGCTTGTCCTCGGCGACAATCCGATCGCAAATACAACCTGCCCCCTCAAACCAGAGTCTATCTGTCAGTTTTAACGGCTGGGGAAGAGTGCGTCACGAAATTTTTAAGTGTACGATCGCGCTTACCCACAACCAATCCCTAAAAAGACAGTCTTGACAGTGATTCGCTGTGACTCGTTAACTCTGGTTTTAACGAAATTGGCAAAAACACTAACACATCCAAATACCACCACCAGCGTTGAGGAGGAATAACTTGAGCTTTTCTGATGTCAGTTAAATTGACAAAGCGCGACAACTCATGATAGAAATCGTTTACCTTTTCAATTAATTGGCGATCGGCTTTGGTAAGTAACGTCTTTTCGGCTTCACTCAAGTCAGACTCAATTTCTGCGAGGCGATCGCGAATTTGAAGCATTTCCAAGTGTTCTGCACCGCTGACATCAGGAAACTCAACACTAACGCAATAGTTTTTTAACACAGAATTCATACGCAACTTAAATTAACCGATCGCAAATTCGGTATACTTTCGTTTATACGGCGCTTGAAACGCCAAAACAATATCCTGCTTCGGCACACCCAAATCGACCAACTCATTAGCAACGCCGATTTCCGTCCCATCATGCTGTATCCAGATTTTACCATCCTGGATATCAATATGCACCACACAGCCGTAGTAACGACGCCAATCACGCCATCCCACATGGACTAATTGATAATGATCGCGTTCCGTATCAAAAATGATTTGAGATGCGATCGGGTCATTTTCTGACTGATAGCTTTCATACTTCTTCAAAATTGCTTGAACGTACTCGCGATAAACTTCTATGTTGGCCATTGGACGATCGCCTCCCCGTCAGGATTATAAACTATGATCTCAAGTTGATAGCGGTAGATGACACGCTCAATAAACGGCAAGCTGAAAAAAGAGTGATAAATATCTTGCGGAACTGCTAAATATAATTTTCTTTCCGGTTCTTCTTCCTCTAAAGCTAAACGATAATTCAAAAATTGACCGACAGCAGTATGAAACTCAGAAATATTTGAAGTTGCTAAAAAACTCTTAATTTCAACTGCGATCTTTTGTCCGTCTTTTTCGGCGCCAATCAATTTTTCGGCCGCAAGATCGACGTACATTTCAACCCCACCCACCCGCAGAAAGAGAGGATCGTGAGTAATCACCCACCCTTCTTTCTGTAGGCCTGATTTGACAGCATCGTGAAAAGCATCTTTTGCAGGCAATTGTTTAAATAAGAATAACAGCATGACTTAACTGCCATTATACCCTATCTAACAAGATATGCGCTGATTTTTTTCATCTTTCAAAACCAGTCAACACCCCATAAATTGCCCAAATCGCCATCGCCCGCAAATAGTGACTCGCCCGAAAAGTCCCCCCCGCCGTAATCGCTTCCGGCGTGCGAAACTGCAACCCATTCTCATAAATCTGCCTCACCACCGCATCAGTCAACTTAAACGCTTTATCCTCCATTCCCATCTGCACTAAAAAAGCCGCCAACCCAAAATTAATCCCAGTCCAAACTTCCAAAGGATGAGTCGCATTCGGATTTTCCGGCGCACCATTCAACATCAGCCCATTCGCCGCCCCAAACTCACCATCATTGAACTTTAAAAAACAAGATTCATAGACAGTTTCTAAAGCGCTGACAGCACATTCTGGTGGTACAATATCCGGCAATCCCAACAGTTTTGCGTAAAATTGACCGCACAATTGGTCAGCCATCACCACTTCGGAATTACTCTCGCTGTCCAAACGGTAATATTGACCATTCCACAGTTTTTCTTGATAGATCGGTCTTGCTTGTAGCAGCCAACTGTGATATAATGCAATCTTTGCTTGCGGATTAGGAATTATTTCGGGTGCTGCATCTTCTAAGATTTCGCCGATCGCGATCGCAGCTTCCAGCGCCGCCAACCACAAACCCCCGCAATACGCACTAATCCCCCGCATTTGCCAATCATCAAACGTCTGATCCGGCGCACCCGAATTCTCAGGAATGCCATCGCCATCTTCATCAAAGGTTTTGAGATAAGCCAAAGCCTCAATAATTGCCGGCCAACAATCCTGCAAAAACTCATAATCCGTGCCGCCAGTCAACAAGAAATCCCGATAAACCTGCAACACAAAATCGCAAGGTAAATCCTTCCACAAATTGCAATCTTGATAGCTAGTATAATTCGTTTTCTCCCAAGGATGTTCGTTGGGAGCACCCAAATCGTGCGGCGTTGCACCGACAGCTTTTCTAATAGCCGCAGATTGATTCCAGCCAATAACTCGCGGAGTATCGTCACCCGCCGAAATTGCCCTAGCAAAGGCAATCATTACCGACTTTTCTAATTCAGGCCACAGCATCAATAAAGCAAAAGAACCGTAAAGACGCACGTCTAAACTTTCGTACCAGCGGTAATCAATGCACTCCAAAACTCCAAATTGACCCTTCGGATCGCGTTCATCTGCCGCAGTCCAAAGAGTACCGCCGTCAGTCAGAATGTACAACTCATTAAACAGTGCCATTTTAAAACTATCAGACAAATCTGTGCGTTCTAAAATCGGTTTTTGCCAAGCTGCAATATTTTCGCGCCAAGTATCAGAATGCTTCATTGCAGTCCGAATAATCGGCCACACATTTTTGCCATTGCGCCCGAAGAAATCCGTATAACGGCGGTAATACCAAACTCCCGATGCAAACTCAGTAACGGGCAAATCCCAAGCTATGATGAAGGGGATTTTGCGAGTTTTGCCTGGTCTAATTGTAAAGCGAACTGCGATCGCACAAGCCAACTGTTCCCCTGCCGAGGCCGCTGTCTCATCTTTGTCATCCAACAAGAAACCTTCAGCAGAAAAGTGTCGCCAAACATCCTCGCCATTTCCCGCCGGGTTCCAGCGAGTGTGATAGAATACTTCTACCGCCGGATTAGTGATAGTTGCGATCGCCCACTGTCCCTCCCCCTCTTGTGGCTGATCGTCAGCACCCAACCGCGCCATCACGCAACCAATTCGGTGAAAATCTTCCACGAACAAATTCAAATTTCCGGCACTTTCTCCCCACCGGGGTTGATAGTCATAAAATGGACTACCATCATCTCGCACCATCACGGGAACCCCCCCGTACCCCCCCTTAGTAAGGGGGGGCTGGGGGGGTACAGCATTAGTAAACCAGCCGACAATATTCTCCCAAGTCAGCATGATGCTGAGAGTAATCGGCGCATCTGTAGGATTGTGCGCCACCCATTCAAACATAGCAACTGGGTAACTGGTTTCTTGATAATTGTTGGGCAAAATTGGCGAAAATTGCTCGCAACTTAATTGAGCCTGAAACACATTTTCATAAACAAACCAACTGCGCGGATACAAAGCATGATAAGTCCCCGAAGAATTGAACTCTTCTCCTCTTCCTTCTTCCTTCTCTTCCCTTCTTCCTTCTTCCTTCTTCCTTCTTCCTTCGGAGGGATACCATTTCCAACTAGATAAACTGCCATCTGTAGGCGGTTCAGTAGACAGTGCATAGGCTTGTTTCTTACCTTTTGTTTCTTCAAAAACGCTGAATTGACAAGCGGGCAAACTGCGAAAAATGTGTTCGCCGCCGTCAATGTGCCAGAGGTTGAAGTCGCCGCGGGGCGATCGCCCGATGCAGCCAGCCCCGAATCCACCCAGAGGCATTCCGTGCCAGGGCCCGTCGTCGAGATTGCTTGCGTAGCGGACTGTATAGGGATTCTCCCAACCGAGGCCGATTGGGCGATTCCAGGTGTGCGGAGGGATGTTTGGATTAAATGTGCGATCGTTATTCATGGGATTAATCTTAGCGCGCGATCGGGATTAACAATCATTTTTTATTTAAGAAAACCGGGCGGTTGAAACCGCGTATATACAGACAAAACCCGACGGGAGTGGGTTGAAGAATACCGGGCAATTAAAATTATGTTATTTTCTTGAGTCCGCGGAGGCGGACTTCGTTTTTGTAGACGCGGTTTCAACCGCCGTCTCATCTAACGGGGAAGAATATCATCTAATCGCAGTTGCAAACTCTTTAACAGAGGAGAAATAATCCGTTCACCCAGTCGAAATTGTTGCTTAGTATAATCTTGGTCAATCAGTTCGCAAACGGTGACAGTAGGTTGTTTCGGTTTACCGATAAAAGCCACACCCCCCAAGCCGCGATAATCAACTATCCAATATTCTGGAATTCCTAAAACAGCATATTCTTCCACTTTTCGAGCATAATCTGTTTCCCAATTAGTGCTGACGACTTCTACCGCCAATTTAATCGATCGCCCCAGCGTAATCACAGGTTCTCTTTCCCAGAGGGGTTCGCTGACAAGGGCGGTTTCATCCAACACGACAATATCGGGGCGGCGGGCAGTAGCTGCGTCGGAAAATGGACGGATTAAACAAGTCCGGGGAATGAACCAAGGTAGTTTTTCTGCTGCGATCGCAATTCCGATTTGAGTAGCCAGTTTACCACTGACGGTTTCGTGGGGGCCTGTGGGTTCCATGTCAACTAATTCTCCGTCAGCGAGCTCGTAGCGGCAGTTGTCACAATATCGATCGACAAATGTTTCAAAGGTGAAGATTTTTTGCGCGGTGTAAGCCATTGGAAACTAATAGTTTTTTTACTAAAAATCTTATTCTATCAATTAATACAATTTATTAAAAATATTGTAGCAATATTTTTTGGAGTTTGTTTATAAGAGTTCTTGAACGGTGCAGGTGCGTCGCTATGAGATTGTGGATTTTTGGGCAGAGATTTTTAATGGCGACACACCCTACGGCTGATTCTATCAACTAACCAAACCCTAAATCAGAACCTTTCCCCGCGTGAACCAAAGCCAACTTTTCGTAACGCTTAGCGTGTTCCACCAACTCCGCAGATTCCTCCTCAGAGACATCCCGCAGCCGCTTGGCAGGCACTCCCGCCACTAGGGTGTGAGGGGGAACGTCTTTGGTGACAACAGCCCCTGCACCGACGATAGAGCCTGTTCCCACCCTCACTCCGTCCAGGACGATCGCCCCAATCCCGATCAAACAGCCCCGTTCAATGTAAGCTGAATGAATCACCGCTCGGTGTCCGACTGTCACAAAATCTTCTAAAATAGTCGGTTTCCCCGGATCGCCATGTAGAATTGCTCCATCTTGGATATTGGTACTTTTACCGATCGCAATTCGCTCTACATCCCCCCGCACCACCGCCCCGTACCAGATACTCGCGCCCGCAGCCACCTCTACCCTGCCGATGACAACAGCGCTAAGAGCGACAAAAGCCGCTTGGGAGAGATCCGGTGCGGGCCAATAGGCAGGATTTGCAAGCAGAGGTTCGTTGAGATTGCTCATCTTTTTGGTTAAAGCTGATACTTATAGCAGATTAGCTGGTTGTTGATACGGGATATAGTAAGACTATTTGCCACTTTTGCAGAGAAAATATGCTGGGACGCAATAAATGATTGAAGTTGCCTTGCAATACCCGATGTTTGGCCCGGAAATTCAGTGTCCCCACTGCCGCCAAATAATTCCGGCTCTAACTCTCACGGATACCTATTTGTGCGTGCGTCACGGGGCATTTGAGGCAGATCCAAAAACGGGGGAACTCGTTCACCTTCAGTCTGGGCGGCACTGGCGCCGCTGGGATGATGAATGGTATCGCCAGCACACCCACCCCGACGGGATTCGGTTTGAAATTCACGAAGCGCTCGATCGACTTTATACTCAAGGCTACCGAGCAACTCGCGTGATCGTTGCCCAACGCTATCGAGACTTAATCAGTGCTTATTTGGAACGCAGCACGCCTTGGCGGGGCCAGCCGGATTCGCCGCGCCCGCGACTGTACGGTTTACCTGTGGATTTCAGCCCCGAACCCCAGGAGGAACCTTGCTGGGAAGTGATTAATTTTGATTTGGAAAAAGAGCCGGGAGTTCCGATTAGATATCCCTATTTTCGGTTGTTTGAATAATCATTAGTCATTAGTCAGTAGTCAGTAGTCAGTAGTCAGTAGTAGTAGGTAACAATTGACAACTATCAACTATCAACTGTTAACTATCAACTGTTAACTGTCAACTGTTAACTGTTAACTGTCAACTGCCAACTGCCAACTGTCAACTGCCAACTGTCAACTGCCAACTGTCAACTGTCAACTGCCAAATGCACCACGCCTCGATTCGCACTGCTAACATTCACCGGGCGATCGCCTTTTACGAACAGTTAGGATTTACTGTGAGCGATCGCTTTACCACAGGTTACACCCTAGCCTGTTGGATGGAAGGTCTCAACGGACGCATCGAACTAATTCAAATCCCGGAACCAAAACCCGCACCGGATGCTTTCGGAGACGAGCATTATGTTGGATATTATCATTTATCTTTCGATTTAACTGAGGCGACAACTGATTTGCCTAGTTGGTTACAATCTCTGAAACAGCGGTTTGAGGAAGCAGCCTCTGAGCAACCAAACCAGTTTCAAGCTTTGAAAGTTTTATTAGAACCGACTCAACAGGCGATCGGGCAAAATGTTTATGAAGTAGCTTTTATTGCTGATACTGACGGTTTGCCCTTAGAGTTTATCCGGCGGATGAATAGCTAATTAAGTCTGAGTTGAAACACTTCAGAAATCCCATCAGCGTGCATCTGTGTTCATCTGCTGATATCTGCGGTTAAAAAATCCCAATCCCACTAATTTGCTTTAATCAGGATATCAGTTAACCAATAACTTCAGTAGAAGGAATAATGGGCGTTGCTGATTACGGTATGAAAGGCTAAATATGCCCGTCATAGAAACCAGTATTCACAAAGCGTTTGGATTTTCCACTTATTTTTTTCAGACCCTGATTAAGCAACACCGAATCATGAAGAAGGAAGGTAAGGATTCAGGTCTGAGATTGGGGAATCAGAGAAGGCATAAATAAGTCACAAGAATGGGCGGCTAGAGCATCACGGAAAAAACCCATTGCACCAATACCTTGAAACCGACAAGTCTGAATCACAG
>Ga0209591_10007969_pt1 | contig 11564 bp, 12 predicted proteins | sample MAT01_FD_187207 | JGI IMG/M metagenome (GOLD analysis project Ga0209591, IMG submission 187207) | Freshwater microbial communities from Lake Fryxell liftoff mats and glacier meltwater in Antarctica - MAT-01 (SPAdes) (version 2) | ecosystem: Environmental > Aquatic > Freshwater > Ice > Liftoff...
TTGCTTTTTCAAGTCCTGTCACAAGTGCTTCTACCCCTTTACAATCAGTGACGTTGCCCCAGAGTAAATCTACAATCACACCCTCTATAGCTAGCTCCAGCGCTTCTTCCAAAGACCGCTGAAAGCTATCGCTACAGGAGGAATTCAGATCATTATTGGGCTGAAGCACAATGGTTCGTGGATTGAAAGAATCGGGTTGATCGGTTTCAAAAGGATTGTCTGGGCGATGAAGTGTGCTTTCCATAGGAACATGATTAAAAAAATGGAACGAGTGACGATTAGAGATTGGAAAGGAGAAGTTCTCACCCCTCTACAGTGGGATAATTGAGCGGAAAAGGCTTATCTCTGGGTCACACACTTTTTGTGTCTTTCATCAGTTCAGCGTGTGCCGCTAGTCATGATATGGAGTGTTTCCTGTCCTGCGATCGCGTGCTTCTCATCACCCTCTCCTCGGATCTAGATCACACATCGGTTTTTCATGCATACTCCGCCTCGCGCTGGCTATACGCTTCCAGTTTTTGCTTGTGCCGCCGCGATCGCTGCCTTGCAAAAGCTACAGGCTCCCGATCCTGTCCTATCGGTTGTTCTCAACCTGGTTGAACCGCCTGAAAAGGTAGAGATTGCGATCGAGCAAGCTGCCTGTTTGCAGCCCGGAGTTGCACTGGCGATTACTCGCAGCGATCCGGGTGATAACTTGGATCTGACCCGCAACACTCCCATTTGGGCGCTGGTGGAATGGGGCACTGCCGAACAAACAGATGCGATCGTGTTGCAAGGTGGAGAAGGCGTTGGACGGCTTGCCGATGGACAAGCTGCCTTTTATGCCTATGCAAAACGGCTACTGCTAGAAAATCTATTGCCCTTACTGCCACCCGAAAAAAAACTCAGAGTTACCGTGATTTTGCCAGAAGGGAGGCAACTGGCAAAACGCACCTCTAATGAAGCCTTTGGAGTGGTTGAAGGATTGTCGCTGTTGGGCACCAGCGGTATTTCTCAGCCGCTAAGCGCTCCAGGACAGTTAGAAATCTATCGAGAAGATCTGAAGCAAAAGCATACTCAGTTTAATGAATTGGTGTTTTGCATTGGCGAAAATGGGCTAGATCTGGCACAACAGCTTGGAGTTGAGCCGAACCGACTGGTGAAGACTGCAAACTGGTTAGGACCTATGTTGGTGGAGGCGGCGCTTCAAGGAATTCAGTCTATTCTTTTGTTTGGCTATCACGGGAAACTGTTGAAACTAGCGGGCGGAATTTTTCATACTCATCATTATGTTGCGGATGGGCGCATGGAAATTTTGACGGCGCACTGTGCCAAAGCTGGGGTGCCTGCTGCCGATTTGCAAATTATTTTTGCGGTGCCGACTGCCGAGGATGGTTTGAAATATTTAATAGATCTGGATGCGGTTAGCGGTAAGACTTGGACGGAACGAGTGTATGGCGAAATTGCTGAAGCGATTGATCAGCGATCGCAAACCTACGTTCACGCTCACAGCGATCGCGTCCTCACAATTGGCAGCGTTTTGTTTGATCGGCATCGAAAAATTATTGTCGCTAGCAAAACCGGAGCAGGTTTACTTAAACGATTGATTGAGTCGGGTTAGAATAAAAGGACTAACTTTTAATATTTGTAAAGCTACCTTTTAGATCAGCTTTCAACTTGCTTCTTGCTCACACTCACTCAAATCAGAATTATGGTGACTCTACAAACTCAACAAGAACAAGCTGAACCGGTAGAGAAGCTTGAGCGTCAAATCATTATTATTTTGGATTTTGGTTCTCAATATTCTGAGTTGATTGCTCGCCGAATTCGCGAGACTCAAGTTTATTCCGAAGTGTTGTCCTACCGCACAACCGCCGAAGAAATTCAGCAGATTGCGCCCAAAGGAATTATTTTGTCGGGTGGACCCAGTTCTGTTTATGGCGATCTCGCTCCCCACTGCGACCCCAAAATTTGGAGCTTGGGCATCCCCATTTTGGGTGTTTGTTACGGGATGCAGCTCATGGTGCAGCAGTTGGGTGGCGGGGTGGAACAGTCGGAACGGGGAGAATACGGTAAAGCGTCTTTGGTGATTGATGACCCAACCGATCTGCTGACCAATGTGAACGATGGCACAACCATGTGGATGAGTCACGGCGATTCGGTGACCCATTTGCCAGATGGATTTGAGGTGTTGGCGCATACGGACAACACACCCTCTGCGGCGATCGCTCACCACGAAAAGAAATTCTATGGCGTTCAATTTCATCCCGAAGTGGTGCATTCGATTGGGGGACAGGCGCTGATCCGCAATTTTGTTTATCACATTTGCAAGTGTGAACCCACCTGGACAACTGCCGCCTTTGTCGAAGCAGCGACGCGAGATATTCAGGCAAAGGTGGGCGATAAGCGCGTGCTGCTGGCGCTATCCGGTGGGGTTGATTCCTCTACGCTGGCGTTTTTGCTGCATCAGGCAATTGGGGATAAACTCACCTGCATGTTTATCGACCAAGGCTTTATGCGAAAACTGGAGCCAGAACGGTTGATCAAGTTATTTCATGAGCAATTTCATATTCCAGTGCAATATGTGAATGCGCGCGATCGCTTCTTGGCGGCGATCACCGGGGTCACTGATCCTGAGGAAAAACGCAAACGTATTGGTCATGAATTTATCAGCGTTTTTGAAGAAGAATCTAAGCGCTTGGGACCCTTTGACTATTTGGCGCAGGGCACGCTGTATCCCGATGTGATTGAATCGGCTGATACCAACGTTGATCCTAAAACGGGCGATCGCGTTGCCGTAAAAATTAAAAGTCACCACAACGTCGGCGGATTGCCTAAAGATCTGCGCTTTAAACTAGTCGAGCCGCTGCGAAAATTATTTAAGGACGAAGTTCGCAGAGTGGGAACTTCGATCGGCTTGCCGGATGAAATTATCAAACGTCATCCGTTTCCCGGTCCCGGTTTGGCTATTCGCATCTTAGGCGAAGTTACCGAAGAGCGCCTAGATATTCTGCGAGATGCCGATCTGATTGTTCGGCAAGAGATCAATCGCAATGGAGTTTATGACGACTTTTGGCAGGCATTCGCTGTTCTGTTGCCCATTCGTAGTGTAGGGGTAATGGGGGATCAGCGTACCTACGCGTATCCCATTGTGTTGCGGTTCGTTAGCAGTGAAGACGGGATGACGGCTGACTGGTCACGGGCACCTTACGATTTATTGGAAACCATTTCCAACCGGATTGTGAATGAGGTGAAAGGAGTCAATCGAGTGGTGTACGACATCACATCCAAGCCGCCCGGAACCATTGAATGGGAGTGAGTTTATCCAAAGAACTGTGGAAAACTCGAAATAATCTGTGGAAAACCCGCATATTATGCGTGTTCCTGTGGAAAACCCCTGTATTAGTTTGGGTAAAAGAAAGCCAGAATCGGAGGGGAAATCACCCAATGTTTCTGGCATCTAGCAGGTATTTGATTGACGATGGAAGGGTCTGATTAAATTTGATTAAAGGACTTCTTCCGTCTCTTTCATTTTTGACTTAGCTTTTGCAGCACTTTTCTTCAATGCGTTCAGACGCGTTTCATATTTTGCCCGTAGCTTCTTTTTCGGAGATTGCTCAATTAGCACTTTGAGAGCGCTCCCCAAACTTTTGTAAGCATTAGGCAACGTATAGCCAAATCGAGTAGCAAGAGCGATCGCGCGCTCATCCGCATCCGTTAGCTCTTGCAACGTTTTTTCGTTATTATTCTTCTGCCAAAGCCGCCAGCCCGACACGCCGCAAAGTGACAAAGCAAGCACAAGCAGCAAGCCATCTTGCACCCATAGCTCACCCACCGCACCGCCTAACCCGATCGCCAGCGCCGCCATTTCCCAGCCATCTCGTGGAATGGTGTCATTTTGAATGCGCCCAACCTCATGCCAAAACAACAGGTTGCGCTGGTCGGTTGCCAACTGCTCCCACTTAACCATATCGACCTGAACTTCAACCTCATCTTTGCCAATCTCTTCAGAGAGAATCAGCGCGGGGTTGACAGCAGTCGTCGCTTCCACTGAAACCCAACTTTGCAACTCTGGAGGCAGCAGACCTCGCAGTCGTCGCAATTCGCTCATTTCGGCTCTTGCCGTAGAGGATGTATAAGATGCCATGGACAACTTAGAATACTTCCAAAATCAATACAACTTTATCTCTAGGATCATAGCGATCTTGGTGCCCATTTGGGGATGTAAAAAAAAGGTTAACAAATTCTTAGGAATACTCTAAAGTTTGGCGATTCGTGAAACGTTAGCGAAGCTTTCCACAGGACTCCCTACGGGAATCGCGTTGGCACATAACTATAGTCTGAGGGCGGTTGAGAATATGAGAATAATAAAGACGGGCAATATCAACGAGAGAATGTGGAAGTGTCATTTTTAGTCATTAATCTGATGTGATAGGTTCGTAATAGGAGTAAGAGAGTTTGTGACTCCGCACTTTGGATTCTGCACTGGTACGATTTCTGTCAATCTAACCCTAGACAAACATGGCAAAAGTATACGATCGCATTTCCGATGAGTTGCAAGACTTTATCCGTCAGCAAAACCTGTTTTTTGTGGCAACGGCTCCGCTCAGTGCTGCTGGGCATATCAACCTATCGCCTAAAGGATTAGATAGTTTTCGGATTTTGTCGCCCAATCGAGTTGCCTATCTCGATTTGACCGGTAGCGGGAACGAAACATCAGCGCACCTGCTCGAAAACGGACGAATTACGCTGATGTTTTGCGCTTTTCAGGAACCACCCCTGATTTTGCGGCTTTATGGTCAAGGGCGTGTCGTGCTACCCTGCGATTCTGATTGGCGGGCGCTCTACTCACTGTTTTCTCCCATACCCGGAGCGCGACAAATTATCGTGACAGAAGTTGATCGGGTACAAACCTCTTGTGGCTTCGGCGTGCCGCTGTATGAACTGCAAGACCAGCGATCGCGATTGGTAGACTGGGCAGCCAAAAAGGGAGAAGCCGGGCTGCAAGACTATCGCCAGCAAAAAAATTCCGTCAGCCTAGATGGGTTGCCAACTCTCCTTGCCAGTCAGGGCATTGATAAATAGGTCAACCGCGATCGTCATCATGCTTCAGGACGCGCCACCTGCCGAAACTGCTCCATTATTTCAGCACATTGCTCTTTTCACACATTAACGATGATAAAGAACGCTATGCAGGGAGATGATACAAACTTTGATCTGTTGCACCTGACAAGGCAATTTCATACGCATCTTGCCACTCCGTCCGCCCTCCCAGCAAATCTTCTAGCATATGGGCTTCTGTAAATGTGAGTTCACCCACTTCCAGCGCATAGGAAACCCGCCCCACCAAAATCAATCTGGCATCACGAGGAGCCTCGTTTTTCAGCGCCAGTTCGACAATTTCTTTAAAGTCTTCAAATCGTTGCTTGCTCATGATTCAAAGCGGGTGCGATCGTAAATGTCCATGCTACCGTCTCTAAAGATCAGAACTACCCTATCGATCTGCTCAGCCGTATCTAAATCCAAGGCTCTCTTAATTCCTCGTTCAATTTCACTAAGGTCACATTCTGATCTGTCAACATACGTATCCGACATTCACAGCGCTTTGCTTTATCGCTTGTTTGATTCCCGCCTGAACCCGATTTGCAAGGGATGTCGCGTCCTCAGTTAATCGCTTAAAATCCCACAGCACACCCTCTATTTCAGCATCAGGAGTTTTCACTCCTTCAGGTAAGCCAATTTCTTTCAGCAGCCGAACTTGCTTTCCCTGTTTAGCAAACGCTTGGGCGACAAATTGCTCAGATTGAATATCCTGCTTGCCATGCTGCTCATGAGTCAGAACAAAACCACCTGTTTGCTCATCAAAGTAAGTTCGTTGATACTCATATTCAGCGCTTTCATAGAGTTCTTGGCTCTTAGAAATAGACCGTTCTTGCTTTGCCACCTGCTTACTGCCTCCAAAAAATAGTCATAGGAAACAGATTCGCATATGTATATCGCTACAAATAGCGTTCTTGATGAGATGCAACGCTATTTGTGGATTATTGATTATAGATTACTGAAATATAGGATTTCTTGCACCGCTCTGACTGTTTTTGAGCGCGATATCTGGCAAAATCACCAGAAAGTCATCTAAATGGGGGTGGAAAAATTGAGCCGATTCACTGGTTGAGTAGGGCAGCAAGGGTTCTAGCTTGAACATACTCCAGACGATCGCAATTTACAAAGCAACCCAAAAGGGGAAAGGACAGCAATTTGTGGAGCAGGGATTTCAACCTGCTGATTTTCCTTACCATCCTCCGACTGCTGATGGAAAATGTTACTTCGCAGCACCCAATAGCAGAAGTCTAGCTGAGGAATATCATCGGTATTACAAAGCCGGAATTCTGGAAGTTACAATTGATTCAGCAACTTATGCTCGATATTTCAAGCCGCTCGAAAGACTGTATCAAGGTGGCGAACAAGTTGAATTACCCATTCCTCACGATTTGTTTTTTATCTTGAACCAATACCCTAGAGTTCTAAAACCGAGGTGATGAAATGAGTGATCTGTTCTGGAATCGGGTTAAGTCGGACTATCGGTTAGGTGAACTGATTCATGGCAAGGTTGAGCATCATGCGCCATTTGGGATCTTTGTAAACATTGGCAATGATGCAGTGCGAGGCATTGTTCAGATTACTGATTTTGTTGATAGTGGAGACATGACCCCGGAAATGTATCCCGATGTTGGTTCACCGATTGGGGCGATCGTGGTGGGGTATACCGAGGACGATCGCAATCAAGTTTGGTTGAGCGTCAAGCCGAGTGTGCTGCAAAAAGCCTTGGTTCATCTCAAAGTTCCAGCGGCAAATGTGTAGATCAAAAGTTTTACCAGCCAAAGGGGGTTGGGGCGATCGGTTCAATATCGGGATCATTGCCGCCGATTTGGTTTGTTTGCAATACCCAGAGGATTGCGCCTTGGTCGAGAAACTGTTTTGCGATCGCTTCACTGGCAACGCGGGGCAATAGGGTTCGCCAGCTTCGCAGACCGACCGATACTCCTTGAAGAAAGTCTTCCTCTGGGCTAATCCCCAAGTTAAATTCGTTGTTAGACCAATCCGCCCGCGCAGCACCAAAGGGCAGTAGTTTTCGCCGCATTCCTTCCGTCAGTTTTATCAGTTGCTCAAACCGCTCCGCTTCGCCAGGGTCGTCTTGCAGCTCGTCCACAAATTTGGGATCAGATTCGATCGCATTACGGACTCGCTTGAGTGCCGCATAGAGTGCCTGATTAGAATCTTGACAGCAATTGTGAGCTGGTCCCACATAGGTGCCACCCGTGCCGTCGCCAATGCGATAGCGAGCAATCATCACTTCAAGCTCATAAAGCAGCACGTTTAGCACAGAATATTTCTTGCCATAAACATCGAATGCACCTGTAAACGCCTCTAGCTTGATCAGCACATCGCAAACGGGGCGATTTCCCAACCAACCCACCTGGCGATCGCCCATAAATCGATTCCAAGCAAATCGTCCGGCAATAATGCCATCAATGTTATGGGTGTAAACCTGATGGTATTGAATGTCAAACTTTAGTTCATCTGCTAGCGGCTCCCGGATCACGGTCGCCATCCCATAGGAAGAATGTCCAAAGAAAATGGGTGTTCTGGCGGCAGGTTCTCGTTTTTTGCCGCCAATGCCCCCATAAACATGCAGAACAAGGGCGCGATCGCCTTCTTTCCAAAAAGCAGATTCTAGGTTCCGGGTTAACTCCTGCGGAGACGCTACGCGAACAGGTTTCAGGTTGTGGTCGAGTATGCTATCCTCTATTCCCTGTTCCCTATTCCCTGCTCCTTGCTCCTCCCCTACTAGCATCACCGATTTAATCTGTCCTTTTTTTCCTTTGACTTGCCATGCTTGTTTTTTCAGGTAATTCCAGGAATTTTGTTTGCCAACGATGATTTTATCTGGGGAAAGACGGAAAAGGGCGCGAGGTGCGATCGCCTGCACGACAAACATTCCACTGGCATCTTTCGCGCCGTAGATGTACCATCCCGTCTCATTCAGCGGCGTTTTTTCAATGTTGTGGGTTGTGGAAGGATAGCTGCCATATTTGGATAAAACGACTTGGGGAAAGGAAACGATTTCTTCAACGCCGTCAAATTGGTGAGTTGTGCGATCGTAGTGAGCCACCCGAAATAGGCGAGAGGTTTGAATCGCAGGAGCCGCAAGGGTCAGGGTTGAAGGCGAGTCGGTAGTGGTTAAGGTGCTTGCGTCTGCCTGGGCTTGAAGCTCAGCAACCTGAAGAATTTTAACTAAGGCATAGTAGCGTCCAGTGATTTGCACCGGTTCTTGGCGAATGCGAAGCCCATAGGCAGGGTGCCCTGTTTGACTGGTGGCTTCTGCCTCTTGGACTTCTACAAAGTCGGTCAACGCCACGATTACATCATCGTTGGGTCGTGCGCCTGCCAGCGATTCTAATGGATCAACCTGCTGCCAATGATTAAGGCGATTGGGGTGAATTACGCCTTGCCGCTGGCTATCTTCGGCTTCTTGGCTAAAATGCACGGCTTTGGTTGTTGTCTTCACAAATCGCTGAGTTGCGGCATCGCTGCTCCAGCAGAGGGGAATAACTTTTCCGATCAAATGCTGATACTCTGCTGGAGCGTGATGCACTTCAAACCAGACTCCTCGCAGGCTGTAACGGTCTTGAGGACTAGGAAGAATTAATCGTCCCATCCAGGGCGCGATCGCCTGATATAGCTCAGGATCAACCGTTTGATCCAGCGGGTAAAACTCCGGTCGGTTAAAAGCTGCCTGCTGATACAAATCGTAGTGACTGGGCGTGATTGCTTTAGCCGCAGATACCACCGCCGAAGTTCCTTGAAGAATGCCAGAAATCACTTCCACCGTTTGCTGCAAGTGAGTCCGTCCATCTGGTAATCGTGCGTCTGCCCCATAGGGACCCTTGGCAGCATTATGCCCCACCGGACCGAGTGAAATGAAACTAATTTTGCCCCGTGCCTTTGCCCGATTCCAATAAGACAAAAACAGCAGTTTCCAACGGCGCGGAAAGATAACCGGACCCTGTTTCTCGACCAAATCATTGTCGCCAACGATGTGATACAGATGCTCCACTGCCAGCAGATTATGATTGCCGCTGATCACCCCTGCCAAAGACACCAACTCGATCGGGGCTTCTAGTGCCCGCTTTAAATAGGGAGCCGCACCCGCCGCCATTTGTCCGCCGCCGCTATAACCCAAGATCGTAATGGGGATGCCACATCCCCGCCAATAGCCATGATGAATCAGACTATCGTAAATCATTTGAGCCGTTGCCTGGTTGTAGATCGGTCCATAGCGCTGATCGGCTGCTACACCCACAATCAACGTGTTGCGAATGTTGATTGTGACTCCAATTAAGAGACCAAAAATGCCACCGGAAGCGGTCATTTGATAATGATCCGCTTTACGCCAGAGAAACGATAGCCAGCGATCTTCAGTCAGGGGCTTGTTAAGGACGCTGTAAGGCATCAGACCGCGAATCAGGGCAATGTCATCGGGTAGAGCGATCGCTAGCTCATTCAAAAAAATCTCCACTTCGGGCAAATATTGGGAATGAGATTGACAGATCCCATCCAAATAGATCACGTATTTGCGGATGTCAGTGTTTTCAGGAATTGGCTCTTCTAACGTGCCGGGGTAGCTTGCGGTATCTAAGTCATCGTCATACCAGCCTGCCCACCAACCCAATGCTTCCAAGGGAATCAGCAATCCGGCAAACATTAGGGTGATGAATAGGATGAAAATAATTTGTAAGGAAAAGTTCCAGGTTGCGGCTAAGCCCGCTAGGGTTAGGGTGATTGCTAGCCAAACGCCCTGAATCACGGTACTGAACCCTATCACCAAAGTGAGGACGAGGGCAAAGAAACCTAGCCCAATCCAGCGAGAGATTTTACGGTTGCTCACGATCGCCGCCCCTGTGCAATGATCCGCTCTAGATCTTTTAAGTCAGTCACCAGCGGCACTCCTGCTACTGAGTTGCGAATCCATTTTCCGATATTGGCAACGGGTCGCCCTACGGTTCGTTGCAACAGTTGCAGCACTGCCCAACCCAATACGCCACACCAAAATCCTTGCCACAAATCTAAGCCGAGTGTGGCTCGAATGCCGACCAAGAATGCAAGAAAGCTCCAAATGGAAAGGATGATAGAGATGGGCACCCCCAGATAGGGCAGCGCAATAAAGATGCTAAAGACTTTGGGCGCAAAGGAGACGGCAAGCGTAATCAGGAGTTGGGCGAAGGGGGCAGGGGTGTTAAAAAAGAGTTTGAGCACAATCCAAGTGCTACCTGCCCAAAACAAAAAGCCGAAGACGACCAAAATCGACGCGATCGCTAAACTCAGCACAAACCGCAGCGGTTTCACTCGGTTGACAAACAGCACAATTCCTTGAGCGATCGCTTCAGATAAGCCAGCTAACAGCAGCACTCCTAGGGATATGAGTCCACCAGAAGGCGATTGTACCAATTGCCGATACGTTTCTGGATTTAACGAAATCGCCCCCACCCCAATATCCCAGAGGTTCATGACACTATGCTCCTGAGTCAATGGCTATGCTGGATCAATGATTACCCGAAATGACCCGGAAAACCAGCCTTTTGAGTTTTGTGATCCCTTTCTTCAATTGTCCCGTCGCCAGCCCACAGGGGTCTACTCGCCTAAAAATCGCTGTAAGATATATCCTCTTCCTTTTCCCTTTTCCCTTTCCCCTTTCCCCTTTCCCCTGAACCCTCCCAACCGTGAGCTACTACCGTCAACAGTCAAATGCGTTTTCTGCCGCTTATCTTCACGATTTGACGGGCGAGATTTTGGCGTGCCCTTACTTTGCAGTGAATAATCTCAACCGCGATTTTGTGGGCACCAAGGGATTTTCGATCGCGTTTCAGAGATCGCAGCTTGCCGAAGTAGAACGCCAGTTTCCGTTTTTCAGTTCTTACCTGAATCTAGCGCTTGAGCCAAGCTGCAATGCGTTTTACCTAAATCCGCTCTTACTTAACGAAGGCTCCCGCGTTGATCCGCATATCGATCGCTCCTTGCGCTCCTATTGCAAAACCATTGATCCGCCTGCGATCGTCAGTGTGCTGTATGTGCAGGTGCCGGACGCGCTTCAGGGCGGTGAACTGGTGCTGCGAAACCATCGGCAGCAAGTGGGGCAGATTAAGCCGCAGCTTAGTATGCTTCTATGGTTTCAAGGCGACTTAACTCATTCGGTGAATGCTGTGAAAACGCCTGGAAGTCGTCTCAGTCTGGTGTGTGAGCAATATAACCTGGTAGATGCAGAACTAGAGGACATTCCACCATTTGCGATCGAGTCGAGAGTGTTGAAACCGAAGCATCACCGCCCTAAATAGCAGAAGAGTGCGAAGTGCGGTTGATTGGTAATGAAATTGAGCCTCTGCAATGTGATAGGTTGCATCATAGAAGGGATTACTGTTGCTAAAGATGCTGAAAGCCGTTCTGTTTGACTTCAATGGTGTGATCATCAACGATGAGGCAATTCACAACAAGCTGATCGATCAGTTGTTGATTGAAGAAAACCTGCGACC
>Ga0209591_10007970_pt1 | contig 11562 bp, 8 predicted proteins | sample MAT01_FD_187207 | JGI IMG/M metagenome (GOLD analysis project Ga0209591, IMG submission 187207) | Freshwater microbial communities from Lake Fryxell liftoff mats and glacier meltwater in Antarctica - MAT-01 (SPAdes) (version 2) | ecosystem: Environmental > Aquatic > Freshwater > Ice > Liftoff...
ATAAAAGTATGGGCGGGGGCGGGTTTATGAGATTGTAAATTATGGGCAATTATTGGCAGGTTTACCCGCCCCTACCAAATTTAACATTATACAATACCGATGCAAAGGTCAACGATATTACAGCCTCGGATCGACAGGTTCGCTCTCCATCGCTAAAACTCCGAAAACGCACTCGTGAACTTGTCTCAACGGAGCGCCCGCAACAAATCTCTCCAATGCTTCTATACCGAGAGCAAACTCTCGCAATGCCAAAGAACGCTTGCCGGAAAGTCCGCGCGATCGCAATTTTTCTAAATGTTCCGGCAGTGAATATTCAAGACCGTAAATAATCCGCAAATACTCTTTGCCGCGACATTTAACCGCAGGCTGTACCAGTCCTTTGCTATTTTTTACAGTAAATTCCATCGGTTTGACAACCATGCCTTCCCCTCCCGAATCAGTCAGTTTTTCCCACCATTCAATCCCCGCCACTTGGCTGTCAGAATCTGCTATTTCAACTACTTTGTATTCAGTAGCTAACAGCAATTCCGGGTCAGCTTGACAAATTTGGGAAATCTGTTCCATGTGCCAACAGTGATTTTTGTCGGTGTGAACTGTTCCCTCGGTTGCCAGGATGTGGAAAGGTGCTAATTTGAGGTCAGAAATGGATTTGACAGGCCAGCAGTAGCGCTGGTAAGCTTTAACGTATTGATGCGCTAGTTGCGATCGCTCCTGATAGCGATTCAGCAAATCGCTAACTTCAACTCCCCGCTGGCTAGCCTGTTCTAAGTTTTTAATCGCACCTGCAAACCCATGACTAGAAGCTGTTCCCACTGCGGCATATTGTTCTTGCAATAAGCCTTGAGCTTTGGCAGACCAAGGCATTAATTCGCAGTCCAAGCAAACCCAATTGGTTTGAAAATTATTCCAAAAATTGCCAATAGTTAAAGCAGCATTAATTCGGTCTAAAAATTCTGTTTCTAAATCAGGATTATTGAAGAAATGCCGTCCGGTGCGGGTGTAGCAAATGCCGATGCTGCCGTTGAGAATTCCGAAGCGCCGTTTAGCAGCAGATTCGTCGCGGCAAACAATGACCACGGCGCGGGAACCCATGTGCTTTTCTTCGCAGATGACTGTCGATATTCCCTGCTGTTGGTAGTAGCTAAATGCTTCGGCTGGATGTTCTAAAAGTCCCGGTTGTTTGGAAGTTGCAACGGGAGACATTGTAGGCGGCAAATAAATCAGCCATTTGGGATTGGCGGCAAACCGACTCATTACTTCTAGGGCGGCGATCGCATTTTCTGCTTTAATTGTAATGTTACTTTGCAGGCGAGTGGAAATGATGCGTTTTCCCAATACATCGGCAATGTCTAATACGTCGTCAAACTGCTGTTGAGCGGTGAGAGGAGTTGCGATCGAAGTAAGTGCGATCGGCTTCACAGGTTCGCAGTAAACTCTAGCAGCCGCAACGCTGACAAATTCTCTTTCGGGATAGCGCAAAGCTGTTAGTTTGCCGCCGAAAACGCAGCCGGTGTCAATATCAACTGTATTGTTCAACCATTCTGTTTCGGGGACTGGCGTGTGTCCGTAAACAACTGCTGCTGTGCCTCGATATTCAGCAGCCCAATTGTAGCGGACTGGTAAGCCAAATTCATCGATTTCACCGGTTGTTTCTCCGTACAGTGCAAAATCTCGAACGCGACTCGATGCGCGCCCTTGAAATTCTGCTTTCATCCCCGCGTGTGCGACGACTAATTTGCCGTCGTCGAGGACGTAATGGCCGATTAAACTGTCTAGAAATTTGCGAATTTCTGTTTCAGCAGATTCCCGGAATTCATCGGGTAAAGCTGCTATTTCTGCTAAGGTTTGTTCGAGTCCGTGATTGATTTTGACATTTTTGCCGTTGAGTTTTCGCAGCAATTTAATGTCGTGATTTCCTGGCACGCATAATGCTGTTTCTGTAACTACCATGTTTCGCACGAGTTTGAGGGTGTCGAGAATGCGATCGCCCCGATCGACCAAATCGCCCAAAAACAAGGCTTTACGCCCTTCTGGGTGCGCGTATGTGGGAAAATTCCAAAAAGCAGACTCGCTGGTTTTTTCCACAATTTGATAGCCCAACTGTTGCAGCAATTGTTCCAATTCGCCACAGCATCCGTGAATATCGCCGATGATATCAAAAGGGCCGCAGTCGTGTTTGCGGTTGTTCCACAGCGGTTGTCTTGCGACTTCCACCGCGTCGATTTCCTCTGGGGAACGGAGGACGTAAACGTAGCGAAATCCTTCTCTATCGAGGTTTCGTAGCGATTTGCGTAAACTTTGGACGTGCCGCCGAACTACGTGACTGCCGAAGTTACGGTTTGGACGTTGTTGATTGCGATCGGCACACAATTTTTCTGGTAAATCTAGCACAATTGCAGCCGAAATACAATGGTATTTCCGCGCTAATTCTAACAAAGGTTTACGGCTTTCCGGCTGAACATTTGTCGCGTCGATCACAGTTAATTTACCTGCTGCAAGGCGTTTAGCAACGATAAAGTGCAGTAATTCAAAAGCATCTGCGGTTGCAGCTTGATTGTTTTCGTCATCGGAAACTAAACCGCGGCAATAATCCGATGAAATGACTTCTGTAGGTACGAAATGTTGGCGGGCAAAGGTAGATTTGCCGGAACCGGATGCACCGATGAGAACGACTAAAGATAGTTCTGGGAGCGTAATTTTCATTTAATATTATTATTATTCAGCAAACATCTGTACCAAAGTATCTAAAACTGCTTTTTGTTCGTCAGCGCTGATTTGACCGAGATATAGCAGTCCTAAATCATTTGTGAATTTCTTACTCCCTCCCCTTAGTAAGGGGAGGGTTGGGGTGGGGTAAAAAGATTTACGAATGACGATCCGATCGCCCTGAACTTCGATTTCTACTGCTCCGCTAATACCAATTTGCTCTAACCAAGATTTGGGAATGTGAATGCCCTGAGAATTGTCAATTTCAACGATCCGGGTTTGAATAGGTTTACTCATAGCTGAAGCCTGCATTTTTCCAAGTTTAACTATATTGTAAGCACAAACAGACTGTCGGTATTATTTGCAATGGGCGAATATTGCCATTTGCGTAGGCGAACCTACTTCTAAATCTTCAGTTCCCACACAGCGAAATTCTACCCCAAAGCCAAACCGTTCGGCAATCTCATTCGCCCAAGTCTGAAACTCTCCCCTCGTCCACTCAAAACGGTGATCGCGGTGGCGAAATTTGCCCGTCGGTAAGTTTTCAAACCGCACGTTATATTCAATATTTGGAGTTGTGACGATCGCACTTTTGGGCCGAATAAACTCAAACAAAACCCGCTCGAAAGCAGCCAACCGATCTAAATCGAGATGTTCGATCACTTCAATTACCGCCGCCGCATCAAAATCAGTCAAGCGACTATCTCGATAAATCAGCGAACTTTGAATTAGTTGAATGCGAGATTGTTGTGCGAGAGACAACCGATCGATTTGCAAACGTTCCCTGGCAATTTCCAATGCGCGATGGGAAACATCGACACCTGTAATTTGCTCGATCGCACTTTCTTTCAAAAGCAATTGCAGCAGTTTTCCCTCACCGCAGCCCAAATCAACCACTCGCTTAGCATTGCTGGCTTTTAAAACCTCCATCACAGCATCTAAACGCTGTTGGTTCAGACTAATTCGCTGTTCTAAAACTTCCTCTTCTTGCTGGTGAGAAACTTCGATCGCATCGTCGATGTTATCTGCTTCTGTTAACTGTGCTACAGCAATCCGCGTTAGACGGCGCTGGCGTTTCAGATAGCGATCGGCAATTTTTCCCCGCGCCGGATGTGCGTTCAACCAACCTTCGCCGTGACGAAATAACTTCTCGATTTCGTCATCGCCTACCCAATAATGTTTGTCATCATCCAACACAGGAATGAGCACGTAGAGATGACTTAACAAATCCGCCAACCGAATTGTATTTTGCAGTTCCACAGCAAAGTAAGGACTCGCGCCCCATTCGGGAAATTGCGCGTCAAGAATCAGCGGTGTTGCTGCAACTTGATAGCCGAGCGGCTCAAACATTTCCCGCAGAAATTTTTCGCCCCCGCGACAGGGCAAAACCGACAGATGAACTGTCAAAGGAATAGCGGTTTCTGCGAGTTCTGGGCGGTCTTTGCAGCGACCGGATAGAGCTGTACTAAAGACCTTGGCAAGGGCGACAGACAGAAACGAAGAGGCAACGTAGGGGCGATCGTTCACGTATTGTTCGAGAGGGCGATCGCCCGATTTCGACTTTCCCCGCACCAAACCAACCGGATCGACATCTAACAGTAAAGCGGCTGTACACCTTTGTGCACTTGCTTCTGGATAAAACACGCTAGCAGAACCGAAAGTCATCGGAAAACATTGATGGCGATCGGGATGTTTGTGCAGCAAATAGCCCAAATCTGTAGCTGGGACGCGAGTTGTAGAAATGGTTAGTAACATAATATTTGTTATTTGTTATTTGTTATTTCTTGTCTCATAATTCCTCCTTCTTCCAACTTCCGTTGCCGAACCTACCTCCGTGACACTTGTACTGAGCGAAGTCGAAGTATCCATTAAATCCGTTACAGAATCCGTTGCCGAACCCTTCTTCCTTCGTCTCCCAAATTCAACTTAGCCCGCAATTCATCCTTAATTCGATTTAAAATAGAATCCTCATCCAAAGAAGACAAAATCTTGCTCACAACAGCCTTTGGGCCATCATCTCCCCAAGACGCACCATTCGCCAAATAAGCCTTAGTAACTTGACCGATTCCGTAGCAAGAAACCCCTCCGATCGCAGCTTGCGTCACAGCTACAGACAAATACGGGCCCAAAGCCAAACCACCAGTCGCCGGCGTCGCCAAACCCAACAATCCTTTCAACGAGCTCAAACCAAAATTCGCCACCAATTCCCCAGCAGTAATTCCCCCCATACTAATCGCAATCTTTTGCAGCAATTCCACAGCGCCCGCTTCCGTCATCGCAATGCCGTAAACTTTAGACAGAGTTAAGATCATCACCACATCAATTACCGCACCGCTGAGGATATCAATTACAGTAATTGGATTAAGGGCGATCGCCACTGCTTTCGTCATTACCCCATTCCAGATAATCCGATTAGCTGCGTCATCTCGAATTTCCATTTTTCGCTGCACCAACTGCTCGTTAATATCTCCCGCACACAGCATCGTATTCAGCGCTACCAAAGACTTACCTTCCCTGTCTAAAATCTCCAGAATTTTTAGTTTTAAATCCTCAACTTGCGGCAAACCGCGAGTCATTTTCACGCCCATAGTGCCATCGGGACGGCGCACCGCACTCGCCGTCAAAGGTGAAGCTGCTGACATCACAATTTCATCGGGAGATAACAATTCTCGCACGCGCTCGTCCCGGATTTTGTGATAAATTGCCAGCCGATCTGCATCGGGATACTGGTCAATTTTATTAAATACTAATAACATCGGTTTTCCGGCTTCCCGCAATTGCGAAAGAGCTTCGTATTCCACCTTTGTAATGTCGCCAGCCACCACAAATAAAATCAAATCAGCTTGTTTAGCAACACGGCGGGCTAAAAGTTCGCGAGTTTCGCCGTCAACTTCATCGATTCCCGGAGTATCGATTAATTCTACTTGCGACAAACGGTAAATAATCGGCGAAAATCGTAGCGTAGCGGGGCGTAAGCCATCGGGCAAATTCTCATCAACTCCATCTCCGACTTCCCATTGTCCAATAGTTGTCGTGCGAGTAACTCCGTGAGTCGGGCCAGTTTCAAACACATTTTGACCCAAAAGCGCGTTCAAAACCGAAGATTTTCCCCTTCCCACCATCCCAAACACGGCAATTTGCACGCAAGCGCGCTCTAGCTTGTCGAGCATTTTCTCTAACCCGCCAATTTCCGGCTCCAGTCCAGTTCGCTCGTTGGGAGTCAAGTCGAGATTTTCGACGATATCTCGCAAAGCATCTTTAGCATGGCGGAGGTTGAGTTCTGCTTGAATGTCTGCGAAGCTTAAAATTGTGTCATCTAATTCTCGATCGACATTGGAGAAATCGGAGGCTTCAGTCATTGTTCCCTTATTTTATAGTTCTGCTTTATCTAAAGTTTTAGCCAATACAATGCTATTCTAGCTTTCTCTGTCTGCTTTATACATTAGAGGTAGGGAAACGGCATTGCCGTGTCTGTAATCCTGGTAGGGAAACGGCATTGCCGTGTCTGTAATCCTGGTAGGGAAACGGCATTGCCGTGTCCTCATCCGGGGAAGGACACAGCAGTGCTGTGTCCCTACAGATGTCATGGAACATTTGTGTATCCTTAGTAAAAAAATGACATAGCCTTGTCCATAATTTTGGTAAATAATTTACAAACAATGACTAAATTTATCGAAATAGCCAGTTATCCATTCTTTTTCCGAATTCCAATTTTTCTGGTAGCTTTATTGTCAATCTGGTTGCCGCTAGCAGCACCAATTTACTTGTTAGTTAAAGACAGCAACCTCGCAACTATTCTAACTATGGCGCTGTTGTTTACAGAGTTTATATTTTTGGTGCGGATCTGGGGAAAAAAGGTTTATGGAGAAAACCAAGTGATCAAAAGCTATGGTTTGATAAATTCTAGACAGAATGGTTTAGAGTTTATAATCGGATTGGCGATCGGCACTTTGCTTACTTTCAGCTTATTTGCGGTGCAAGGACTGCTTGGTTTTGTCTCATGGCAAAATTCTGATAATTTGCCGAAAATCATCGCAGAAGGGCTGTTGAGCGCTCTGGGAGTCGGTTTTGCTGAGGAGTTGGTATTCCGTGGTTGGTTGCTCGACGAGTTGCAGCGGGATTACAACGATCGAGTATCTGTGTCGGCAAATAGCCTGTTGTTTGCCCTATCTCATTTTATCAAACCCGTGGCAGCAATGCTACGGAGTTGGCCGCAGTTTCCGGGGTTGTTGCTGCTGGGTTTGATATTGGTTTGGGGAAAGCGATCGCGCCAAAATCGTCTTGGTTTGCCGATCGGCTTTCACACAGGTATAGTCTGGGGATATTATATGATTAATGTGGGGCAATTAGTCCGATATTCTGGCTCTGTACCGGACTGGGTGACGGGAGTTAACGGCAATCCGTTAGCTGGGGCGATCGGGCTATTGTTTTTGAGTGTCTTGGTTTTGGGAATGCGAACAAGGTCTAAATTTTTTAATTAGTCGATCGCTAGGTTTGTAGTTAGTATCCTAACCTATCAGATACTAACAACACTCAAGTGCAGTAACTTGAAAAATCTTTTATTTTCCTGTGAATATCAAACACACACTTTAGGAAAAGTATTTTTATCCTTGGTATTCATGCAAAATATTATACAAAATTCTGCTTAAATATCTCCTCGCTCTCTTAGTAGAAGCGATTAAAATCCCGATCGCCCGTTAGCGAAGCTTGCACAAGAAAGTCGCCCGCCCTGAATCAACGCTACTATCACAGATATCGGCGATCGATACTACAATGTGATCGAACGCCCCACAGCCCCAGCCAAAATGCCAAACAACTTGAAATTAATGGTCGATCCGTGGCAAGATTAAGGAATTGTTAAGTTATGCGACACTTTCGCAAACAAAACTTCCCGCTAAAACTTTCCTGCTAACCCACCCTCCCATTAGGAACCCACCCATCTATGATTCCCAACCATTCCTTCGCGGCTGACGAGCATTCTAGCAAACCCGATAAGCCCGAGGAAGCTTGCGGCGTTTTCGGTATCTACGCACCGGCTGAAGATGTCGCCAAGTTGACCTATTTTGGTCTGTATGCCTTACAGCACCGCGGTCAGGAATCCGCAGGCATTGCCACCTTTGATGGTGACAAAGTATACCTGCACAAAGACATGGGACTCGTTTCTCAAGTCTTCAATGAATCCAATTTAGGTCACTTGCCCGGTAACCTAGCGGTAGGTCACACTCGCTACTCTACTACCGGCTCGTCGAGGGTGGTAAACGCTCAGCCCGTGGTTGTCGAAACTCGTTTGGGAAGTCTGGCTCTAGCACATAACGGGAATCTTGTCAATACAAAACAATTGCGGGAAGAATTGTTGTCTCGGAAGTGCGAGTTTGTCAGCACGACTGATTCAGAGGCGATCGCAGTGGCGATCGGCTCCGAAGTAGACAAGGGCAAAGATTGGCTCGAAGCAGCGATCAGCGCCTTTGCGATGTGCCAAGGAGCCTTTAGTTTGACGATCGCCACCCCCCAAGGCGTAATGGGCGTCCGCGACCCCCACGGAGTCCGCCCCCTGGTAATTGGGACTCTCCCCACAACTCCGGTACGATACGTTTTGGCATCGGAAACTTGTGCCTTGGATATTATCGGTGCTGAATTTTTGCGGGACGTAGAACCAGGAGAATTAGTTTGGATTACAGAGCAAGGTATGGCCTCCTTCCACTGGAGTCAGCAACAAAAGCGCAAACTTTGCATCTTTGAAATGATTTATTTTGCTCGGCCAGATAGCCAGATGGAAGGTGAAAGTTTGTATAGCTACCGGCTGCGGATCGGGCGTTTGTTGGCCGCAGAATCTCCGGTTGATGCTGATATAGTTATTGGTGTGCCCGATTCTGGAATTCCAGCAGCGATCGGCTTTTCTCAAGCTTCCGGCATTCCCTACGCCGAAGGATTGATTAAAAATCGCTACGTCGGACGCACTTTTATTCAGCCGACTCAGGCAATGCGGGAGTCAGGAATCCGCATGAAACTCAACCCTCTCAAAGATGTGTTGGAAGGAAAGCGAGTAATTATTATCGACGATTCGATCGTCCGTGGCACTACCAGCCGCAAAATAGTCAAAGCCTTGCGGGATGCTGGCGCTACCGCCGTACACATGAGAATTTCCTCGCCGCCGGTGACTCATCCTTGTTTCTACGGGATCGACACCGACAATCAAGATCAGTTGATTGCGGCTACTAAGTCTGTCGCAGAAATCGCCGCCCAAATTGAGGTGGATTCTTTGGCTTTCTTGAGTTGGGAAGGAATGCTAAGGGCGACTAACGAAGATCCGAACAGTTTTTGTTCGGCGTGTTTTACCGGCGATTATCCGATCGACGTTCCAGAAGTGGTAAAACGGTCTAAGCTAATTTTAGAAAAAGCTGCAACTTAAGGGAAGTCAGTTGTCAGTTGTCAGTTGACGGTTGTCAGTTGACGGTGGATGGTTGTCAGTTGACGGTGGATGGTTGTCAGATTGCTTTCGGTTGCATCGGTATTGTTCAAATGTCCAAACAGTCAACAGTCCAAACAGCTAGCAGTCAACAGTCAGCAGTCAACAGTCAACAGTCAACCGTCAACAGTCAACAGCTAACAATGTCCAATGCCCCCTTCTGCCATAACTCATTGTCAGAGTGTGTGTAGAAATGTTACATTAACTTAGCTCTGCCATTTGCAGACTGGAAGTAGTGCCTCCAAAACAGCACTCTCAGATCGAAGTCGCATTTCGCACTTCTAACGGACACAATAAATTTTTTCAGATAACAGGGTCGATCGCACAAATTTTCCCCATACCAGCATTCCCCAAGCCACTTGGCTGGAGGATCACCCACGGGCGGGCTATTCATGCGAACTAAATAACTTTAGAAACCCTTGCTGAGTATAAATTGTGGCTCTCATGAGCCCAGAGTGACTGATAAGTAACGAAATGCGGTTTCTCAAGTCAGCTTAAATCGGAAACTTCGTGCAATCAAATACTGTTCTCAATCAGCCGAGCAATCAAAGCTCATCCTCTCGTACAACAGAGTTACCTTTTACTCTTGCGGATCTCAAATCAGCCATTCCAGCCCACTGTTTTGAACCCTCGGCTTGGAAATCCCTTGCTTACTTCTTTTTGGATCTCGGAATCATCGCAGGCTTATATGCGATCGCCTACACCCTTGATTCCTGGTTGTTTTACCCAATTTTCTGGTTGATGCAGGGAACCATGTTTTGGGCATTGTTTGTAGTCGGGCACGACTGTGGACACGGTTCCTTCTCCAAGAGCAAATGGCTCAACAACCTGATCGGACACCTTTCCCACGCTCCAATTTTCGTTCCCTTCCACGGTTGGCGGATTAGCCACAGAACCCACCACGCCAATACAGGCAGCTTGGATACTGACGAAAGCTGGTATCCTGTATCAGAGAGCAAGTACGAACAAATGCCCTGGTATGAAAAGCTGGGACGGTTCTATTTGATGTTATTTGCCTACCCAATTTATCTGTTTCGTCGATCGCCCGATCGGGTAGGTTCTCACTTCATGCCCGCTAGCCCTATTTTTCGGAAAAACGAAAAATGGGACGTGTTAACCAGCACCGCATCCTTAGTATTGATGCTAGGCTTTTTGGGTGCGCTAACCTATCAGTTTGGTTGGCTGTTTTTACTCAAGTTCTACTTGGTTCCCTATGTAGTATTCGTAATGTGGCTGGATTTGGTAACATTCCTGCACCACACAGAAGCGGATATTCCGTGGTATCGCGGAGATGACTGGTATTTCTTGAAAGGTGCGTTATCGACGATCGATCGCGATTATGGCATCATCAACTCCATCCATCACGACATCGGCACCCACGTAGCCCACCACATTTTCTCAACGATGCCGCACTATCACTTGAAAGAAGCAACAGAAGCCATCAAGCCAGTATTGGGCGATTATTACCGCAAGTCAACCGATCCAATTTGGAAGAGCTTTATTCGCTCTTACTGGGATTGTCACTTTGTCTCCGATACAGGCTCTAAAGTTTACTACGAATCGCCTAAAAGTCGGCGCTCAGCCCAAGCTAAGTAATAGACATCTGGCATAATTATTGTGGAACAGGCATCCTGCCTGTTCAAAACCTGCTTTTTACTCCTATGTCTAATATCAAGTAAATAGTTAAGCAAAATTAATTACATAATTATCTCCAAATTCTTTAATAATTTTTAAGGGCAGATGAAACAAGAGATTGCCAGCTAGAGTAGGCATCTATTTCGAGCCATTCATATTTGATAAACCGCCACAGAATCTCAATTAAATTCAATTCAGGTGAATAAGTAGGCAATTCAAAGATAGTTAATGATGTCTGCTTTCGCGATAAATTCGGTTTAGCAATTTCAACGAAAGTGGATTGATATCTCGAAGTAAAAACATATAAAGCCTCTTTGAATACAACTTGATATTTTTAGTATATCATATTAGTTGTTTGTGTAATTAATTTTGTTTAAATACTTATTTCTGCCAGCGGCGGACCCGGTAGTTGCGTGGCTCGACGCAAGTCTCGATTGCCCGATGGAGTGTCCCTACTACTACTGCTTGGCCTAAGCCCCTACAAGTCGCGCCTATAAGTACAGTTTATTGGTGCATATAAATATGCTGAATCAGAAATATGAAAATTTAACGTAATAGTTAATATAAAATTAATAAGCATCTGCTGAAGCGCCTAGTCTCAAAACAACCAGTAACTAGAAGACTGACGCCAAAATAGCCTATAATTCTTAGGTTCTGGCTTTCCACTACTGTAGTCAGCGCGATCGGAATTATTCTCAGATTTTTAAAGTTTTGTAACATTTACAGGTAGTGCCAATGGCTCAAATCCTACTCCA
>Ga0209591_10007974_pt1 | contig 11561 bp, 13 predicted proteins | sample MAT01_FD_187207 | JGI IMG/M metagenome (GOLD analysis project Ga0209591, IMG submission 187207) | Freshwater microbial communities from Lake Fryxell liftoff mats and glacier meltwater in Antarctica - MAT-01 (SPAdes) (version 2) | ecosystem: Environmental > Aquatic > Freshwater > Ice > Liftoff...
TGTCACGCTCCATCGCCTGCCTCCCAGTAGGCGCGCTTGGCCCAGCGCGCCTGCGCAGCAGCGGCGACCTCTGGCGGCAGCGCGGCGATGATCGCCTACAGGGCGAGAAAGAGCACCTTAGAGACCGCCTGGTGGTATTTCGTCGGCATTGGCAGAGCCTCGATCACCCCGTCGGTAAACTCGCTCAGGCGATTGGTTTGGCTTGTTAGCTTGAGGTACTGCGCGACGCTCCAGAGGCCTTGCAGTGGCACAAGGTCGATCTCCGTCTCGTCGTCGGCAAGCTTCAGGCGCATGCTCGGTGCGCCAATGCCGAGTGCCATAGGTGTGCTCCGGGGCGAGGCCAGTAGGTAGGACAACAGTATAGCCTGATGGCCCGCCATTGCGCAACGCGATCGCGACACCTATCCCCTAGCCTGGCGCAGGCCGCCGTACTCAAGCTCGGCCAGATCGCCGTCACCGGCACAACAGCCACCGCAGTCACCCAGGAGACCTGGAGCAACCAGGAGGCCGACGCAGTCGCCGCTGAGCAGGCCACCGTGCGCGTCACCTACACGTTGCGCTGGGATGCCGCAGCAGGCCGGTGGCTGATTGAGGAAGATGCACGCCGGCCATCGCCTGAGTTGGCGAGAAGGCTGGCCGAACAACTGGCCATTGATCCAGTGCAGCGCACACGCTTCATTCAGGTGGCGCGTGGCGAGCGTGGCGTTTCCTGGCTCCCGAATCCAGAGCAACTCCACAACAGAGCAGCGCGCGCTGGCCAGCTTCCGCATTCGCTCACCTCACTGGTCGGGCGCGATCATGCGCTGAATGACCTGAGAGCGCTGGCCGTGCGTGATGGTGTTCGCCTCCTGACGATGACGGGCCCAGGCGGCACTGGTAAAACCCGCCTAGCGCTGCAACTGGCAGCAGAGTTGGCCGAGATGATCGCCAACACCCACTGCTTCCGGCAGTTGGAAACCATTCGCGAATATGCCAGTCAGCTACTCGCCGCGTCTGGTGAGCAGACAGCGATCCAACAGCGACATGCCAGATTCTTCTGCGCATTGGCAAGCGAAACTGCAACACAATCTAAGCAACGATCTGCCACGAACTGGCATCGCCTCCTTGCTGCCGACTACGACAACCTCCATGCCGCGCTGGCGTGGTCGGTAGCTTCCGCAGATGACCCGAGTAGCGCTCTGCGGCTTGCAACCGCGCTGCGCTGGTTTTGGCTCAGCGATCACCGCCCGTTAAGCGAGGGTTTCCACTAGCTGGAGGCGGCGCTCGCCGCAGTGAAGGAGCTGTTGATCTCACCCGGCGAGAAGCACTCGGCGCTGGGGGAGCGGGAAGCCGGCGCGGCCAAACATCGTGCGCTTGAGCATTTTCAGCCGATTAATGGTTCCTTCGACCGGGCCGGTGCTCCATCGCAGTTCGCCCCCCGCACGTACGGCGTCGTAATCGTGGCGCAGACTCGCCGCAAAGCTGCGGAATGGCTTGAGGGTACTGGCCGCCGCCTGGTCGAGCCAGTGGTCGAGCGCAGCAGGATCGCGCCGCCGAATGAGCGTTGCGAAGCCGTCCGTTAACGAGATGGCCTCGTCCAGCTCCGTTTCCGCCGTCACAGACGGTGCTCAGCGTTCGACCACGGCCGGCGGAAGGTCATCGGAGGCTTGCGCACTTGACGCCCTCGCGCAGGGGTTTCGCATGCGGCTCAACGACCGGCAGGAGTGTATCGGCCAGGTTCCCCCAGGCCCAGTCGTCGATCCCGAGGGGGTGCTGCGCTACACCCACTTTTCCGTGGTGATGAACGCGCCGCGCCGCATCGCCTGCTACACCGCCGTGAACATCGACGGGGCTCGCTGGGTCAACCTGGAGCGGGGCGACGACACGTGGTACTACGATGCGCGGCTCTCCCGAGCGTATCAGCTCGGTGACGCGTTCTACGGCAATAAGCCCACCGGCCGGAAGGGCTGGTTCGACCGGGGCCACCTGGTGCGTCGGCTCGACCCGGTCGGGGGGCCAATGCCGATGGCGACCCTGGCCAACGACGAGTCGTTCCACTGGACGAATTGTGCGCCGCAGTTTTGGGGCTTCAACCAGGGCGAGGAGCTCTGGCAGGGCCTGGAGAACTTTATTCTGTTCAACACCGACGCCGAGGATGTGCGGGCGACCGTGTTCACCGGGCCGCTATTGCAGGCGGACGACGAGGAGCACCGGGGCGTCCTGATCCCGCAATTCTTCGGGAAGGTGGTGGTGGTGCGTGACGGGCGCGGATGTCTTGGCGGCAGCGGGCGGAGACCGCCCACTCCGGGGCTTGGGCGATGTGGCCCACCCGCGTCGGGTGCGGTGAGGGTCGCCGCCTGGCGCTCCACCGGGCGCCCCACCCTGCCGGAGGCGCTGCCGCAACGCGCAGCCACGTGAGCCGGGGTCGAATCGGGCGCGGCGGGCGGGAAGACGGTCGGCGCGAAGCGCCAGCACGGCCTGATCGCGGCCGCGCGACGGGCAGCATACGAGGCGGCGGGGCGCTCCTCCGAAGGGGCGCCCCGCCTCGCGCTGGCCGCTACGCGGCGACCTTCGTGCGCCGGCGGCGCTTCGGGGCCGACGCCTCGCCAAGCTGGGCCGGGGCCAGGGTCAGTGGCGCCTCGGCAGCGTCCGCGAGCAGGGGCGCGGGCGCGGGGTCGGCATCGGCCTTGCGGGGCAGCGGTGCGTCGTCGGAGCGGAGCACCACCACCTCGACGCTGGTGCGCTTGGCGCCCTCGCGGTCGGTGTAGCTACTGCTCTGCAGTCGGCCCAGGACCGTAATGCGCTCACCCTTGGTGAAGCGGCGCAGGATCTCGGCGGCCTCACCGAAGGCCACCAGGCGGAACCAGTCCGTGCGCTCCTGCCAGGCCTCGGCCTGCTTGTAGCTGCTGTGGACGGCGATGCTGGCGGTGGCGATCAGGGTGCCGTTGCTGCCGATGCGCTGCTCATGGGGGTCTCCTTTGCGGTGTGCCGCGGGTGCGGCGTTCCGTTCGCTCCTGGCCCAGACCCGCCACCGCCGACGGAGCCGGGCCGCAGGGCGCGCAGCGTTTATCTCGACCCGTGTCGGCCCGGCGCGGCGGTGGCAGGCTGATCAGAGCAGGACAACGGACGTCGCTGCATGCAGACAATGGAGCACCGCTGGCGCAGCCGTGCTGCCCACCGTGCAGCGGCCCCTGGTGACGTGCCCAGCCCCGCGTCGTGCCGGGCGTACGCGACCGACCGTGCGCTGCTGCTCGTCGAAAGCCGCGCTCGCAGGCGGCGCTGGGGACGCGCCGATCCGCCGCCAGTGGCTCCGGTGGAGGTCGTCGGTGATGGAAGCGCACCGGGCGAGCGTGATGGTACGGGCTGGCTGCGCAGGCGGCGCCAGGCTGCGGCCCAGCCGCACAGATGTTCGCCTGCGCATGACAGAACGCTGACAGCTACGCGTGCGGCTCCCCTGCATCCCTGATGTGGGAGACGGCGCTGCTCGTCGACGCGTTTCGGAACACGCGTTCGCTATGCTACAATGCACACGCGTACCGAATCGATACCCCGCCTCTGCGCGGGGCACTGGTGGTGTGACAGGGCTTGCGATGTATGTCCCCGATGCGGAGCACGCCGTCATTCCTGAGCGCAAGATCACGGCGTATCTGCTGTCGCTCACCCACCGCGATGGACGCAGCAAAGCGGTCTTTTTTCTGCGCTTCGGCTTCACGGTTGCGGCCTGGCATGTGCTCGCCGACGCGTTGCGCCACCACGTACGGCGTAATCTGGTCCTGGTATAGCGATCAGAACGACACGCTCCCACGCCTCGTTACGGCCTATCCGTTGAAAGGAACCAGCAATGCTTGAAGAATTAGCCAGCGCAGTCCTTACCAACGACCTGCCCGCGCAGGGATTGCGGGCCGGTGATATTGGCACGGTGGTGATGGTGCATCAGGCTGGGCAGGGCTATACGGTTGAGTTTATGACCCTGAACGGCGAGACGCTGGCAGTTGTCACGCTCACCGCTGCACAGGTACGCCCGATCCATGCCAACGAGATTGCCCATGTGCGTGCGGTGCTCCCCGCGTAGGGTGCGCAATCCCTGCATTCCGCCTCCCTGACGATCTGCCGCGCTGCCTACAACGTCAGCGTCGCATGCCCTGTCATACCACATGCGGGTGGCGGCGCTGAAAGAGCGAGCTATGGTCGGTGTCCAGGGGATAACGCGGGCTCAGGCGGGCGTCCCCTGCGCATTCTGCTCCTGTCGATCTTCGGCAACGGCCTCCACAAACGCTGACCAATCCGGATCATCCGTCCACATACCGGCGAAGCGCTGCCAGGGATGCGGCGGCAGCGCCGCCGGCAAGGGCAGTTCAACCTGGATGACCCGACTGTGCTGCTGGAGGTCGGCAATGGCGGCTCGCAGCTGCGCGACCGCCTCCGCCTCGGTTGACCCTGTTTGCGACAATCGCGGGCAACGCGAGCGCACGGGCGGTGAAGCGATTGTCGGGAATGAAGCATGCCTATCCCGCACGCATTCATGCACAGCACAGCGTGAACTGTTGTGCCGCCGTGAGGACATCGAGCGTGCGCTGCACCCTGGCAAGGGCGTAGTCGGCATTGCATTGTGCAGAGGAGAGCGTGTATTGGTAGATCTGCTGCTACGTTGACAGAGCTGGTGCAGTGTGGCGCTTGGCACCGCCGCGATCTGCGGCACGCTCAAGCTCCACTGCCCGGTAGCGTTTGGTGAGGTCATGCACCAATAATCCAAAGCGCCCTCCGAAGCAGTTCGGGGGCGCAGATCATGTGGGTGCTATGGGGAAGGACGTGATGCGCTATGGTGCTCGCGGGCGTGGCGCTGCAGGTGAAACAGCCAGACGGACCGGCTGGTGATCGGTGCCCATAGCTGCGGGGCGATAGCAAAGCTGCACATGTGATACCCTCCTCCTAGTTACTAATTGAGCGAGTGCCCGTTCGAGAAGCGGCCCGTGCGCCCGTCCCGGTCGGCCATGCGGTCGATCAGCTCGGTAGTGGGGCCTTGGAGATAGGTCTGTAGGAGCGATTGAGGCAGCACACCCTGAATGATCAGCTCCAGCATGCGCTGCGAGAGCGCCCCGCCGCTCGCCCTAACAATGTCGGCGACCTCCCGGACCAGGGCCGCGCGTACCCGCGCCTGCGCCTCGCCGGTGAGCTCGATCTCCTGCGCTCTACCTTGGGCCTGGACCATCTGCGCACGGCTGAGCTGGGCCGCCTCCGCCTCATCGGTCTCGACCTGCGAGAAGCTGAGCGACAGCAGCTCTAGCCCCAGCTGCTCCGCCTCAACGCGCAGCTGCTCAAGGGCCCGAGCCGCCAGAGCGCCACGCTGCACGCTCACCTCGTGGGGCGACAGCCCCGCCTCGTGGATCACGCTGCGCAGCACACGCGCAGCACAGTCGGTTAGGGCGGCCCGCCAGACCTGAACCCAGAACTGTTTATCGAGCATCGCATCCCGCCGGCCTTTTCTCAGGGCGGCGGCGGCCTCCGAGAAGAGGGTGTCCTGGTTCGGAAAGGCAAAGATCCGCCGGTGGCCGTCCGGCAGCAGCCGATAGACAAGCTCGACGACCAGCAGATCGACGTTCTGGCTCAGCATCCCAAGCGAGCCGGCGCGCGGGTGAGCGTTGACACGGGTGAGCCGCAGCTCGTGCTCTTGCTGGTAGCGCGGGAGACGGGCTAGCAGCCGGCGGAAGATCGGCAGCGGCAGCACCCATGCCGGCCCGACTACCGCCTGCAGGCCACCGACGAACTTATCGCTGACAACCAGTAGCTCGCCGTGATACGCCCGCTGCATTTTGCTCCAGGCCCACCTGTCGGCCATGGCCATCCCCACAGCCAGCGCCAGAGCGACCGCGAAGGCGAGCGGCGGCTCCAGCCACCAGACATCGAAGGCGAGGCTGTAGCCAGCGCCGAACACAAAGGCCAGGCTCAGCCCAGCGAGGGTGAGCAGCATGTTGAAGTTGTTGGCAGAAACCAGGGCTGTCGAGAGCGAGAAGAGCACCAGGCACAAAGCGAGGGTCAGGCCATCGGGGTGCTGGTTGTAGACGAATGCGAGCGATACGCCACTAATCGTTATTAGCGCGACCGAGTAGAGTCTCATCTTCTCTTCCTTTCTATGTCGTTTGTTGTAAGATTACAGCTATAGGACGTGTAGATGCTGGTGGGCCACGGGCAAGAGCGAAAAATACTGACCTCATACCGCCCTCCTGTTTGTGTTCCTGCTCAACTGCGTTGGTGTTAGGTTGATGGAAAGAATATACACCCAGACTATACACATCCTCAAGGACATACGCCCGGATACTGGTGGGAACAGTGGTGGAACATCTGGAAATCTGTTGGATGCGAGCTGGAAAAAGCAAGGCCGCGACGGGTATACCGTCGCGGCCAGGGGCTATCGAGCGCGGCCAGGCTCAGGCGGCGTGCTGGCTCCAATGCAGGATGCGCAGGCCCTCAAGCCGCAGGAGGTCGGGGAAGAGCGCCTTGTAGATCGCGCAGTGCGGCGAGCGGACATCGTAGCGGCCACTGGCCCGCTTCGTCTCTACGGCGCAGCCGCCCGCGCACCAGTAGCGCCACTCGCAGCTCCGGCAGCCCTCCTTCTCGTCGACGGGCAAATTACGCACACCGATCTGGTCGCTGCGGATGAGGGCGAGCGGGTCGTCCGCGCGGATGTCGGTGACCGGTCGGTCGAGCTCCATCTGGCAGCGGGCGATCTGGCCGCGCTGGTCGATCACCAGATAGTTCTCGCCGACGGCGCAAGTGCGCGCGTGGGCGCCCGAGAGATCGGCCCGGTCGAGCAGCGCGTCGAGTACGCTCCACTCCGGCGGGCGAGCCGCGACGGCGGCGTAGGCGGCGCGCATGCCATCGACGATCTGCTGCTCATCGGGGCGGAGCGCTCCACTATTGGGAGCGTGACCACCCTCGCGGTAGAGGCTGAGCGAGAAGCGCAGGCCATGGGCGAGCAGCCAGTTCACGAGCTCTGGCAATGACGCAATATTGTTGCGGGTGACAGTGACGGCAACATCGGGGCGCAAGCCGCCGTCGAGGGCGCGCAGAATAGCCTGCTGCACCGACCGGGCCGAGCCGGCACCGCCGAGGGTCGGGCGCTGCGCATCATTGGCCTGGTCTAGCCCATCGAGCGAGACGGTGAGGCGCAGGCCGAGCGCAAGGATCGTCTGCACATGGGCCACAGTGAGGCCCGTGCCATTGCTGAGCAGGCCGGCGTCGAGGCTGATCCCAGCGCGGGCCGCCTGCTCCTGGGCGCGGCGGTGCGCGGCAGTAACCGTGTCGAGGGCGAGCAAGGGCTCACCACCGGCGTACTTAAGCAAGATGCGGCGGTAGCCGCCGGCAATGGCCGAGCGCAGCGTCGCGTCGACGGCGGCGGCGGCGGTGTCGGCGCTCATGCGCTCGCTGCTCTTGGCGATATAGCAGTAGTGGCAGCGCAGGTTGCAGGCGTTGGTGACGTGCAGCCAGGCCACGAGCGTATCGGGCGGCGGCGGCGCGGGGATAGCCCCATCGGCGCTCAGGATACCGAGCCCGTCCAGCAGTTGGACAAGCCGGCGCGTCTCTGTGTCGAGCGCGGCGGCGGGAAGCGGCAGGCGACGAAGGAACGCGAGGGCCTGGCGATCAAGCACGGCCACCTGGCTGAGCGAGGGCACAAAGGCGACAACGTGGGCCTCGTCGAGCGGGAGCAGCTGGAGTTGCGGGTGCGGCTGGAGCGTCTCGGGGCGTCCTGGCGGTCGCTCGGCTGGTGTCATGCCAGCCCGACCATCCTGGACGATCGGCTGGTGGCAGTCGTTGAGCGCAGCGAGGCGCGGTGCCGTCGCCCGGTAGATTGTTGCTCGCGCCATGGGTGATAGTACCTGTATATATCACGCCGTCTGTGATCCCCACTAGGGTAGAAGATCAAAGTCGTCTTCGGCTTGACGGATGAGTTCGGACACCTGCCGTAGCGCATCGCTGTCGAGTCTGTATTCCCAGGCGGCGTCGAAGGCGCTGTGGGCTAGCTGCTTGAGCTCATCTAACGTGTATCCGTCGCGCAGCTCCCGTAGGGTCAACCGCTCAGCGGTGGTGTGCATCCACGATTCGGAAGCGTAGCTATACAGATAGGCGTACATCAGCACCATATGCTTGGCGGCTGCGTCAAGGAACCGGCGGTCGGTGCGTTTGGAGTGCTCATAGTAGCCGAAGCTCTGCATCACGCGCTGAAGCTGGCATTGGGCAAGCTTACGCCAGTAACCCTTCGCTGCATTGAGCAGCGCAGGCGCGCCCCCGCCGACGCGGATCTTATACTCGCCTGGGGCCGCATCCTCGGCCTGCTTAAGCAGCTTCTCGAGCGCTTCGTCGTACTGATCGCGGTGCACACGGATGACAGCGATGTCCTCGTAAAGGTCAACTTTCATCAGCGCGGGGAGCTTGCCACGCTCGACAAATGTAAGGGCGAGCCGCATCAGGCGCTCGGCCTCCGTAAAGCTCTCGGCGATCTGCGGGTTGTTGCGGTCGTAGTGGCTCAGCTCGCGTGCCAGGCTCCGATATGTACAGCCCCAATTGTGGTATAGCTCGCGGCGACGCTCTTCCCCATTGATCCCAAGCGTATCGAACCGCTCCTCAGCGGCAACGAAAAGGTCGAGCGCCCGCTGAAACGCCTCCCGCTGGCTCACCCGATCATGGGTCAGTTCTTCACCGAACTTGCGCCAGGCCTCAGCCTGCACTGGCAGACACAGGCCCTGCCCACGCACGCTGTTGAGGCGATCCTTCAGGACGCGCACCGCCTTGTTAGCGAACTCCAGCGCCATGAGCGGGTTCCCGGCTCGGATCTCGATCCGGGCGATCGTGTTGTGGCAGAGCGCTGTATAATACCCGCTTCCTGCCTCCAGGAATAGCTCGAGCGCACGTTTGATATAGTCCCGCGCTTTCTCCACAGCGCCCTGCTCAGCGTAGGTATAGGCCAGGTTATTGAGCGTGATCGCCCGAAATAGCGGCGGCAGAGTCGCCTGTCGGCGTACTTGACGCAGCGACCTACGGTACTCTTGAGTCGCCTGATCAAGCTCATACCGTAGGCGGGCGTGATAGCCGCGCCAGTTGTAGATCTGCGCAAGCAGAAAATCGTGCCAGGTGGCGCCGGGTGCGTTCGCATCTTCCGGCTGATCCTGTTCCGCTAACTCCATCGCCCGTTCGAGTAAAGCCGCAATCTCGTCGAGGTTGCGGTCGGTTCCATAAAGGCGTGCCTGGGCCTCGGCAAGCAGCAGTAACGCGTTATGCAGCCCGCTGGCCTGCGTTGGGTCCGGGCAGAATTGGCGCAGGAGCGGCAGTAGCGTCGCGACCCACTTGGGATCGGCATAGAGGGCGCGCAGAATCCAGCGGGCGGCGCACTCAACGACGATTTTATCCGGCACCTGCTCGTGGACACGGTAGATGTTGCGCAATCCCTCTTGGCGCACAGTGATGCCGTAGCCGTAGTCGCTGCGCTCGAGCGCGGTGTAAGCAATGATATTGTACTCCGCCATGCCGCGCTCGAAGCCGAGCTGGAAGCTATAGCCCAACTGGTTGAGCTCGATCTGGTTGCGCTGCCTAGTCAGCACGGCCAGTTCGTCGCGCTCTGCCTGCTGCTCCTCCAGCGCCGGCGACTCAAGCGGGGCGCCCAACTTTTCACGTAAGGCCTCGAAGGGCAACGTGAAGCCTGCCTCACCGGCATAAAGCTTCTCATTAAGCTCGCGGCGTTTCCGATCCACAGCGTTGATCTGCTCGCCTTGCCAGGCGATCGTCAGCCGGCTGATATCATCGTTCAGCGATTCGTCGCTGGCCAGCCAGTAGTAGACCTCGTCGTGTAGAAACAGCAGTTTCTGGCTCTGGTTGTCGGGCAACTCACGCCCCTTCACAATTACCAAAGCCTCGAGCCATGTAAAGAGCTGCTCCGCGTCGTTCGCGCTAAGACCAGGAATCGGCTCCTTCTCCAGCAGGTGCTTCAGCAGTTTTGGCGAGAGGCCTTTGCGCAGCGAGACCATCCACTGGAGCAGTAGCAGGCGCGAGTCAGCCCGTCGGTTAGGATCATTTCGCAAGAGCGTGTTCACAACTGTGTCGCGATACACCTTGCGCTGCGCGTCCGAGAGCCGCCAATCAACCTGTGGCTGCTCGCTGTCGCCCTGGCGTGCTTTCTCGCGTAGCGCCTCGACGCTCTCTGGGATCACGCCGAACATCTGCGCGGTGAGCAGCAGCGAGAGCCAGAAGGGCAGGCCGCCCGCCACCTCGTACCAAATGCGCAAGATCAGCGGGTTAAGCTCAATCACGCCGGCAAAGCCGCCTTCGATCTGATAAGTGCCCTCCCGCGCCTGAGCGCTGATAAGTAGGTGCTTGAGAAAGTTCTCGGCCTCGGCCTCGCTGATCGCACCGACCGCAAGCGGCTCCCAGGAGAGCTTCTGCTTGAGCCGCTCGTAGAAATCCACCGGCATTCGGTCGAGGCCCTCTTCGCGTCCGGAGAGCACGACGACGGTATTCTCGAGCAGCGGTAGCATTTCGTCGAGCCAGAACTCGCCGCCCCAGCTAGCCTCCTGGTAGCCCGGGATCATCACGTCAGCCGCCGGGTCCGTCAGGTCTACCGCCTGCTCGGCTGTGTCGAATAGCAGCACCAGTGGCCGGTTATCCCCGCGTGCGGCTTGGGCCAGCATGTTGTAACAGACTGCGAACTGTGCGCGTAGCTTCTTCTGGGCTTCGGCAAAATCCGCCGCACCCTCGCGCAGCCGATCAAGCTCCTTCCGCTGCTTAAGGTACGGGCCGAACGCGCGCAACTCGGGGTCGAGCGCAGCGATGATCGTGCCCTCGATTGAGCTGGCTTTGAAGTTCTCGATATGGTAGAAGTCGTAGAGTGGGCAATGGGGCAGTTCACTCTTTTTCAGGATCTGCCCCATTCGGGTGAGCAGATATGTTTTCCCGCTGCCGCCGATTCCCGTCATCAGCAGCATATGTGTCTGCTCTCGGGAAGCGCTTACCGCGTCGGTAAAGCGCTTGAGCTCGGCCTCGCGGCCGAAGAGTCGCTCGGGATCACGCGAAAAAGGTAGCTGCACCATTGGCTTCTCCACGACAACAAAGCGCCCCTACACACGACGTGCAGAGGCCCAGCGCTTAAGCGATTGATGGATTGAGTGCCAGGTATCAGCCTGAACGCTCAGGCCGCGAGACATGTCGCTCCAGCAGTTCGAGCAGGTGGCCCCGCGGGATGCCGTGTTGATCGAGCGCCTCCTGTAGCTCCATGTCGGCGCTGAGCAATAGGCGCAGCCCATCAGAGGCTGCTTTGGCATGCTCAGTCGTAGCCCCATAGTGTTCCCGGAGCGCACTGACAAATAGATCGTCAACCAGATGAAGAACATTATACGAGACCGGATCTTCTTTGTAAAGACTCTGGTAGACCAGCTCGAGTAAGAATTGGTCACGATTACCTGGTACGGTACGCACAAGCTTGCTATAATACTCAACTGCTGCCGTACGTAATGTCAGGTAGAGCTGCCGATTATTTAGCTCGAGCTCACGGGCGAAGATATGGCGCAGCGTTGGGGCGAACTGATATGAGCGAGTTG
>Ga0209591_10007975_pt1 | contig 11558 bp, 9 predicted proteins | sample MAT01_FD_187207 | JGI IMG/M metagenome (GOLD analysis project Ga0209591, IMG submission 187207) | Freshwater microbial communities from Lake Fryxell liftoff mats and glacier meltwater in Antarctica - MAT-01 (SPAdes) (version 2) | ecosystem: Environmental > Aquatic > Freshwater > Ice > Liftoff...
GATGTGGTTTGGCCTGATTCTGTTGGCGTTTGTGGTGGTGACCATCTTGAAGGGCGTGCGCTCGGTGCCGCAGGGATTCGAGTACACGGTTGAACGGTTTGGCCGCTTTACCCATTCGTTGCGGCCGGGCTTGGGTTTCATCATTCCTTGGATCGACGGCATCGGTCGCAAGATGAACATGATGGAACAGGTGATGGACGTGCCCTCGCAAGAGATCATCACCAAGGACAACGCGGTGGTGAAAGTGGATGCGGTGGTGTTCTACCAAGTGCTGGACGCCGCCAAGGCGGCGTACGAAGTCTCGAACCTGGAAATCGCCGCGCTCAATCTGGTGATGACCAATACCCGCACCGTGCTCGGCTCGATGGACTTGGACGAGTCGCTATCCAAGCGCGACGAAATCAATGCACGGCTGTTGTCGGTAGTCGATGACGCGACTCATCCGTGGGGCATCAAGGTCAACCGGATCGAGATCAAGGACATCCAGCCGCCGCGCGATTTGATCGATTCGATGGCGCGGCAGATGAAAGCCGAGCGCGAGAAGCGCGCCAACATTCTTGAAGCCGAGGGCTTTCGCCAAGCTGCCATCCTGAAAGCCGAAGGCGAGAAGCAGGCGGCAGTGCTTGAGGCCGAAGGCCGCCGTGAAGCTGCCTTCCGCGACGCCGAAGCGCGCGAGCGTTTGGCCGAAGCGGAAGCCAAGGCGACGATGATGGTGTCGCAAGCGATTGCGAAGGGTGACGTGCAGGCAATCAACTATTTCGTAGCGCAAAAATACGTCGAGGCGTTGAAAGAGTTTGCCCGCTCGCCAAACCAGAAGACCTTGCTGTTGCCGATGGAAACCACCGGCATTCTTGGCTCGCTGGCCGGCATCCTGGAGCTCGCCAAGGGTGCCAGCGATGCACAAGCCAGCAAGCGCATCGAACCACCGGCAATGCCGCGCTGAGCATTGCTGGGCAACCCGGGTTGCGCCGCGTCTGCCGCATGGCTGGATAGGGAGTAGGAGATGGATTGGATGCACACAACATGGTTCTGGTGGGGATTCGCCCTCGCCTTGTTTGCGGCGGAGGCGCTTCTGCCGGGTGCATTCATGTTGTGGCTCGGCTTCGCCGCCGCCGCGACCGCACTCACGTTGTGGCTGATGCCGATGGAGCCGGCCAGTCAATGGATCGTGTTTGGTGTATTCAGCCTGCTCTCGGCCGCGATCGGTTGGCGGTGGCGGAAGCGAAATCCGGAAACGGTCTCCGAGCAGCCCTTGCTCAATCGCCGCGCCGAGCAACTGGTAGGCCGCGTGCTGGTCCTGCACGAGGCGGTGATCAATGGCCGCGGCAAGTTGAAGATTGGTGACGCGCTGTGGGCGGTGGTGTCAGGCACCGACCTGCCCGCCGGCGTGCGCGTACGCATTGAAGGCGTGGAAGGGATGTTGTTGCGGGTGGCGCGCTGCGATTGAGACTTCGCCAAAAATCGGCCCGGCGGCGTTCTCTCGGCCGCCTGGGGCAACGGCTATCGAGCCATTAACAGAGCCTCTTACTGTGCTTCTGTGGGAGCGCCGGAAGGCACGATTCGATCCAGTGGGAAAGAGCATCGCGCCTCCCGGCGCTGCCACAACCGCCGGGAACGGACAGCCTATTTGTCGGCTGATTGATCCGTATTGGAGCTTGCTCGGCTGCTCTTGAGCGACTGCTTTCGGTGCATAAGCCGCCAAACCCTTGCTCGATTAAATGCGAATGAGTATCATCTAGTGCCTGCTTGCACGGATGTTCATCATGCGGATTCAGCTTAGTGGCGCGATTGTTTCAGTACTGTTTGCGCTGATCGCCAGCAACACGGCGACGCAGGCAGCGACGCCGCTGGTGGTCTACTCCGAGCGTCGCGAGCCGCTTATCCAGCCGATCTTCGAGCGCTACACCCGCGAGACGGGCATCGAGGTGCGCTGGTTGACCGATGTAGCGCCGGTTTTGATTGAGCGTTTGGCGGCAGAAGGCGCAGCGACTCCGGCGGATATCCTGCTGACCGTCGATGCAGGCAGCCTTTGGCAAGCGGCTGAACGTGGAGTGCTAAAGCCCGTCCAATCCGCAAAATTGGAGGCCGCGGTGCCTGCCAATTTGCGCGATGCGCAAGGCCGTTGGTTCGGCATCTCGCAGCGCGCACGCACCATCATCTACTCGACCGAGCGCGTTGCTGCGGCAAATCTGTCGACCTACGCGGCCCTGGCAGAAGACCAGTGGCGCGGCAAGTTGTGTCTGCGTTCGTCGAAAAAGATCTACAACCAGTCCTTGATCGCGATGATGATCGCGCGTCTGGGCGAGGTCGAGACAGAGAAAGTGGTGCGCGGCTGGGTCGCCAATCTGGCTGCGCCCCCGTTTGCAGATGACACTTTGTTGGTGCAGGCAGTGGCAGCCGGTCGCTGCGACGTGGGTATCGTCAACACCTACTACTTGGGACGAATGATCAAGGACACGCCCGACCTGCCAGTGACTGTGTTCTGGCCCGATCAAGCCACGGCGGGCGTGCACATCAACATTTCCGGTGCCGGCGTGGTGGCCGCATCGCAACAGCCGGCAGCGGCGCAAGCCTTGCTCGAATGGCTGGTGTCTGCGCCCATTCAAGCTGAATTCGCCGCACTCAATCTTGAGTTTCCAGTGCGTACTGAGGTCGCGGCGGATCCCATCGTGGCAGCGTGGGGCGCCTTTCGCGCCGATCCCATTCACGTCGCCGAAGCAGGGCGCTTGCAAGCCGATGCGGTGCGGCTGATGGATCGCGCTGGTTGGAAATAGCAGGCCGCGCGGCAAACCTCGCCCGCGTATGAGCTCGGCGATCACGTTGATTCCCGCGTCCAGAACCCCGCTCTGGCGAGGCCGTTTGCTGGCATGGTTGATCGCCTTGCCCATGCTGCTGGTTCTCGCTGCATTGCTGTTGGCATGGAGCCAACCTCAGGCAGAAATCTGGGCGCACCTGCGCGCCTATGTCCTGGTCGAAGTGATCTCCAACAGCGTGTGGCTGATGCTGAATGTCGCGATTGGCGTCAGCGTGTTGGGGATCGGGTTCGCTTGGCTCTCCGCGCATTGCGACTATCCGGGTCGACGCATTCTCGATTGGGCGCTGGTGCTGCCGTTGGCAATGCCGACTTACGTGGTCGCTTTTGCGTGGATTGGCGTGCTGGATTACTCCGCGCCCTTGCAAACCAGCTGGCGAGCGCTCAGCGGATCGCGCGCGTCATTGTTTGATGGGCGCGGCATCCTCGGTGCCAGCGTGTTGCTGTCGCTGGTTCTGTATCCCTACGTATATGTGCTGGCGCGCAGCGCATTCTTGCGGCAAGGCGCGGCTGGCTTCGATGCAGCACGCTGCCTCGGCCACGCGCCGTTCAGCGCATTTTTCCGGGTGGCCTTGCCATTGATTCGTCCGGCATGGGTCGCCGGCTTGAGTCTCGCCTTGCTTGAAACGCTAGCCGACTTTGGCGCGGTTTCCATCCTGGGCGTGGATACCTTCACCACGGCCATCTACAAGACGTGGTTCGGATTGTTCTCGCTGGCGGGTGCCGCCCAACTGGCGACCTTGTTGTTGCTCGCTGTCGCCTCGGTATTGCTGCTCGAACACTGGCTGCGTGGCAACTCACAAAGGCGCGAAGCCAGCGTGCGTCCGCAACCGCGCCTGCGTTTGCAAGGTGGCCGCGGCTGGCTGGCGAGTGGCGGCGCGTGCCTATTGATCGCGCTGGGCTTCGGTTTGCCGGTGCTGCAACTGCTGAGTTGGCTTGATCTCTCAAACTTATACGGCAGTGGCCTGCTCGCCGCCTCGTCGAATACTTTGCTGCTGGGTATGTGCGTCGCTACTCTAGTGTTGTTGATCGGCGGCGGCATGGCATGGCTCAGCCACGCCAAGCCCAGCGACGGCGTGCGCGGCTCGGCCGAGTTTGTCGCTACCCTTGGTTACGCCATTCCCGGAACGGTGTTGGCGGTGGCGGTTATGGGCCTGCTGATCGCCGGTCAGCATTGGACCAGCGAGCACATGGGGCTCGAGTTGGCGCTGGTCGGCAGCATTCTCGGTGTGCTGATCGCGCTCTGTGTCCGCTTTCTGCGCGTGGGTCATGGCGCTGTGCAGGCTGGGCTCACGCAACTGCGACCAAGTTTGTTTGAGTCCGCCCGTCTGCTGGGTGCGGGTCGCGCACAACGCTGGCGGCAGATTGCGTGGCCGCAACTACGCCCCAGCGCGCTGGCTGCGATGCTGCTGGTGCTGGTCGAGACCATGAAGGAAATGCCCGCCACACTGATGCTGAGGCCGTTTGGCTGGGATACCTTGGCGGTACGTATATATGCGCAAACGGCAGAGGGGCTTTGGGTGCAAGCGGCGGCGCCGGGATTACTGCTGGTGGCCGCTGGCTTGTTGCCGGTCTGGTGGTTGGTTCGCTCGCAACATTGATGAAACTCGCTGCACCTGAGCAGTGCGCACGCTCTGCGCGATAATGCGCGCCCGTGCATCGTCGGAAGTGAGTACGCTATGAGTCAGGTCACCGTTCTCAACGCCACCCATCGCGCCATGGGCGCGCGCATGGTCGATTTCGGTGGCTGGGATATGCCGATCCACTACGGCTCGCAGATCGAAGAACATCACGCTGTGCGTCGTGAGGCCGGCATGTTCGATGTCTCGCACATGACGGTGGTCGATCTGCGTGGGGGGCAGGCGCGCGAGTTCCTGCGCTTCCTCGTCGCCAACAACGTCGACAAACTGAAGAAGCCCGGCAAGGCCCTCTACACCTGCATGCTCAATCCAGCAGGTGGCGTGGTTGACGACTTGATCGTCTACTTCCTGTCCGAGCAATGGTTTCGACTGGTCGTCAATGCGGCAACCCGCGAAAACGATCTGGCATGGATCGCCAAACAAGTGGTCGGATTCGATGTTGAGATCCGCGAGCGCCCGGAGCTGGCGATGATCGCCGTACAAGGTCCGCAGGCCCGTGATCGCTTGCATTCGCTGCTGAGCACGCAGGCCGCCGCACGGGCGCAAGCCTTGGGCAAGTTCATGGCCGCCGAAGTGAGTGGTCCAGATGACATGCCACTGTTCCTGGCGCGCACCGGCTACACCGGTGAAGACGGTTATGAAGTAATCGTTCCGGCGGAGCATGCCGTTGCGCTGTGGAATGCACTGCATGCCGCTGGCGTGAGGCCGGCCGGCTTGGGTGCACGCGATACCCTGCGTCTGGAAGCTGGCATGCCGTTGTACGGCCAGGACATGGACGAATCGGTGTCGCCGTTTGAGGCTGGTCTCGCCTGGACGGTGGCAATGGACGGTGATCGCGACTTCGTTGGACGTGCCGCACTGCAAGCACAACTGGCAGCAGGCGTGCCACGGCAGATGATTGGCCTGGTGCTGGATGAGAAAGGCGTGCTGCGGCATGGGCAGACGATCCGCAGCCAGGCCGGCGATGGCGAGGTGTTATCCGGAACCTTCTCACCTACCTTGGGCAAGGCCATTGCCATGGCGCGAGTGCCACAGGGCGAACTGGGTGAGGTACGCGTCGACATTCGCGGGCGCGAGATTCCGGTGCGGGTAGTCAAGCCACCCTTCGCGCGTGATGGCGCGATATGTGCCGGAATATAGAGGCTGTTCTTCAACGCCGCTGCTCAGCATCTGCTCGGTTACAATCCGCGCCGCGGTCACCCAATCCCCGCCTGCACGGCGAGCGTGCAACGCACTTTCAGTGGAGTTTTTGCAATGAATGAGATCCCCGGCGATCTGAGATTTCTCAAGTCCCACGAGTGGGCGCGAATCGAAGACAGCGGTCGCGTCACGATCGGAATTTCTGACCACGCACAAGCGCAGTTGGGCGATCTCGTCTATGTCGAATTGCCCGCGATCGGTGATCGGGTGGAGGCCGGCAATGGTGTTGCAGTCGTCGAGTCAGTGAAGGCGGCGTCGGATGTCTACGCGCCTGTTTCTGGAACTGTCGTTGCCATCAATGAAGCGCTGACGGATCGCCCGGAAGCGATCAACGAAGACGCTTTCGGTGAAGGTTGGATCTATGCCATCGAACCCGATGACGTGGCTGAGGTGGACGAACTGCTTTCGCCCGACGATTACGCAGCCATGATCGAAGACGACGCCGACTGATCACTCGGCTTGCGCGCAGACCCACGCGCTGCGCATGCAATCGATGTTCGCAACAGACAGCATTGCGGCGGCTCGCGAAAAAAGTCTGCGCAGTTGCCTGTGATCGATGCGGAAAAGCATTGCGCCATGCGTCGATGACACGAGATTTTTTTGCGCACGATACGTGCGCCGTTCATCCGCGCAATGATGCTTGCAAAGTGCTGCGGATGTTTTTGTCGCAGCTTGATCGAAAGCTCCGATAGCTATACGCAGAGCGGCTTGCAGCGCGTCGCTCAGCGGCCGCAAACAGCGCGACGAAAATTCTCGGCGCTGACAAACGTGCGCGGCGACGACACATCGCAGCGACAACGTCGCGCGTGCGCGGGAAAAATGTTCGCCAGCTTGTTGACAGTGTGATGACGCGTGATTAGCTTTCGCCGAACTGATCAATGCGCGGGAAACGGTGAGTAAATTCGGAGTCAAGCAAAGCGCCTCACGCGGACAATTTTCCGCAACGCACTCCGCCTCGGTGGACTGGTGCTGCTTCTCCCTCCCGCTGCTGAAAACTGCATCGTCGTCGACACCAGAATCGGTGCCTCACGACTACCTATACGACGCCCGTGCTGCATCCGCAGCGCGGGCGTTTTCGTATGCGATGTCTGCGACATCGCGCTCTGGGCAACTGCTGTTTCCGTAAACCTGATTCGCAAACCTGACTAGGGAGTTCAACCAACCATGGCCACCAAAAAAGCTGCTGCAAAGAAACCTGCCGCGAAGAAAGCTGCACCGAAAAAAGCCGCCGCTAAACCGGCAGTGAAGAAAGCTGCAGCGCCCAAGCCAGCCGCCAAAAAGGCTGCGGTGAAAAAAGTTGCTGCGGCAAAGCCAGCCGCCAAGAAAGCTGTTGCGAAGAAGCCAGCTGCCAAGGCAGTCGCTGCGAAAAAACCAGCGGCAAAAACAGTGGCGGCAAAGAAGCCAGCAGCGAAGAAAGCTGCAGCTGTTAAGCCCGCCGCAAAACCAGCAGCAAAACCCGCTGCCAAGCCCGCCGCCAAGCCAGCTGCCGCCAAGCCAGCTGCCGCCAAGCCGGCTGCCGCCAAGCCCGCCGCCAAGCCAGCTGCCGCCAAGTCCGCTGTCGCCAAGCCCGCTGCGCCCAAGCCCGCTGCTGCCAAGAAAGCAGCGCCCAAGAAAGCGGCCAAGAAGGCAGCTCCGCCCGTGCCCGCAGCGCCGGTTCCGGCGATCTGATCGAAGTCACCTTTCCGACGTCATTATTTCTATCGGTCGATAATTCTCTCCCCGCGCGACCAGACGGGGAGGGGCTTTTTCGCTTGACGCCAGCGGACGGTTCGCAGGCGATTGCCTTCAGCGCCAGCGGATCAATTGGCGTCGGTTACGCCGCTCAATCCTGCCGCTCAATCATTTAGCGTCGGTTGCGCCGCTTGGGTACCCGCTCCAGCCCCGTCCAATCGCGAGAGGGCAATGCAAGCATGTCATCCAAAGCAGTGGCGAGCAGGCCGCTCGGTGCCCCGCTCTCGCAGTTCCACATCAGCACGATGCCGAAATTCTGATCTGGCAGCAAAGCCATCATGGCGCGATAGCCCTGCACGGCACCGGCGTGAAAAATCAATGGCTGACCCGCATAGTCGAAGACGCGCCAGCCGATGCCGTATTGCGCATCGCGCACCCGCTCGCCGCGCCAGCCAGCCCCACGAATCTCGCCCGGTGTGTCGACTTGGCCGGTGTGCATGGTCTTCAACTGGGCAGCTGACAGTACGTCTGGGCGATCACCCAGTTGCGCGAGCAACCACTGACTCATGTCGCGCGCACTCGCGTTGACCCCGGCGGCCGGCGGGATGCGGTAATAGGTTTCTTTCGGTCGCACGGCCTGCCAACGTCCACGGCTGCGAATATGCGGACGCGCCCAACGCACGCTCGCTTCCAGTGCATCGCGACCATAGGTGGCGCTGTACATGCCCAAAGGATGAAATAGTCGGCGTTCGACCTGGTGGCTGTAGAAATCACCAGTGACCGCGAACACCATGTCGCCGATCAGGCTGAAGGCGATGTTCTGGTAGGCGTAACAGTCGCCGGGTTGGCAGGTCGCCGGTGCATCACCGAGCTTGGCAACCAGCAGCGGGTAGGGTTGGTTGGCTTCGAGATCGCGGTCGTAGGTGTTGTAGGGCAAACCCACCCGATGACTCAAGATGTCGAGGACGCTGAGTTGCTGGGCCGCCTGGATGTCGTGCAGCTTCAGCGCCGGCAACTGGTCGGCGATGCGGCTTTCCCAACGCAGCGCGCCATCGTCGATCAACTGTGCGGCAAGCGCGCTGGCAAAGGTCTTCGATAGCGAGGCCAAGCGAAAAACGGTGTCTGCATCCACTGCTTCCTTGGTGCTGACGTCAGTCACGCCAAAGCCGCGCTCAGACAGCACCATGCCGTCGTGGACAATGGCCAAGCCGATGCCGGTGACACCCGCTTCATCGACAACACGCGCTGCCAATTCTTCGACTCGCCGCACGGCGGTGTCCGCGTTACGAACTGCCTTGGAAGCTTGCGCACCGCGCCCGCTGTCGAGCGAATCGGCTGCCGTTGCCACTTGCACAGCCGCCAACAGCAGCGTCACAACAACAATTGCGCAGCGTCCAAGTAGCAAGCAGATGCCAAGCCCGGACTTTTCATGAATCGCGCCCGCCCTCGCTCGTCTCCTGACCGCACAGGGGATTCTCTTCAGTCGGTCGTAAATCCCGATACGGCGCTCCTTCAGAGAATCCCCTGTGCGATCAGTGTTCTGCGCGATCATCGTACGGATTCATGAAAATGCCGGGCTAGGTCAGGTGGGCTGCCGTATTCTAACGCGCTGGCGAACCACGAGCCGGCTTACAGGGGAGACAGTCATGATCACTTTATTGGTTCTGTTAGGCATCGCAGTGGCGTTGGCGTTTTGGCTGATGGGCATCTACAACGGCCTGGTGACCGCGCGAAATGGGTTCAAGAATGCGTTTGCGCAGATTGATGTCCAGCTCAACCGCCGGCATGACCTGATTCCAAATCTGGTCGCCATCGCCAAGCAGTACATGGCGCACGAGCGCGACACCCTGGAGGCCGTGATCAACGCCCGCAATGGAGCGGTCAGTGCGCAGAAAGCAGCCTCGGCCAATCCTGGGGATGCTGTCGCCATGCAGGCGCTCAGCGGCGCTGAAAACTCTCTAGGGCAGTCGCTGGGCCGGTTGTTCGCGCTGTCGGAAGGCTATCCCGATCTCAAAGCCAACCAGAACATGATGCAGCTCAGCGAAGAGTTGACCACCACCGAGAACAAGGTCGCGTTTGCACGGCAAGCGTTCAACGACCAAGTGATGACCTACAACAACCGGCGTGAAGTGTTTCCCAACAATATCTTCGCCGGCATGTTCAATTTCATGGCCGCCGCGCTGCTGGAAATTGGCAGCGACGAGGCACAAAAGCGTGAAGCGCCGAAGGTGCAATTCTAAGTCTGTTGGTGCCGGGTTGCTGATCTCCGATGCCTGAAATCTCGCCATGAATTTTTTTGAACGGCAGGAGGTGGCGCGACGCAGCACCAAGCGTCTGCTGCTGTTGTTTGCATTGGCCGTTGTCGCCATCGTCTGTGCAGTGACAGGTGTCGTCGTGGCGGCAATTGCGGGGAGCGCGCCGGAGCAGGTCGAGGCGGCAGGCGGACTGCTTCCCTTCCTCAGCAATAATCTCGGCCTGTTGCTGGCGTCGGCGCTGGGCACGGTGGCATTGATCAGTATCGCCTCGCTGGTGCGCATCGCATCCTTGCGTGACGGCGGCACCGCCGTCGCGCGTCAGTTGGGCGGCGTGCCGGTGCCTGAGCAAACCGACGACATCCAGTTGCGTCGACTGCGCAATGTGGTTGAAGAAATCGCCATCGCTTCCTGCGTGCCGGTGCCAGCCATTTTTGTGTTGGAGAGCGAAGCCGGCATCAACGCATTTGCGGCGGGCTATTCGCCCAATGATGCCGCCATCGCGGTCACCCGCGGCGCCTTGGAACAGCTCAATCGTGCCGAATTGCAGGGCGTCATCGCGCACGAATTCAGCCATGTTCTGAATGGCGACATGCGCCTGAACATCCACCTGATGGGTGTCCTGTTTGGCATCCTCGTGTTGGGTATTGCGGGTCGCAAAGTACTCGAGCACTCGCGCGGCGGGCGCGATTCGAAAGGTGTAGCAGCCATACTCGCGATTGCCTTGTCTTTGGTCGTCATCGGCTATGTCGGCGTGTTTTTTGGACGCTTGATCAAGGCCGGTGTGTCGCGTCAGCGTGAGTACCTGGCTGATGCCTCGGCAGTCCAGTTCACCCGGCAAACCGAGGGCTTGGCCGGTGCGCTGAAAAAAATTGCCGGCGTCGCCGAAGGCTCGAAGTTAGCGGCTGCTGACACCGAAGAAGTCAGCCATATGTTGTTTGGTGATGGCGTCGGTTATTCGTCGCTGATGGCGACGCATCCCCCGATGCTCGAGCGTATTCAGGCGTTGGAGCCGCAGTTCGATGCAAAGGCCTTGGCGGCTGTGAAGACGCGTTATCGCGAAACGCCGCCGTCGGGGCTGGCCGAAGATCAAGCGCTTGGTTTTGACACTCGCCGTCAGCCACCGGCGCTACCTTCCACGCGCACTCAAAATAGCGTTTCGCCGGCAGATGTCATCAATCAAATTGCGCATCCGGCGGGCGATGATTACCGCCGAGCCGGCAATCTGCTCGACGCGATTCCCGCATTGCTAAGCACCGCTGCACATTCGCATGATGGTGCCCTGGCGCTAGTGCTGGCGATGCTGCTGGATGCCGATGTTGACCTGCGGCAAAGGCAGATGGCGGCGATTATGGAGAGCTTGGGCGCGCCGATTGCTGGTCGCGCGGACGCGTTGGCGGCGGCGACGCATGAAATGCATGCGGCTCTGCGCTTGCCGTTGGCATCGATGGCATTTGCTGCGCTGCGGCGGCGTCCGCGTCCCGAACTGCATCGCTTCATCGCCTGTACCGAGGCGCTGATTCATATCGATGCCAAGGTTGGCTTGTTCGAATACTGCCTTGCTCGCTTGTTGCGCACGCAAGTCATCGAAGCACTGGATCCATCCAAGTATTCCGCCAACGGCAAGCGCAAATTGCCTGCCGTCGCCGGGTTCTTGAGCGATCTGTTCGGCGTGCTCGCCGAACATGGCCACAGCAACGCCCAGCAAGCCAGACAAGCCTTCAATGCCGGCATGGCACACGTGCTGCCGCACTCCCAATCCGACTATTCGCCGCCACCGGATTGGCTCGCCGCCTTGGATCGTGCCTTACCGGCGCTGGATGACTTGCAGCCAATGGGCAAGCAGTTGCTGGTGGAAGCTCTGGTCTTGACCAGCGGTCACGACGGCCGCCTCAATGTGGCCGAATCCGAACTCCTGCGTACGATCTGCGCCTGCTTGCACTGCCCGCTGCCGCCGGTGTTGGATCGTTAAGCAAAGCCACT
>Ga0209591_10007983_pt1 | contig 11553 bp, 8 predicted proteins | sample MAT01_FD_187207 | JGI IMG/M metagenome (GOLD analysis project Ga0209591, IMG submission 187207) | Freshwater microbial communities from Lake Fryxell liftoff mats and glacier meltwater in Antarctica - MAT-01 (SPAdes) (version 2) | ecosystem: Environmental > Aquatic > Freshwater > Ice > Liftoff...
AACGTGACGGCGAGCCAGAAGTCTTCCTCCACCGCGAACCGCTCGTCGTCGCAAGAAGCCAGCGTCACCGCACTCCCGTTCGCCTCTGCCTCGCTGCTCGGCAAGCTCGGCGTGGGAGCTACGTCTGCCAACGACTTCACCGGCAAGGGCGGAACCGAAAGCGCAAACACCTTTTCCGGATCCATCACCACCACCGTGGTCGAGGTCCTGCCGAACGGGCACCTGGTGGTGGCGGGGGAAAAACAGATTGGCGTGAACCAGAACGTCGACGTGCTGCGTTTCTCCGGCACGGTTGACCCGCGCGTGGTGCAGCCCGGCAGCATCGTGTTGTCAACGCAGGTGGCAAACGCTCGCATCGAGTCGCGCGGCCGTGGTGCCCAGGCCGAAGCCCAGACGGTCGGAATTCTGGCGCGTTTTTTCCTGGCCTTGTTGCCGTTCTGAGAGCACCCCCATGCCCACTGCCAATTGGCCGCGCCTGATGACCTGCCTGGGCGCACTGCTGCTCGGTTGCAGCCTGCTGCCGAACGCGGCAAACGCCTCACGGATCAAGGAAGTGGCGGCGATCGAAGGCGTGCGCAGCAACCAGCTGACCGGATTTGGACTCGTGGTCGGGCTTGACGGAACCGGTGACCAGACCACGCAGATGCCCTACACCTCGCAGGGCCTGAGCAATTACCTGCAGCAACTGGGCATCACGCTTCCAGCGGCCACCGCTGCTTCGCTGCAACTGAAGAACGTTGCCGCGGTGCTGGTCACCACCCAATTGCCGGCGTTCGCGCGTCCCGGCCAGACGCTCGACGTCAATGTGTCCTCGCTGGGCAACTCCAAGTCACTCAAGGGCGGCATGCTGATTGGTACGGCGCTGCGCGGCGTCGACGGCGAGATCTACGCACTGGCACAGGGCAACCTGATCGTCGCTGGCGCCGGCGCCTCGGCTGGCGGCAGCAAGGTGCAGATCAACCACCTCAGCGCTGGGCGTATCCCGGGTGGAGCCCAGGTCGAGCGCGCGGTTGCGACGCCGCTGCAGGTGGGCGACACCATCAACCTGGGTCTGGAGGCGTCCGACTTCCAGACCGCGCGGCGCGTTGCCCAGGCCATCAACCGCCGTTTCGGTGAAGGCGTGGCACGGGCCCTGGACGGGCGAACGGTGCAGGTGCGCGCACCGACCGACCCGAACGCGCGCGTGACATTTGTTGCGGAGATGGAAGAGCTGCGGCTGGAAGCGTCGGTACCGGCCGCCAAGGTGGTGATCAACGCGCGCACCGGCTCCATCGTTCTCAACCAGGCGGTGTCACTCGGGCCCTGCGCCATCGCCCACGGCAACCTGTCGGTGAGCATCAGCACCACCCCGGTGATCAGCCAGCCCAATGCCCTGTCCAGCGGCGGACAGACGGTGGTGGCCGAAAAGTCGAATATCCAGATCCGCCAGGAGCCCGGCATGCTGATCCAGTTGCCCGCGGCCCCCCTGCTCGCAGACGTCGTGCGCGCGCTCAATGCGCTGGGTGCGACGCCGCAGGACCTGCTGGCCATCCTGCAAGCCATCAAGGCTGCCGGCGCGCTCAACGCAGAGCTCGAAGTCATATGACGCCCGCATGCTTGTCACTTCGTGTGCTGCGCTGTACAGGCGCACGCCAGAAGCGACCGCCCATCGCCCTGTCCCAATCTGCGCAGGCAGATTGGGAGCCGCAAGGCCCTGCCCCGCGCGGGCGCATTTTGCCTTGGGGCGCCCCAGCGACAAAACCTTCCCTTTCCATATGACTGCCTCTCCCATCAACAGCAACGCCCTCGCCGCCGACGGCCGTTCGCTCAACGCGCTGAAGCTGCAGGCCGGACAGAACACGCCCGCTTCGATCAAGGAAGCGGCGCGGCAGTTCGAGTCGCTGTTCATGCGCGAACTGATCAAGAGCATGCGCGAAGCCACGCTGAAATCCGGCATGCTGGAGAGTCCCGGTGGCGATCTCGGCCAGGACATGCTGGACCAGCAACTCGCGGTCCAGATGTCGGGCATGCCCGGCGGCTTGTCCGAGCTGATCGCGCGCCAACTGAGCCAGCAGATGGCGCCGCAGCAGGCCGCCCCGGTACCGCTGGCGCAGCGCCAGACCAGGCCAACGGCCGAGCTGGCTGTCCCGGTACCGCTGGCGCAGCACCAGACCAGGCCGACGGCCGAGCTGGCTGCATCACTGCCCCGCCCGGCGGCCAATCAGGCGGAGTTTGTGGCGCGCCATTCCGCAGCAGCCGCGCAGGTTGAGCGCACCAGTGGCATTCCATCGGGCTTCATGCTGGGCCAGGCCGGACACGAAACCGGCTGGGGCAAACACCAGATCAAAATGCCTGGCGGCAGCAATTCGTTCAACCTGTTTGGCATCAAGGCTGGCGCTGGCTGGAGCGGCAAGGTAGCCGAAGTGACAACCACCGAGTTCGTCAACGGTGCGCCGCAAAAAATGGTGGCAAAGTTTCGCGCCTATGCATCGTTCGAGGAATCGTTCAAGGATTACGCGCGCCTGATCACCCGGAGTCCGCGCTACGCCCAGGTCAGCCAGCAGACCGGGTCCGTACAGGCATTCGCCAGCAGCCTGCAGCGCGCTGGCTACGCGACCGATCCGGATTACGCAGCCAAACTGAGCCGCGCCATCAACCAGACGCTGCAACTGCAGCGCGCCCAGGCCTGAGCTTACAGCCATGGGCAGCATCCTCAACATCGGGACGCGCGCGCTGCTGGCCAACCAGCTCGCCCTGCAAACCGCCGGCAACAACATCGCCAATGTCAACACTGCAGGGTATTCGCGCCAGTCGGTGGTGTTGCAGTCGGTAGAAGGCCAGTTCTCGGGTTCGGGGTACTACGGCAACGGCGTGACCGCCGCCACCGTACTGCGCAAACACGACGAGTTCCTGACGCGCCAGGCGACCCTGACCGGATCGTTGGCGGCCGCCGACGCAAAGCGCCTGGAGCGCTTGCAGCAGCTCGACGACCTGTTCCAGGGTGGGCCTGCCGGACTGGGCGCGGCCGTGGCAGACATGCTCAATGCCTTTTCCGACGTGGCCAGCGCACCGTCCAGCCTGACTGCACGCACGGTGGCACTGGCCCGGGCCGAAGAAGCCGCAGCGCGCTTGCGCTCCACTGCCGGCAACCTGGAAAGTATCGGCCAGGCGGTACGCAGCGAGCTGGTGGTTGCAGTGAAGGACATCAACAGCCTGGCCAGACGGATTGCTGCGGTCAACCAGCAGATCGCCCTTACCCACGGCAGCGAGCACACTCCGAATGACCTGCTGGACCAGCGCGACCAGTTCATCCGTGAGCTGAACAAACTGGTGCAAACCACCAATATCCCGGCAGAAGATGGCTCCATCGGTGTCTTCCTCGGTGGCAGCCAGCCGCTGGTGCTGGGCAATTCGGTTTCTCCGGTGTCCATTTCCACCGACGAGTTCCGCGATCCCGGCAAGTCAAAGTTGACCATCGTGCGCAGCGGCCTGACCACGGTGCTGGACGAAGTGTCCATTGGCGGCGGGTCCATCGCCGGGCTGCTGCGGTTCCAGAATACCGATCTGGTGGAGGCATCCAACCTGCTCGGGCGCATGGCGTTGGCGCTGGGCACGAAGATGAACGAGCAGCACCGGCTCGGGCTCGATCCATCGGGCGCGCCGGGCGGCAACCTGTTCACGATGGCGACCCTGCCCAACGCGCTGGCAGCGCCGGCCAACCTGAGCGCCAGCACGGTGTCGGTCGCCGTGCAGCCGCCTCCCGCAGCAGGATCGACATCCCTCGCCGCCTCGGACTACGAGATGACCTTCACCAGCGCGACGGCTGGCTCGGTCAAGCGCCTGTCGGACAGCACCGTCACGGCGTTCGGAACGACGCCGGGGGTCGCGCTGGTCGACGGTCTGGTACTGCAAGCCAGCGGGGCGGCCAGTGCCGGTGACCGCTTCCTGATTACGCCGTACCGCAAAGCGGCTTCCGCGATCAGCACCGCCTTCGCGTCGCCGCGCGACCTGGCCATGGCAGCCCCGGTGGCAGGCAACGCAGGCAGCAGCAACACGGGCTCGCTGGCGCTGCAAAGCCTGCTCGTAAAAAACCCGGACGTCAATCTGAATCAGACCGTGACGCTGACGTTTACCGGGGCCGGCACCTTTGATGTGACCGGTACCGGCACCGGCAATCCGGTGGGCTTGGCGTACACGCCGGGCCAGGCAATCGGCTTCAACGGCTGGGTGCTGCAGCTCAATGGCGCGCCCAAGGTCGGCGACAGTTTCGTGGTGCGCGCGAACGCGTTTTCAGCTACCACCGGCGGCAACGCCGAAGCCATGCTGTCGCTGCGCGACACGCCGATGTTCGACGGAGCGCCAGCCACCGACGGTTATGCGGCCCTGATGTCACAGGTTGGCGTGCGTATCCAGAGCGCTGGCTTCTCGGCCGCCATTTCACGGTCGATTGCAGGCAGCGTCGAAGCCGATCGCAGCGGGTTGTCGGGCGTGAACCTGGACGAAGAGGCGGCCAAACTGTTGCAGTTCCAGCAAGCCTACCAAGCGTCGGCGAAGATACTGCAAGTGTCGCAAACCATGTTCGACTCGCTATTGCAGAACATGCGTTAGGCACCAGGACCAGGCAGCACCACATGCGAATCGGTACCTCGAACCAGTACGACACCGCGCTTGAGCAACTGTTCAAACGGCAGTCCGATCTGTCGACGCAGCAGGATAGGCTCAGCACCGGCCTGCGCGTCAACCGCCCCAGCGACGACCCGATTGCCGCCGCGCAGGCCGAGCGCGACCGGATGCGTATCACCCGCATCGAGGTCGACCAGCGCGCGCTGGAAATCCAGCGCAGTGCCCTGGGCAGCGCCGAATCCGCATTGGGCGATGCCACCGAACTGGTTCGGGGCATTCGCGAACTGGTGATCGCAGCCGGCAACCCGGGTTACTCGGCCAAGGACCGGACCGCGCTGGCGGCCCAGATGGCCAGCATGCGCGAGCAGTTGTTCACGCTGGCCAATCGCGCCGGCAACAACGGCGTACCGCTGTTTGGTGGTCTGGGCAGTGGCACGGCGCCGTTTTCCGACGCCGCCACCGGTGTCGTGTACCAGGCCACCGCCGGCCAACGGGCAGCCGGTGAAAACCAGCTGCCCGGCGCCATGAATGGGCAGGCGGTCTGGATGGACGTTCGCAGCGGCAACGGCACCTTCGAGGTTGGGCTCGGAACTGCCAACGCCGGAAGCGTATGGACCGATACCGGAGCCGTCACCAGCCCGGCGTCACTCACCGGGCACACCTACAGCATTCAATTCAGTGTGGTTGGCACCCTGACCAGCTACGACGTGATCAACACCACCACTGCCACCGTGCTCAGCAGCGCCCAGCCATATGTGGACGGGGTCCCGCTGCAATTCGACGGGCTGACACTGACCATGCGCGGCAAACCCGCCAATGCCGATACGGTGACGGTCGCCCCGAGCGCACAAACCAACGTGTTCAAGGTAATGGACGACGCCATCCGCAGTATCGACAACGCACCGGGCAGCCACAAAGTCACCCAGGCGGTGACCTTGGCGCTGGCCCAGATCGACTCCTCGCTGGAGCGGCTGCTGGCGGCGCGCAGCCAGGCCGGGGATTGGCTCAACCGCGCCGACACCATCACCAGCACGCAAGAAGCGCGCACGCTGTCGCTGGAAGCAGACCGGTCCAAGGCGGAAGACCTGGACGTGGCCAAGGGAATATCCGATTTCAACAAGCTCCAGACCGGTTACCAGGCGGCGCTACAGTCTTACGCGCAGATCCAGAAACTGTCCTTGTTCAACTTTATCAACTGACGGCGCATGTCGGCTTCTGTCCTGGGCCATCTGACGCTCGGCTACCAGTGGATCTGGAGCCGCCAGCGCGAGATCGCGGCGGTCCAGATTTTTGTGCAGGCGGACGCTGGCGCAGCGGTTGACGCAGCCCATCTGCTCGACCTGCTGGCGCAAAACTGGTCCGGCAACTCACCCCAATTGATTCTGACGGTCGCGTCCAACGAGTTGCTGGTAGACCTGCTGCACCAGGCCCGCAGCGAGGGGCCCTGGCTCACGGTGCACGACCAACAGTTCGAGGATGCCAAAGTTTCTGGCGGCGTCGACACTGCGCGGCGCCGCGGACTGCCCCTGCTATGGCGTGCCGAACCCGGTGCGCGCGTACCGGTTGAGGCACGCAATCACTTTGCCCGCAGCATGGTCACGCTCAGCGCCGGGGAAGCCCTGCTGGCGCTGCATGCGGCTCGCCACGGCGGGCCCGGTGACAGTGGGGGTGCGCCACCGTGGACCCACAATCCGGTGGTTCCGGACCAGATCTACGAAAGCCTGGGCAGCAGTGCCCTGGTTGACTACTGTCTGGACCGGCACGCCGCGTGGGGCATTGCCGGCTGGCCAGTTGACGACGTGGCGCACGGCTACCGTGGCCGCTCCATCGAGCCGCACCAGCCCAGCCTGTTGCGCCTGATCGAAGCCGTCGACGCCGATGCCTCGATGGAGGTGATCGAGCAGCGGCTGACGCGCGAGCCGCTGCTGGTCTACCGCTTCCTGCGTTTCGCGAACTCCGCCGCCTTCACCCTGCGCAACCCGATCGACTCGCTGCGCCACGCTCTGATGATCCTGGGCCTGGGCACGTTTCGCAACTGGTTGATGGAACAGTTGACAACTGCCTGCACCGACCCCAACCTGCAGCCGGTGCGCCACGGAATGGTGGTGCGCGCGCAGTTGATGGAGCAGTTGCTCGACGCGGGCGACGAGGATGCATTGCGCCGCGAAGTCGTACTGACGGGCCTGCTGTCACAGATCGACCTGCTGGTGGACGAACCGCTGAACCTGGCAATGCAGCGTTTGCCGGTGGCTGAGCGTGTGTTGTCGGCGGTGGTCAGCAACCGCGGGCCGTATGCGCCGTTCCTGCAGCTTGCTGCGGCACTGGAGTACCCGGGCATGCGCGCCGTGCCGGAGCTGTGCGCCTTGCATGACGTCGATCTGGCGCATGTGAACCGCACCTTGCTCCGGGTGCTGGCGCAGAGTGGAAGCCCATCGACGGCGGCACGCTGACGTGTAATTCCCGTAGTCTGCCTGCCGATGAGCTGTCCACGGCAGCACCCGACGATCACTGCGCGCCGCACGCTCCCTGTCTGAACTGACCCGTCACCGGCGTGGACCGTTGCAGCACATGCCGGGAGCCAGCCAGCAGCGGCACAACCATTGGCCAGACCGGGAGCTGCAGCGACAGAACATCCTCCGGTGGGCGGTCGCTGGGTACGACCGCCAGTGTCGCGGCCCATGCCACACCCCGACTCCCGTCGGCAATCACGTCGGAAAACCAGTGCACGCCGAGTTAACGTGAAATAACTTTCATGAAGCGGGGTGAAGAGTGGACATCATGAAAGTTAGAGCCGCGAAAACGCAATCGCCAGCAGCGGCGCGCCAGTAACCATCCCAACCCTCCACTGCACAGCGGCAGCTTGCCCGCAGCATCCCCCAGCAGGCCAGGAAGCCATGCACCACAACCGCCACTGTGGCATGGCCGCTTGGAAAGGAGTCAATCTCCAGCCCCTGATACAGGGACACAGGCCGGGTCCGGTCCAACCCGCCACTTTCACACCTTGACCAGCAGTTCGGCCATTCCGGCGGCCAATAGCCAAGACAGGCTGGTTTGCCGCAAGCGGTGCCAGACAAACCTTGCAACGGCCGCAATCAGCAGCGGCAGGACCACTGCGGCGTCACCCAACGCCGTCAGCGCGACCATCACGCCATCAAGCAGCGGTGTGCGCAATTTCTGCAGCGCCTGCTGCACGGTGACATCAAAGTCCACCAGGCAAGAAGTCAGCGACCGGCCTTCAGGCCTGTCGGTCAAACTTCTTTTGGAAGGGGTTTGCATCCCCTCCCAAAACGGTCGCCCCCGAAACCCCGGCCTTCAGGCCGGGGTCGGCTCCCACCGGCCTGAAGGCCGGGGTTTCAAACCGGAGTCAGTTTTAACGTGAAATAACTTTCATGTTGCGGGGTGAAGAGTGGACACCATGAAAGTTAGATGAATCGCGGGTGGCCACATCCTCCAGTAGCCCCGGGCAACAGCCGGGTGCTGCCCAGGGTCACCAATCCCGCCAGCACCGGACGCCACCTGCCGACCAGTCGGCCAGCACGCACCGCAGCGCTGGCCATTGCAGGCGTCGCGAGCGTCAGCGCGCGCGCCGCCTGGCGGCAAACCATTCCGGTATCGCCGCAAATGCGATGCCCGGATCGGACTGCAACAGTTTGTTTTTCCTGCAGGCGTTTTGCAGACGGAACAGGATGTCGCGCATCGGGTTCAGCCGCGCCAGCCGTTTGTCGTTGGCTTTCCCAATAGGCCCGGGCGCCACAGCGGTGTGTGTGCGCAGCAACATTGCAGTACGCGCCTCTGCTTGGGCCCTGCAGTGCTTGCCTGCCACGGCGTCAATCGGGCGGCTCTTCCGGCGTTTGAGCGAATTTTGTTGACGGTCGGTCAATCACAGCATCTGTTCATTCTTGTCGATATCGAGGCAATACTTCAGCCTGGAAACCGCAGTTCGACGCGCAGTTCGCGCAATGGCCCTTTGGCGTCGTCGTGGGAGAGCGTGGCCGTTCTGATCCCGGCGGCTGGCGCCGCCGCGCAGGAGTGCCCCGGGTTTCATCGAGACTTTTCATTTCCGGTCCATGCTACGGACGCAAGATGCACTGACCAGCCCAACGGCGCACCTACCGCGATCCGCGCACCTCTGCGCGGCCCCAACCGGCCGCGCGGTCTCCATTCCACGGGCGCGCTCTCCCGCTCGTGCGCTACCCAGGATCCCGACGCCCTGCGTTCCAGCGCGTGCGCAGCATCCAGGCCCACGCCCCGGCGAGCGCACAGTAGTTCAGCACCATGAACCAGGGCGTGTTCCAGGCCCAACCATCGAATCCCCATTGCGTGAACGGATACAACACGGGTGCCGGATAGAAATCAGCCGAATGGGTAAATACGTCGATCACAATGTGTGACCACCAGCCGAGCAGCGGAATCCAGAGCGATCGCCGCAACGCCCACAACAAGGCCGTGACTGCACCGGCAACTACGGCACTGTGCAGGATGCAATGAAGGTGGTGCGTCAGCAATTCCACCAAGGGCGGTGTCACCGGCTCCTGCCCGGGGAGGGCTATCGCATAGTCGCGCAACGCAGCAAACGTGCCGTCGCCGAAGGTGGCCCACAGCAGCGAAGGCAACAAATGGACGACGTCTGGCAGTACTGCCATGACCACTGTCGCGGCCATGGTGGGTCGGGACAGGCGCCAGCGCCGCTGCGCCAGGCCCAGTCCGGCGCCAGCCCACAGACCATGTGCGAGGATGTCCAATGTCGCTGCTCCTTCAACCAGTCTTTCCAGCGCGTCAGTCTGGCTTGAGTACGGTCACCCGCAAGCGCAAGGCATTGCCGATTACCGAAACCGAACTCAGGCTCATCGCCAGCGCCGCAATCATGGGCGACAACAACCAGCCGGTAAACGGAAACAGAACACCGGCGGCAAGCGGTACCCCGAGCGCGTTGTAGACAAAAGCGAAACCGAGGTTCTGTTTCATGTTGGCCACCGTCGCCAGCGACAGCGCGCGCGCCGTGGCGATGCCACGCAAATCGCCCTTGACCAGCGTGAGCTGGGCGCTGTTCATCGCCACGTCGGTACCGGTGCCCATGGCGATGCCGACGTCCGCCCGTGCCAGCGCCGGGGCGTCGTTGATGCCGTCGCCCGCCATCGCCACCACCCGGCCCTCACGTTGCAGCCGCTCGACGAGCTGCAGTTTGTCGGCCGGCGTGACTTCGCCATGTACTTCTTCAATGCCCAGGCGCTGGCCCACGGACTTTGCGGTGGTCAGGCCGTCACCGGTGGCCATGACGATGCGCAGGCCCGACTTGCGCAGCGAAGCCAGCGCATCCGCCGTGGTGGCCTTGACCGGATCGGAGACGGCCAGCAATCCGGCCAGCCGGCTATCAACAGCCAGGTGCATGACGCTGGCACCCTGAGCCCGCAGCGTCTCGGCCTGCGCCGCAAGCGACGCCACGTCCACGCCGAGTTGCTGCATCCACACCGTGTTGCCGAGCGCAAGTTTCCTGCTCGCCACAACTCCACTTACGCCGATGCCCGATGCGGAGTCGAACTCGCCGGGCTTGTCCAGCACAAGGCTGCGTTCCCGGGCGGCTGCAACGATTGCCGCTGCCAACGGATGTTCGCTGCCCTGGTCGAGGCTTGCTGCCAGCCGCAGGATTTCGTTCTCGTCGAAGCCCACCGCCGCCACGGCACGTTCGAACGCCGGCCGCCCTTCAGTCAGCGTGCCGGTCTTGTCGACCAGCAGCGTATCGACCTTGCACAGATTCTCTATTGCCGCAGCGTCGCGAAACAACACGCCCTGGGTGGCGCCACGACCCGTTGCCACCATGATCGACATCGGCGTGGCCAGGCCCAATGCGCAGGGGCAGGCAATGATCAGCACGGACACCGCGTTGATCAGGCCGAAGACCCATCCCGGCGCGGGGCCAAACAGCCCCCAGCCAAAGAAAGTAAGCAAGGCGATGCCCACCACGCCGTACACGAACCAGCCTGCCACCTGGTCCGCCATACGCTGCATCGGCGCGCGGGAACGCTGCGCCAGCGCAACCATCTGCACAATCTGCGCCAGCACCGTGGCCGAGCCCACATGCTCCGAACGCATCACCAGCGCGCCGTTGGTGTTGAGCGTGGCACCGATCAGCTTGTCGCCAACCCGCTTGGTGACGGGCAGCGGCTCGCCGGTCAACATCGATTCGTCGAGCGCGCTGCTGCCCTCCACGACGACGCCGTCAACCGGCACTTTTTCGCCCGGGCGAACGCGCAGGCTGTCGCCCTCGTGCACATGCGCCAGCGGCACGTCTTCTTCGGTGCCATCCGCATTGACCCGGCGCGCCGTCTTGGGCGCCAGGCCGAGCAGCGATTTGATCGCCGCCGAGGTCTTGGAGCGCGCTTTCAACTCAAGCGTCTGGCCCAGCAGTGTCAGCGAGATGATGACGACGGCTGCCTCGAAATACACCGCCACCCGGCCCATCGAGATGAACGACTCCGGGAACACACCGGGCGCCAGCGTGGCGACCACGCTGTAGACGAAGGCGGCGCCGGTACCCAGACTGATCAGGGTCCACATGTTCGGGCTGCGCTGGCGAACCGACTGCATCCCGCGCACAAAAAACGGCCAGCCCGCCCACAACACCACGGGCAACGAGAGCACCAGTTCGATCCAGCTCTGCGTGGCCATGTCGAACCAGCCAAGCTGGTGGCCAAACATCGCAAGTAGCGTGACCACCACGGTGAAAGGAAGCGTCCACCAGAAGCGCCGCGTGAAGGCGAGCAGCTCGGGGTTCTCGTCGTCGTCCAGCGTCGGCAGCACCGGCTCCAATGCCATACCACATTTGGGGCAAGCGCCAGCGTGGTCCTGCCGGATCTCCGGGTGCATCGGGCAGGTGTAGATGCTCGCGGTCGCCGGGGCGCCAGCGCCAGCCGCTGGCGCCGTTGCCGCAATTTCGGCAACCGGCTTTTGCCT
>Ga0209591_10007986_pt1 | contig 11551 bp, 8 predicted proteins | sample MAT01_FD_187207 | JGI IMG/M metagenome (GOLD analysis project Ga0209591, IMG submission 187207) | Freshwater microbial communities from Lake Fryxell liftoff mats and glacier meltwater in Antarctica - MAT-01 (SPAdes) (version 2) | ecosystem: Environmental > Aquatic > Freshwater > Ice > Liftoff...
ATTGCGTGTTTTGCATTTGGTGGGGTCTGCTGTTGACGAGTTTTACGGCGATTTATCGCGGCTTTATGCCGAAAATTGTCTGGAATTCACCGCCAATGCAGCACTCTATGAATTTCATATTGCCTACGTTTCGCCGGATAGCCAATGGCGCTTCCCAACATCCCTGAGTCGCGAGGATCTCGCCCTGGCCGATCCGATGTCCTTAGCTGAAGCAGTTCAGGTTTTGACAGCGCTCAAAATTGATGTGATGTTACCACAAATGTTTTGCGTTCCTGGCATGACATACTATCGAGGTTTGTTTGATTTGTTGAACATTCCCTACATCGGAAATACTTCTGATGTGATGGCGCTGACTGCTAACAAAGCGAAAGCAAAAGCGGTTGTGGCGGCAGCAGGTGTAAGTGTGCCCGAAGGAGAATTGCTTCGCCAGGGAGATACTCCCAAAATTGCTACCCCCGCAGTGTTAAAACCTGTGGATGCAGATAATTCTTTGGGGGTAGTTTTGGTGAAAAATCCCTCTGATTATGACTCTGCTTTGCAGACAGCATTTGGTTATTCAGATCAGGTATTGGTAGAGTCATTTATTGAACTCGGCAGAGAAGTCAGATGCGGCATTATTGTTCAGGATGGTCAGCTTGTGTGCTTACCGCTGGAAGAGTATCTTATGGACAAGGATGAACGGCCGATTCGGAGTTATGAAGATAAGCTCAAACGAGATGAAACTGGTGACTTAACTATGGTTGCTAAGGATAATAGTAAATCATGGATTGTCGATCCTAGTGACCCGATTACAGAGAGGGTTTGGGAGGCTGCTAAAAAATGTCATGTAGCCTTGGGCTGTCGGCATTATAGTCTGTTTGATTTCCGCATCGATCCTAGCGGGAAGCCTTGGTTTTTGGAAGCTGGGTTATATTGTTCTTTTGCTAGGACGAGTGTGATTTCTGCGATGGTAAAAGCGTCTGGTACTTCTCTGGATACGCTTTTTCAGACAATGTTAAATAATGCAGTTTGAGAGAAGTAATACCATTTTTCTAAAGATATGCTATAGATGAAGTCTTAGCCCCCCCTTACTAAGGGGGGGTTGGGGGGGGTAATATCTAACGCTACTTTATGAAATTGGTATAATACCATTTTGACAAAAGATTGCTACACAATAAATGTTGTGTTTATTACAATGACTCTGCTCAGAAGGTGCGTCGCTATTAAATCGTCGATATTTTTCAGGGATTGTTGATGGCGACACACCCTACGATTACTCGGTAGGGACGCAACATTAAGGACACAACATTGTTGTGTCCCTACGGTGTTTGAGGCAATTGAACATTGCTATATTTCTGCTTGTAACTGCTTAACGCCTTGGTTTCCTGATATCAATAATTTTCCGTCTCACCGCCGGAGTACGCGGATAAAACTTAAACTTATTGAGTGCAGCACTTGCCGATTTTGCCACACCGCTATCTGTATCTCGCAAAGCTCTTTGCAAGAGCGGAATCACTTTTTCAGACTTAACCATTGCTAGCGCTTCCACAGCAGCTTCGCGCACTTCCGGCTGCAAATCTTGAGCTAATTTTCCCAAGGTTTCTATGGCTCGTTGACCGTCGATTCTCAGAGGATTAGCCGCCGCAATTTTACCTAAAGCAGATGCTGCCAACTTGCGGGTTTCTGTTTCCTGACTTTGAACGCATCCCATCAACTGCGCCACCGATGAATAGCTTGGTGTTTGTATGGGAGATTCAAGCGTTTGTCCGATTTCTGGTTGTTCTAAATCAATTGATTATGGTTCGGGAAATGCTGTGTAATTTAACTCTTGTTCAACTTCTGGTTGATTTAACTCACTTGACGGTTCTTGCCAAACTTCTTGTTGTGGTAAATCCGATGTAAATTCTGTTGGATTTAACTGACTGAACTGCTGATCGGGGACTTCTTGTTGTACATTACTCTGGTACTGCTCTTGCAATGACCGAATAGTAGCTTGCATCTGAGCTTCGTGAGCTTGAAACTGAGCGTAAGCAGCTTGCAACTGACTATCGTATTGCTGTTGCAAAGCCTCCCTAGTTAATTGCATCTCAACTTCGCTGTTCCCATATTGCGAGGCAGTTTGTCTCAATTGAATTTCGTGTTGTTTTTGCAGGTTTTGTAAATGTTCGTCCATCTGAGCTTGATAATTGTGATGCAATTCATCAGAAACTGTGAGTAAATGATGTTCGTGTTCTGCTTGCAAAGATTGCAGATTTTCTTGCTGCCTAGCATTGTGAGCAGCCTCTAATTCCTGGCTGACTTGTCGGATCTGCTGCTCGTGGGCGCCTGCAACTTGTTGGAGGCGATCGCGTTCTGCTAGAACTTGTTGGAGCCGATTTTCGTATTGGTTAGTAACTTGTTTGAGCTGATTTTCGTATTGGGTAGTAACTTGTCTGAGTAAATTTTCGTGTTCGACAGTAGCTTTTCTAAGCTGATTTTCCCGTTCTCCGTGCTCGGATTCGGCACTTTGTTGCAGCCGAGATATCTGAGCTAGTTCTATATCCTGAGCTATTCTGCGAGTTTGCAGTAAGTGTTCTTGCTTTTGCTTGTGCAACCGCTTTTCCACTAACCAGTAAGCAACTGCTATCCCTGTCAAAAAACCTACGATCGCTCCTATGATACCCACGATTGAGTTCCTCCCGACAATATAGTTATGCTGGACTTGTACATTTAACCATAAAGCCTCCTGTAACCGCCCAATAGCAGCAGCCAAGCTGTGACTCCCAGCCAGTGAACCGCCACCGCAGGCCAGATAGAACCGCTTTGCAGGTATGCGATGGAGCACGCTACCCCTAAAACAGCCGCCAGTAGCAAAAACACGGGATTCATAAAGGTCGATCGACCGATCGGATAAAAAGTCAGCGCGTTCAGCGGGTGGTAAACTACAAACAGCACCAAACTCGCGCATCCCCAAAACCACAGAGTTAACCCAGAAGCATTCTCAGACGGGTGCGGCAGCATTAACACGCGGAACAATACTTCCTCGGTGATACCGGGACTCAACAAACAGCCCACGAGTGCTCCAGCAATTATACGCCGAGAGGTTTGCACGTCTACTTTCAGAAATCCCGACCAAAAACCGATGGGAAGTGCGATCGCACTGTAAACTAGGGCGAGCATGGCTGCAACCAGTAAATCGGTAAAATCGGGAATAGTTGAAAAAGCGTGGGTGACGCGGCGTGGGAGTAACTCCCAGGGAAGAAGCAAGCAGAAAGAGAGAAAAGGAAGCATCTCAGTTTTGTTATGCGTTCGGGACTGTTTATTTGAGAGCTTTTAATCGATCGAACAACTGAGCAACTTTGGTCAAATCTTTATCTCCCGGCGCTATTTCTACGCCGCTAGAAAGGTCAACACCGCTGAAGTTATTGTCCCCGATCGCCCGATCGATTGCATTTAAAATATTATCCGCTGTTAAACCGCCCGCCAGCAGCCAAGGACACTGCGGTCTAAACTCTGCTAACATCATCCAATCTATAGTTTTGCCAGTACCGCCGAGTTGATCTCGATGGTAAGCATCCAACAGTAAAGTATCGACACAAAGGGCGTAAATTGCAGCGGTGGCTAAAGTTTCAGCAGTCTTAACTCTCAAAGCTTTGATAATTTCAATTCCCGGCAAAAACTCGCGCAGTCGATCGCAATATTCCGCTGTTTCATCTCCGTGTAACTGCACCCCGCTTAAATTTGACTCTGCCGTTACTTGACAGATATTTTCTATTGTGCTATTAGCAAACACGCCAATGCGATCGACATTTTCGGGCAACTGCTCAACAATCAAGCGAATTGTTTCAGGGCTGACATAGCGCGGGGAAGCCGAGACGCAGATAAAACCCAAAGCTTGGGCTCCCAAACGGGCGATCGCAATTCCCTGGTCTAATTTGGTAATTCCACAAATTTTAACCCGCACTCCGGCTCCTCCGTTCCTTTCTTTGTATCAAAATATCAACGAATTGTTAACTATTAAAACAAATCTTAGTTTAATGCAAAACGCTTTTTATAATTCTGGAACTCAATATATTTCTGAAATCAGGAGCATAAGAACATGATTAACTCATCTTTACTGTTAGCCGTACAATCTACCACGGCCTTAACGCCGGAGTGGACACCAATGGTAGGACTGACAATGATTATATGCAATTTGCTGGCGATCGCGATCGGCTACTACGGCATAAACAAGGAAAACCGAGGCAAGGGCCCAGCCTTACCCGTTGCAGTACCTGGAATGTTCAAAGGCTTCGGCATCCCAGAATTGCTAGCCACAACCAGCTTGGGCCACTTGCTCGGGGCTGGAGTAATCTTGGGCTTGGGTAACGCCGGAGTTCTTTAGAAATCAGGGGAAGGGGAAAGGCAAGGGGAAGAAAAGATATAATAGAAACTCTTTCTTGCTCTCCTTCCCAGGAAACTTTCATGCAGACAGGTTGGCGAATCGGCTCATTATTTGGCATCCCGCTACTCATAGATTATTCGTGGTTTATAATTTTAGCCCTCGCAACCCGCGAATACGCCAGCAGTTACCGCTTGTGGGGGCCTGCACTGTCTTGGAGTGCCGGGTTGGCAATAGCTTTGCTGCTGTTTGCTTCCGTGCTCTTGCACGAACTCGGACACAGCTTGGCGGCGATGTCCCAAGGCATTAAAGTTAATTCTATTACTCTATTCTTATTTGGCGGAGTAGCTTCGATCGACTCGGAATCAAAAACTCCCGGTCAAGCTTTTCAAGTAGCTATTGCGGGCCCTCTCGTCAGCTTCGCGCTGTTTTTAATCCTCGGTTTGGGTTCTCAAGTTTTCCCCCCGACAAGTTTGCTATCAATTATAACAGAAAAGGTAGCAGTAATCAATCTTGTTTTGGGATTATTTAACTTAATTCCCGGTCTGCCTTTGGACGGAGGACAAGTTTTAAAAGCAGCAATTTGGAAAATCACCGGCTCTCGATTTGCCGGCGTTCGCTGGGCGGCAAAAACAGGACAAGTTTTGGGTTGGTTGGCCGTTGCTTTAGGTGTCAGTTTATGTGTGTTAGCGCGCCAGTACGGCGGTTTGTGGATTGCGCTGATCGGCTGGTTTGCGATTCGGAATGCTAGCAGCTACAGCCGCTTTACTTCGTTGCAAGAAGCGCTGATCAAAACTAAGGCCGCCGATGCAATGAGCCGCGAGTTTCGAGTTGTCGATGCAAATTTGACTTTGCGAGAATTTGCCGATCGCTATTTATTAGAAGTCAATCCGTTTCCATTTTACATCGCTGCGACCAACGGGCGGGATTTGGGCTTAGTGTCGATCGACGATATCCGCTTCACAGAGCGCAGTCAGTGGCAAATTCAGACATTGCACAACATTTTGAAGCCCCTGGAAAAAACCCCCACAGTCTCAGAAAAAGCATCCATCGCAGACGTGATTAACAGCATGGAAGCCCGCCAACTCCCGCGAATCATTGTCCTCTCGCCCATTGGTTCAGTCGTAGGGACGATCGATCGGGGCGACGTGGTGAAAGTTTTGGCAAAATACCTCAAACCCCAGATTTCCGAAGCCGACATCAAGCGCAGCAAAGAAGAGAACAGTTATCCCCAAGGATTGCAGCTAAGTGCGATCGCCAAAACAGCACAGGAAAATTAAAAATGGGGCATCAATAATCCGCATTAGTGACAATTTAAGATGTAGCACACTTTGTCAATGATGGTTCAAACAAAAATTCTTATGCCCAATTTTTTTAAGAGATTTCATCATAAATTGGGGAAGGGACGTTGGAAAAAATTAACTGATACCTTCCCCTTCGCTGACTTGCAACCTCTGGCTATTAGCTGCATTGTCGTGACGGGAACTCTCTTAGGAGTGCGACATTTAGGCTGGTTGCAGCCATTGGAATTAAAGGCTTTCGACTTGATGGTGCAGTTGCGCCCCGATCCAGGTGCTGACCCGAGGTTGCTGGTAGTGACAATCACAGAACAGGACATTAATACTTTTAAGAAATGGCCAATTTCCGATCGCGTTTTAGCAAAAGCGATCGCTAAAATAGCGCGTCTAGAGCCCACCGCTATTGGTGTGGATATCATTCGCGATATCCCCTACGAACCGGGAAATGCAGAATTAGCTGCTCAATTCAAAAACCCCAAAGTCATCCCCATTACCTTCATCGGCAACTCAGAGTACGATCGAGCTCCCCCACCTCCCAACATACCCAAAACACGGATAGGATTTAACGATCTAGTCCTCGATCCAGACGGCATAATTCGCCGGAGTTTGATTTTTGGTTCCGATGGAAAATCAACTTTCAGCTCATTTTCGATGAAACTGGCTTTTAGCTATTTTGATAGCAAAAAAATAGATGGAACACTGACAAAAAATAACGAAATTAAAATAGGAAAGATAGTCTTTTCGCGACTACGATCGCACTCAGGAGGGTATCAAACAATTGACGATCAAGGCTATCAAATCATGCTCAATTACCGCTCTCCTGAAAATGTAGCAAAAACCGTGACACTAACTCAAGTTTTGGAGGGAAAACTTGACCCCAAATGGGTGAAAGATAAAATAGTGCTAATCGGGATTACAGCCCTAACTGTAAAAGATATCTTTTCTACCCCTTACAGCGCTACTGTCAGCGAGAACCGCCTGATGCCTGGGGTATTGATTCACGCAACGGCAACTAGCCAAATTCTTAGCGCAGTTTTAGACGGCAAAAAGCTATTTTGGTTTTGGGATGAATGGCAAGAAATCATCTGGATCGCTGTTTGGGGAGGAGTTGGCGGCTGTTTAGCTTGGCGGTTAGAAAATACGCTCAGTTTGATGGGAAGCGCGATCGCACTTGGCGGCATATTATGGGGATTCACATTTTTTCTATTCACTCAACAGGGGTGGATATCACTGATAGCGCCGACTCTGGCATTTTCAATCACCACAGGAGTTGTCATCACATACAAGTACCAACAGTCAAAGCAGCAGCAAGAAATTGTCATGAAACTGTTAGGCCAGCAAACTTCACCTGCGATCGCAAATGCTTTGTGGAAAGAGCGCGTCCATCTCCTCCAGTCGGGGTTATTGCCAGGGCAAAGACTAACTGCTACAATTATCCTGACTGACTTGCAGGGTTTTAGCACCATTTCCGAACAACTACCGCCAGAAGTAGTAATGCCTTGGTTAAATGAATATTTATCAGCAATGGCCGAGGAAGTGCAAAAACATCAAGGCGTGATTAATAAATTTACCGGAGATGGAATGCTGGCAGTATTTGGCGTGCCCATTCCCCGCACAACTCCCGAAGAAATTGCCGCAGATGCTCGCCTTGCGGTATCTTGCGCTCTAGCTATAAGTGCGTGCTTACCAACAATGAATCAAAATTGGCTCGATCGCGGTTTACCATCAGCAAAAATGCGAGTCGGAATTTTTACTGGGCCGATCATGGTGGGCAGTTTGGGCGGCAAAACCCGTTTAGAATATGGAGTAATTGGCGATAGTGTAAATATCGCTTCTCGTCTGGAAAGCTGTGAAAAAGATCGGCAAGAAGACACCTGCCGGATCTTGATTGCCGAAGAAACTTTAGTACATCTTGAAGGAAAAGTTGAGGTAGAATCTTGGGGAGCTTTACCTTTAAAAGGCAGGGATCAAAAAGTTGATGTCTACCGAGTCTTGGGAGAAAAAAGATCGGGAAAGTAAAAATAGACAAGATATCTTGCAAACATCATGCAAATCCTAGGAAAAAAATGACTAAATTTACGCTAAAATCGCTCGCCTTTGGTTCCATATTATTGATAGGAGCATTTAACGCTTGCCAATTTGCTAGTCTCGGACAGCCAACGCCAGATGGGGTGGGCCAGCCGCGCAATACTGTACCGGGAGGGCCGCGCTTCACTCAGCCCCGTGAAGATATGGAGCAATCGCCCCCTCGATCGGGCAGAGCGACCCGCGGTACCTGCCGCAACAGTCAGCTAAATCCAATAAATCTCACAGGCTTAGTCCCTGAAAATAAAATGGGACGGACTGTTTCTGACTATCCAACATTCTTTTTCTACTTGCCTCCAACAAAGGCGGAATCAGCCGAATTTATCCTACTAGATCCAACTGGTAACCAGATTTATAAACAGACTCTCAAAGTTAAGAATTTATCAGGAGTAATCGGCATTAGTATCCCCTCTGATAAAAATGTGTCTCCGTTGGAAGTAGGCAAAAAATACACTTGGAATTTTACAGTGATTTGCGAGGCTGAAGACAGATCGGCAGATCTGCTAGAAATCGGTACTGTACGGCGAGTTGAACTCAGTGCAGATATCCGCAGTGAATTAGAAAAGGCAGATCCGCGCCGGAAAACCGCTATTTATGCTGAAAATGGGATTTGGCAAGATGCCCTCAGCAATTTAGCTGCTGCTCGTCGCGCTCAGCCTGATGATGCAGTGATTAAGGATGATTGGGAAAGCTTGCTGGAGTCAGTGAGATTGGGCAAAATTGCCAAAGAGCCGATCGTCCAAGTTCAAACTGAGCCGAAACCATAAGCTGTACTGCATTTTCATCTAACTTTGTGAGCGGGATTATCTGCCCGCCCACAAGAGTTTCAGCAACAATAAGCGTAAAAATTAAATGCACAACCAAACAATAGTTTAAGATGAAACGCAGTCATTTCTTGCAATTCTGTGGTTCGACTCTCGCAGGTTTGGGTTTAAGGCAGTTGGAGGCGATCGCTTCGGGCGATCGCAATACCCGTATTTTCGCCCAAACTGAAATTGCTAATTTATTTGCCGGCTCAGATTCTGGAGCCCAGCTACTAGCTCAAACTTCCAGCCAACAGCAAGCACTCACCATTTATCAGCCGATCCAGAATATTGAATGGGAGGGAATGTTTGTCAGTCCCCAAGGCATCGCTTATTTTGCGATCGATGGAGTATCACCCGATGCGGTGTCAAACCCTGATGGTGATTTGGAATTTGCTAGGAGAAATGGCGATCGCCAAAAAGAAGCCCGCGCACTTTTCCAGTCAGGTTTAGCCAATCATGCGATCGGCGGTTTTTTTGACCAAGCCATTGACTACTACAAACAAAGTTTAGTAATTGCCAAGGAAATCAGAGATAGCAATCTCGAAGTCATCCTGCTAGGCAATATCGGAATTGCCTACCTGCAAAATGGCTTTGCCTACATCGACCCCTTTGAGTATTTAGAGCAATATCTCGCACAGACTTGGCACAAAGCCTACTACTACAACGGAGGCGATCGGCGCTGGGGAGGAGTAGCAATGGGCAACCTCGGCAATGCTTATTATAGTGCAGATTTGTACGCCAAAGCCATTGAATACCATCAAAAACGTTTAGCACTTTCCCTAGAAATAAAAGACCGTCGAGGCGAAGGTAAAGCGATGGGAGATTTAGGCATTGTTTATCATTCATTAGGCGAATACAAGAAAGCCATTGAATATCAACAAAAACGTTTAGCTATAGCGCGGGAAATAAAAGACACCTGGGGAGAGGGGCAAGCAATTTCCAATCTGGGCATCGTTTACCATACCCAAGCAAACTATACTAAATCCATTGAATACCAACAACAATATTTAGCCCTAGCCCAAGCAATTAAAAACCCACTTTGGGAAGAACAAGCTTTAGGGAATTTGGGCGGTGCTTACTATTTTTTAGGCGATTACAACAAAGCAATTGAGTTATACGAAAAAAGTTTAGCGATTGCTTGGAAAATTCGCGAATCTCAAATAGCCAACAAGGTGCGGGCTAATTTGGGACTTGTATATTTTCAGATGAAGAACTATCAGAAATCAATTGAATTATACAATCAGTTTTTGACCAGCACGTTTTCTGGCAAAAACCACCGAGAGCAAGCCATAGTTAGGAACAATATCGCAGTGGTGCAAATCAACACTGGCGATTTACCGGGAGCCACAGAAAACTTATTAAAGGCAATCCAGGTTTTAGAAACTCTCAGGGGAAGATTAGCAGGTAATGATGCCTATAAAATTTCAATTTTTGAAACTCAGACTTTTCCTTATATCAACTTGCAAAAAGTCCTGATTGCGTCCAATAAAAATGATGCCGCCTTGGAAATTGCGGAAAGAGGGAGAGCCCGGGCGTTTGTGGAGTTACTGGAGAAACGGCTATCCCTGAAGCAAACAGCAGCTACTACCATTACTCCACCGAATATTGACCAAATTAAACAAATTGCTAAAACTCAAAATTCGACTATCGTTCAATATTCGATTATTTACAACGACTTTAAAGTAGAAGGTATAGAAAAACGTCAGGAATCCGAACTGTATATTTGGGTAATCAAGCCTAATGGTGAAGTGACGTTTAGACTGGCTAACCTGAAATCTCTCAGGGAAGCTCAGGAAATTTCTTTAGAATACTATGTTTTCAAAACCCGTGAATATATAGCTAGGGCGATAGATAGCGGTAGCAGTGAAGTAGGGCGAAGCGCTGAAACTATCGCCACAAAAAGATTAAAGCGACTTTATCAAATTCTGATTCAACCAATTGCTGACTTGCTACCAAATGACCCGAAGCATCGTGTGATCTTCATTCCTCAAAAATCTCTGTTTGTAGTTCCTTTCCCAGCACTGATGGACGCGGCTGGTAAATACTTAATTGAAAAACACACGGTTTTAACAGCACCGGCTATTCAGGTACTACAACTAACCAATCAGCAACGCAAAAAGGTTGTAGGAGACAAGGTTTTAGTAGTGGGAAATCCCACTATGCCGAGCATTGTTGTTGAGATTGGCGAAAAACCTGAGCAGTTAGAAGCGCTTCCCGGTGCGGAAAAAGAAGCTTTAGCTATTGCCAAACTGCTGAAAACTAGAGCAATCACTGGCAAGGAAGCTACGAAATCGTCGATCGTCCAACAAATGCTAAAATCCAGGATAATCCATTTGGCGACACATGGGTTACTGAATGATTTTAACGGATCGGGAGTACCGGGGGCGATCGCCCTTGCTCCAGATCCCGCATCTTCCAGCAAAGAGCAACAGTCAGGGATTAACGGTTTACTGACTGCCGATGAAATCTTAGACTTAAAACTGAATGCAGAATTAGTGGTTTTGAGTGCTTGCGACACCGGTAGAGGCACCATCACAGGCGATGGAGTGATTGGGTTATCGCGATCGCTCATTACAGCCGGTGTATCCAGTGTAATTGTGTCCCTCTGGTCAGTGCCAGATGCGCCTACAGCATCCTTGATGACCGAATTTTATCAAAATCTTCAAAAGAACCCCGACAAGGCTCAGGCGCTGCGTCAAGCCATGCTGGCTACCATGAAAGAATATCCCGATCCCAAAAACTGGGCAGCATTTACTTTGATCGGGGAAGCAAATTAAGGTTCTACCGTACCTGTTTTGGTAAATAAACAGCCAAAGTCCAGAAGGGTGACAAGCAGATGAAAAGCTCGAACTAGAGAGCTTTTCATCTACTTGACCTTCAAAAAAACGCTGTATTTGTCATGTTTCGTCTTCAGCTAAAGTAATCAGTGCATCATTGATATGGAGATTTAGCTGCTTATCTAGACTCGGTACTAAGTCGATACCAAAGTTTTTGTCTTTATTTTTGGCATGGGCGCTAATTTT
>Ga0209591_10007987_pt1 | contig 11551 bp, 12 predicted proteins | sample MAT01_FD_187207 | JGI IMG/M metagenome (GOLD analysis project Ga0209591, IMG submission 187207) | Freshwater microbial communities from Lake Fryxell liftoff mats and glacier meltwater in Antarctica - MAT-01 (SPAdes) (version 2) | ecosystem: Environmental > Aquatic > Freshwater > Ice > Liftoff...
GCCGTGCAGAGCCCGGCTCCCAGGGGGCATGCTGCTTTCGCGCCGGTGCCGCTGCTTTCGCGCCGGCGCCGCCGTCCCGGCGTCGGCTTCGGCTTGCGGTCGCCGGGCAAAGCCCGGCTCCCAGGGGGCATGCTGCTTTCGCGCCGGTGCCGCTGTTTTCGCGCCGGCGCCGCCGTCCCGGCGTCGGCTTCGGCTTGCGGTCGCCGTGCAGAGCCCGGCTCCCAGGGGTATGGCGCTCACTCGATGTTTGCTGCGCTTCGCCATCCATGGCTCCGCTTGCAAACAACGCCGGCTCCATGGCACGGTCCACCCCGGCTCCTCATCAACCGGGAAGGCAGTGCACGCGGCGAGGGCGGCGCCCGCTGCGGGCAAAGAGCTGCGCCCCGTCTGCTCGGGCGCACCACGCCGCAACGCGCACGGAATCGACCGCCGGGAGGGCGGTCGCCGGCCGGAGGGCCGGGAAGACTGCCGGGGCCATGGATGGCCCGGCAGTCGTAAAGATGGCTTCGCCCGGCAGTCGTAAAAAAAGCAGACGGCCCGGGGGTTTCCCCCCGGGCCGTGCTCACTGGCCGAAGTCAGGCAACAGATCTTCCGTTCGACCTATTGTCCGTCGATCACTTAGCCACAACCATCCGGCTGACCTGAGCCACCGTGACCGGCTTCGAGATCGAAGCCGAGCAGTCGGGGGCCGCATTGCAAGCTGGCTCGCAGCAGCCGTTGCCGGCGTTGCAAGCTGGCTCGCAGCAACCGTTACCAGCATCGCAAGCTGGCTCGCAGCAGCCAGCGTCGCAACCCGGCTCGCAGCAGCTCGTGCCACAGCAAGACTTCCGGCACTTCTTCGCGGCGTGGAGCGCCTTCAGAAGGTCACGGATCGGGGTGCACTTCTTGCGGCAGCAGGTGCCACAGCAAGAAGCCGCACAGCAGCTAGGCTCGCAGCAGCCCTTACCGGCGTCGCAAGCTGGCTCGCAGCAACCGTTGCCGGCGTCGCAAGCTGGCTCGCAGCAACCCTTGTTGCAGCAACCGGCGTCGCAAGCTGGCTCGCAGCAACCGTTACCGGCGTCGCAAGCTGGCTCGCAGCAACCGTTACCAGCATCGCAAGCTGGCTCGCAGCAGCTACCACAGCAGCTACGGTGTTTCCGCTTGCACTTCTCGAACAGCCCCTTCAGGCCACCGAAAAGGTCATGCTTGCGGCACTTGCGGGCGCCACAGCAGGAAGAACCACAGCAGCTATCGCAGCAGCCGTTACCAGCGTCGCAAGCTGGCTCGCAGCAGCCGTTACCGGCGTCGCAAGCTGGCTCGCAGCAACCGTTACCGGCATCGCAGCCGGGTTCGCAGCAGCCGTTTCCGGCATCGCAGCCGGGCTCACAGCAAGAATCACAGCACGAAGCACCGCCTTTGTGTCCGAGCATCCGGTCGAGGAGCTCAAAACCGAAAGACTGGCTACAAACGGTCACGCTGAGAACCAGCGCGCCGAGATACATCATACGCTTCATCGAGCCACATCTCCTTTGCTTGTAAATCACCGGTGTGCTTCGTCCCACTCGCGACGCTGTCACCCCGAGGGTGTGATTCACGAACTCTCGCGACAGGCCTGTCGAGCCATTCCGTGACTCGAGGGATCCGCAGGTTACTGTCGCCCCCTGGTTGCCCGACGGGCACAGTGATGCCCCGGGGGTCATGTGGGCTATCGGCGGTGGGATCGAAGCGGCTTGAAGGTGCCCATCGCATTTTTTTCGCAGTCTTGCGGCTCTGCGCTTGGGGTAAATACTGCCGTGCGCACCGCTTGTCGGAGGCATGCGGCGCGGGCTCGTGCAACCGTCATCTCTTCGCGCCACACTGCCATACAACCGTCAGGGTTTGACATCCATCGCAACGCGCCTGGCAAACCTTGCGGCTTGTGCGGGATTGCCCCGCCTTGTTGACAGCCTCTTCCTCATCGATACACTCCGCCATTGACTCTGGTGGCCTGCCAGAAGCCTCTGCTTCCGACAGGCGAACAGGGAACTCCGGTGTGAATCCGGGACGGCCCCGCCGCTGTATTCGGGCGATTCTCAGGCCAGGGAAACCTGGTTTGAGAGAAAGGGCGGTCGCATTCGAGCCATTGTCGCGATTGCAACACCTTCGTGGTGTTCCGCTCGCGGCGAGAAGGCGTGCGATCGACCCAAGCTCGTGAGTCAGAAGACCTACCAGGTGTCGTGAGCTTGCCAGACTGCGAGGGCGGGATGGTGGGCACGGCTGCATGGGCAGCCGGTCGCGCGAAACCGAAGGATCCTCTCCTGCACGTACCCGTTCCGCCAGGGTCGTTCCACGCCCATGTGGCGAGGGAGCCGACTGCGGTGGACGGTGCGTCTGCAGACGGTCACGGCATATGGTCGGTACGTCCCTCACCCGTCGCGGCGTGACGCTCGTCGAGCTGCTCGTCGTGGTGGCCGTCATCGCGGCGCTCATCGCCCTGATCCTGCCGGCGGTGCAGGGGGCTCGGGAAGCGGCCCGTCGGACGGTGTGCGGCAACAACCTGCGCGAAATCGGTTGCGGCGTCTATGGCCACGAGACGGCCCGCCGGGTGTTTCCGGTCGGTTGCCTCGGGTGCCAAGGACCACCATTCCCGCTCCGCCAGGTCTCCTGGAACGTCTTTCTCCTTCCGTATATCGAGGAGGTTTCCGCCGCAGCTGCCTTCGACACGAGGTTCGCCTATCGCAGCGCGGAGAACCGACTTGCGGGCGGCGTCGTCATGCCGCTGTTTCTCTGCCCGAGCACGTCTCGGACAACGCGAAAAGGGCCGACCACCGGAGACCGCAATGGCAATGGCCAATGGGATCCGGGCGACAACCTCGCCTACACCGATTACGGCGGCATGTTCGGCGTGGGGTATTCGGTGCCCAAGCCGCTGCCCGAGCATGCCGGCGTCATGCAGTACGAGAAGCCCACGTCGGCCAAGCAGGTGACGGACGGCCTTTCGAACACCGTTCTCGTAGCGGAATGCTCAGGCCGCGGCGCGACGTACCAATCGGAATGGGCGAACGGCCAGAACATTTTTGACCAGTGGAACACCAACGGGATCAACCGCAGCCAGAACAACGAAATCTGGAGCGACCATCCCGGTATGGCCGGAATGGTGTTTTGCGACGGACACGTGGAGTTCATCCACGAGTCGATCGAGCAGGCCGTGCTGCTCGCTCTGCTGACCCGTGCAGCAGGGGACAGGCACGAGCATTAGGAAACCGCGAGCATGGCCTGCATTACGAAGAAAGGCTGATTGACATGATGATGAAAACGATGCGTTCGCTTATCCTGGGAGTGGCTGCTGCTGCCATGCTTGCCTGCCCTGCACGGGCGGCGTTTGTGACCGTCGATGATTTCTCCGAAATCATTCTTTGGGCGGGCACGGGGGTGAATGAAGCTGGATTCGTGCTTCAGTTCACCGACGGTGAAGCTCCGACGTCGATCGCCTGGGGGTATCGCTGGGACGGCTCGGCGACCGCCGAGGAAATGATTTTTGCCATTGCCGGATCAATCACGGGAGCCGCGCCAGCACCTCCGGCTGGCCTCGATAGCCGTCTGGCGATCGACGTCTCAGAGTTTGCACCGTTCGGATTCTTCGTGAATACGATTACCTACAACCAGTCCGGACTGCCGTCGGAATGGTTTCAGGGAACCCGTCAGATCGTGGACGATTTCGTCAACACCGGCACGTATCCGGCGTTCTATCTCGCCAGCGCTGCCGGCGGTGTGTGGAGTGGCGCGACAATGAACCTCGACCTGTCGGGCGCGGGAATGAGCGACACCGTGCTTGCCGACGGCGGCTGGTACGGCTTCGTGCAATCGGATGGCACTGATCCGTTCGCATTCACGCAGCCCGTCTCGGCGGTTCCCGAGCCGGGCACCTGGGCGCTTGCTGCGGGTGCGGCGGTGGCGGGGCTCGTGATTTGGCGGCGAGCGCGCGGGACGCGATGAACGACGACTTGCGACCAAGCCGTGATGCGGTCCTCGCCCACAACGCGCGGGCTTGGGATCAGCTTGTGGGCGCCGGTGCGGCGCTGGCCCGCCCGGCCGTTGACGAAGCCTTTGGTGATCCGAGGGGCTGGCTTGGGAGCGGTGGGCCAAACGGTTGTCGGCCCTGGCTTCCCGCAAGCCTGGCCGGTCTCGATGTGCTCTGTCTGGCAGCTGGCGGCGGCAAGCACGGGCCGCTCTACGCTGCGGCCGGCGCAAAGGTGACAGTCGTGGATGTCTCGGCCGCGATGCTCGAGCTCGATCGAGTGGTGGCCCGCGAGCGCGGCGTCGACCTCGACATCGTGCAGGGCTCCATGGATGACCTCGGCGTGTTCGGAGCAGCCCGCTTCGATCTCGTGATCCATCCGGTGAGCACCTGCTACCTGCCTGATGTCACCGGCGTCTTCGCTGCGGTGGCCCGCGTGACACGGCCAGGTGGGATCTATGTCAGCCAGCACAAGAGCCCGTCGAGTCTTCAAGCGTCGCTCGCGCCGAACCCGGCTGGCCGCTACGAAATTCTGCACGTGGTCGACTGCCGCGAACCGCTCCCGCCCGAGCCGCCTAGCCGGCTCCGCGAGTCGGGCACGCAGGAATTCATCCACTCGCTCGCGCGGATCCTCGGCGGCATCTGTCACGCCGGCTTCGTGATCGAAGACGTTCACGAGCCCGACCACGCCGAGCCCGCCGCCGCAGGCGGCGCCTTCGCCCGCCGCGCTGCCTTTATCCCGCCCTACATCCGCATCCTGGCCCGTCGTACTGGAACTCGATCGGTGGTGACGCTCGCGTAGCGGTCTGGCGGGTGAAGGCCGCCGCGGCGTTACACTTTCCGTGCTCGGCTTTCCGTTCACGGCTTTCTCCCCCCATGCTTCTCCTCATCGATAACTACGACTCGTTCACGTGGAACCTCGTCCAGAGGATCGGGGAGGTCGCGCCTGACCTTCCCGTCGAAGTGCACCGCAACGATGGCATCACCAGCGACGCGATTGCCGATAGGGCACCGACGTATATCGTCATCTCGCCAGGCCCATGCACGCCCGATGAGGCAGGCATCTCCTGCGATGTCGTTCGACGCTTCGCTGGCCGGATGCCGCTGCTCGGTGTCTGCCTCGGCCACCAGTCGATCGGTCAGGTATTTGGTGGGCGGATCGTACGGGCCAAGCGGCTCATGCACGGCAAGGTCGACACGATCGAGCATTCGGGCCAAGGGCTCTTCGTTGGCCTCGCGAGCCCGATCGAGGCCACCCGCTACCACAGCCTCGTCATCGACCCACCGACCCTTCCGAAAGACTTCGAAGTCGATGCATGGTCCACCGCCCCCGATGGCACCCGTGAGATTATGGCCATCCGTCACAAGACGCTGCCTGTGTATGGAATGCAGTTCCATCCGGAGAGTTTTCTGACGCCCGTGGGATACGACCTCCTACGTACCTTCCTTGGCCGCAGCCCGGCCGGCGCCTGACACCTCTTCATCGCCTGCCCGCAACTCTGGAATCACGACCATGATTGAGCTAGCCGAGGCGATCGCGCTGGTGGAGGCCACCGCGACGCCACTCCCGGCACGACGGCAACGGCTGCTCGACGCCTGTGGCCGAAGGATTGCCGAGCCGATCGCGGCCGACATCGATTCGCCCCCGTGGGACCGGGCAATGATGGACGGTTTTGCGGTTCGCGATGCGGATTTTCCTGGGGAACGTCCTGCGGAGGTCGAACTCGACGTGGTGGTGGATCTCGCCGCCGGCGACGTCAGTGGCGTTGTCATCCGGCCGGGCACGTGCGCGAGGATCATGACCGGAGCACCGCTGCCGGAGGGAGCCGATGCGGTCGTGCCAATCGAGCGAGCCGTTGACGGCACGGAGGATGCCCACGCGGGCGGGCGCGTGCGACTTCGCGAAGAACGCTACCGCGAAGGACAGCACGTCGCTCGGCAGGGGGCCGCTTTCCGTACAGGCTCGGTGGTGCTTCCGGCTGGCAGCCTGCTGGATGCCGCTACGGTTGGCCTGGCTGCCGAGGCTGGCGCGACGCACGTTGTTGTGGTGCCGCGGGTCCGCGTCGCGATTCTCTCCACGGGCAGCGAGCTCGTCGCCTGCGACGACATGCCAGCGTACGGCCAGACGCGCAACTCGAATGCGCCCATGCTCGCCGCGGCTGTTTCACTTCTGGGGGCTGAACCCATCGCGATGGGCATTGCAACAGACCGCCCGGAGGCGATCAGGGCTGCCGTTGCGCAGGGGCTGGCCGCCGATGTGCTTGTCGTTTCAGGCGGCGTGTCGACGGGCGACCTCGATCTTGTGCCAGCGGCCTTTGCGGCCTGCGGCGTGGAGCAGGTGTTCCACAAGGTGCGACTCAAGCCCGGCAAGCCGGTCTGGTTCGGAATTCTCCGGCGTGCTTCGGCGTCGCCCACGCTCGTCTTCGGTCTGCCAGGCAATCCCGCAAGCAGCCTCGTCTGCTTTGAGCTCTTTGTGCGACCGGCGATCTCCATCCTCGCGGGCCGTCCGCGAACTGCGTGGCATTTGCCACGCAGCCGAGCCGTGCTCGTCTCGAGCGTGAAGGGAGTCGGTGACCGGCCGGTGTTCCTGCCGTGTCGGCTCCGCGCCGCCACGGGAATCTTCGAGGCAGAACCGCTGCCCTGGACTGGGTCGTCGGACCTTGTTGGCCTTGCCGCCGGTGCGGCGATTCCCGGCGCCGTCCCTGGCTTCATCGCGCTTCCGGCAGAAGGCGTCCGCTACGAGCCGGGAACGGAGGTCGAGGTCGTCCTCCGGTCGGAGCTGGGCGCCAGCTAACCGGCTCCACGAGCCCGGTTCCTCCGGAACCGGATAGTTCCCCACCAGCAGGGATCGCTCAGCCGCCCGCGTGGGCCACGAGGCCGAGGTCACGGAGCTTGGCGAGACACTCGTCGCGTTCCCGACATCGCTCGAGCCCCTGCCATGTCGGGTCTTGCACTGCCAGGAATGCTTCCTCGGAGGCTGGGGTGCCTGCCCCGGCTGACGCGAGCCGCTGGATCACCTCGCGGTCGAGCCGCGTGAGCCGCATAGCCTCCATTCGGTAATCGATGAAGGCCTCCCACACGAGCGGAAACAGCGGGGCGACGATCTGATGGCCGATCGTCTCGGCGTAACGACGAATCTCTAACTGCGCGTGGGCATCCATGCGCAGTGCCAGGAAGTGGAGGAGATTGTGGAGGTCGATCTTCCAATAGGCCTCCGTGTACGTGGACAGCGGCAGATCCTTGCGGGCCTGCTCGCGGGCGATACCAGCCTCAAGCCGGCTTTCGTAGACACGCCGAGCCAGACTCTGGAGGTCCTGCTCGGCCTCCGTGTGCTGTCGCCCTGTATCGGCCGGCATGACCTCGCCAGACCCCTGGCGGTTGCTGGCAGCCTGGGTGCGCCACTGGTCGTCTGTCGTGGCCTGCATGGCATCGATGGCCAGCGAATAGCGGGTGGAGTATTCGTTGACGCTCGCGGTGCGATGGCGGATCCACTGACGCCAGCAGTCCATCGGCACGCGGACGACAAACTTCAGTTCCGCCATCTCGAACGGCGTTGTGTGGGCGTGCCGCAGGAGGTAGCGGATGAGCTGGCGATCGTCGCTGACCTTTCGCGTGCCCGCGCCGTAGCTGACGCGAGCCGCCTGCACCACGCTGCCGTCATCCCCCATGCAATCGACGAGGGCTACGAAGCCGTCATCGAGCACGGGAAGTTTTTGCCAGCGGAGACTCTCGAGAACCGATCCGCGATCCGCGGTCGCCGTGGCGTCTGAAGGAGTCATGTCTGTCGTGGTCCTCGAGGCCAGGAGTTCCGCCGCAGGAAGCGGCGGATGCCGACCATGGCAACCCTCGGCTTTGCCATCGGGCGGCCAAGTGGACAAAGGCCATGGATGGCTTTGTCCACGGGAACTCAAGACCCCACAGGATGCGGCACGGTCGGCGGTCGGTCAATCCTTCGACAATAACTCTTGGAGGAGCGTCGCCAATTGGCGGGCGTCGTCGGAGTCCCGCACGCGGTCGATCCGCGACTTGGGGACGCCCAGCTTCGTCAGCGAGCCCTCGATGCTCTGCCAGAGCTTGGCCCGCTTCTTCCCCTCGGCGAGGTAGAGATCCGTGACCTGTTCACCGAGTCGTTGGAGCAGCACCGTCTCGAGGTTGTCGTAATACCGCTTGACGATCGACTTCTGGTGCTTCGTCAACTGGGTCATGGCGGCGAAACTCTGCGGGCGAGGGCGGCCCCGGAGCCATCCCGTGGTGGGTGGCGGGATGCCGCACTCGTGGCTACAGTATCGACCGGGAGATCGCCACCGGTCGAGAGAAATCCATGCCCACGATCACGTTCACGAAAGAGAAGAAGGAAATCCAGGTGCCGGCCGGGGCCAACCTCCGGGCCGAGGCCCTCCGGGCAGGCGTCCAGCTCTATCCGGGGATCCACAAGATTCTCAACTGCCACGGCTTTGGGGCGTGTGGCACATGCCGTGTCCTGATCACAAAAGGCATGGAAAACACCAACAGCAAGGGCCTCTTCGAGTCTGGCAGGCTGGCGGGGTCGCTGGCCGCGATCGGCCACGAAAAGGACATGCGGCTGGCATGCTGCACGACTGTCGATGGCGACATCACCGTTGAAACAACGCCCCCCATGAATCTCTTCGGCGACAACTTTTTTAGTTAGCTTGGCGACGTGAAGGAAGTCATTGCCATCGTCAAGCCGTTTCTGGCCGAGCGGGTGCTCGAGGCGCTCAAGCTTGCGCCCCTCGAGGCCTGTGCGGTCAGAGAAGTGAAGGGATACGGCCGCCAGAAGAGCTATCTCGATCAGTATGGCGACAGTGAATACGCGCTCGCCTTCCTTCCCAAGGTCGAGATTCAGCTCTGGGTCGATGACGCCCGAGTGGCCGAGGTGGTCGAACGGATTACGGCCGCCGCCCGTACGGGACGGATGGGCGACGGCAAGATCTTCGTATTGCCGGCGGGTGAGTATGTGCCCGCGCCAGCAGACGCCTGAGAAGAGACGGGACGCCTCGGCCCTGTCGCGGCGTCGGAATACGGTGTTGACGAACTGAGGTGGAGAATTTCAGTCGGTTCCCATTAGACTCTCGGTCCTCCGTTCAAGACCGTAGAATCCGCCTAACCCGCAAGGTTTGCCATGCCTCTTGCTTCGAGTACGTCCCTGATCGCTTTCCGCACCACGCTCGCGCTCCTCGTGATCTTCGCCGCCCTTGCGTGTCGCCCGGCAGCCGCCCAGCTGGAATCAGTCGCTGCGGACCCGATCGGGTCGCGACCGCCGTTTGAACCCGTGGGGGAAGCCAGGCTCGCGAAAGCAGCAGCCCAGGTGCGAGATGCCATCGGTCCCCTCCGTCGCCTTCTCGACCGGAGCCGCAGCGGTGCTGGGTGGCGGAAGTATCTCGATTGGAGCGAGCTCGAGCGGCAGTCTACAGCTGGAGCCAAGGTCGATGTAGACACGCTTGTGCGTCTCTATCGGCGGTTTGACTCGGGGGAGAATGGCCTCGAGGCGCCTGAGTTTGCCGCTGTGCGACGCTCTGTCGGCTGGTATCTCGAGGCGGCAGGCACTGCCGGGAATCCCGATGCAGAGAAGGTGTATGCCCAGCGGCTCGATCGCCTGGCTGCCGCGGTGGCTGCGGCGGCCAAGGACGGGACGCCGCAGGCCCTCGACGCCGTTGGCCCGACGCTCGCACGGCTCGAGGAATCGGGGCAGGCTCCCAAGGTCGTCTCCCGCCTTCGCCGCGCCCTCGGCATGCCGAACCTGCTCGTCGAAGTCAAGGAGGATCTCCTTGGCCGAGCCGTCAATAGGGTCGTGGACGAGACAGCGCCGGTGAACGAGGTGATCATGGGCACACGGATCTCAGGCATGGGCCATACGACCGGTTTCGTACTCCTCGACTTCCAGCCCTCCGAAAAGCGGGCCGTGATCGATTTGGTCCTCACCGCGACCAACCACTCGCAGACGCGGGGCACGAAAGGGCCGGTGACCGTGCATACGCTCGGCACGGCTTCGGTCGATGCCCGCAAGCGGATCTTTGTGGATGCAGCAGGCGTCACGTCGAGTCCGGTGGACGCCGACGTAACGGTGTCGACCAAGACAGCCGGAATCGCCGTGAACAAGAAGTGTGGTCAGAAGCTGATTCGGAAGATCGCGAGCCGCAAAGTGGCCCAGATGCAGCCACAGGCGCGGGCGATCTCCCAGCAGCGGGCCCGTGAGCGGGTTCGGACCCAGTTCGAAGCCCAGACCGCCGACGTGCTCCGCAAGGCCGCACGTGACTACCAATTGAAGTTTCGCAAGCGGCTCACGGATCGTGGCTGGTTTCCCGAGGAGCTCCGCATTCATTCCGACGACAATCGCCTGTTCGTCACAGCCCGAAAGTCGCTGGCTGACCAGCTGGCGGCGTTCAGCCAGCCCCCAGCGGTCGCCTCTGCCGCCGTGCTTTCCGGCCGGATCCACCAGTCCTTCTTCAATAACCTCGCTGAACAGGAACTGGCTGGCCGCACGCTCACCAAGGAAGAGCTCGAGAGCGAGCTCGAGAAGGCCGGCCGCAAGATGCCCGAGTCGCTCGAGAGCGAGGCCGACCAGCCGCCGTGGTCGATCACGTTTGCCAAGCGGAATCCGGTGGAGCTTTCGGTTGGGGACGGCACCGTCAAGCTGACGATTCGCGGCAGTCGCTACACCTCGGGCGACCGTGAGTTCGACGCCATGGATGTCTGGGCGAGCTACAAGGTCGAGTCGGAGGCCGGAAAATTCCGCCTCGTCCGCGATGGCGATGTGCAGATCTATCCGCCAGACTTCGTGCCAGGCGGCGGCAAAAAGCTGTCGGTGCAGCAGACCTCGCTGCGCGGAATTCTCCAGAAGCGGTTCAACAAGGTGTTCGACGAGGTCGTCGAGATGAAGCCACTCGAGCTTCCTGGTGAGCTCGAGCGGATCGGCCCGTTGCCCATGGAGCAGCTTGCTTCCCGCAAGGACGGCTGGATCGTGGCCGGCTGGCGGCAGCCTGATGCCGTGGCACCGCCGGCGGTGACGGTCGTCCTCGCGCGGCCATGACGAAAGCGGATCTGCTCAGAGCCATTGATACGGCGCTCGCCGGCCAGTGGCACGATGCCCACGGGATCGTGCAGGCCGACGAAGCCGACTCGACGGCCTGCTGGATCCATGCTGTTCTTCACAAGATCGAAGGGGATGCTGGCAACGCCCGTTACTGGTACCAGCGTGCCGGCCGGCTCGACCGGGTCGGTGACGACCCGCCCTCGGAGCTCGCCGCGATCCGCGACGCCCTCGAGGGGTAGGTCGCATCCGAGCTACGCGATGCTGATCTTCATGGAAGCCCCTCGCGGCAGCGAGGGGACGGCGGGTCATTGGGCGAGCCCGGCTCCGGATAGCCAAATGGTACGGCCTTCTACCCGCAGCCCCACCTGCTCGGGCAGGTGGGCTTTTATTCGGTGGAGGCCATGGATGGCCATCCTGTTCGGCACGAGATTTGCGCATCGGAAGCCTGGCAATCCGAGGGGTCTGAGAAGAGTTGCGCGATGGCTCCGGTGTCGTTATCGTGCCCTGCATGGCGACGAGCAAGC
>Ga0209591_10007999_pt1 | contig 11542 bp, 14 predicted proteins | sample MAT01_FD_187207 | JGI IMG/M metagenome (GOLD analysis project Ga0209591, IMG submission 187207) | Freshwater microbial communities from Lake Fryxell liftoff mats and glacier meltwater in Antarctica - MAT-01 (SPAdes) (version 2) | ecosystem: Environmental > Aquatic > Freshwater > Ice > Liftoff...
ATTCAGTTCTTTTAAGGTCTGTGCCATTGCATCAAAGGAGATATTGTCTCCATCCATTAACTCTTTCTGGTAACTGCGTTGGCGTAGGTTTATCATGCAGATAAGATAAAAGTTTCCATCGTCAGGCCCGGCCCGAAGGCGGCACCAAAAATGGTATTCTTTTCTTTGTTATTGAGAGCATTGATTATTTTCTCTAATACAAACAAAACAGTTGGAGAAGACATATTGCCATAATCTTTCAACACTTCATAACAAGGTTGCAATTGCCCATTTGTAAAGCCAAGGCTTTTATGCACAGCTTCCAATATTTTTTTTCCTCCGGGATGGATGCACCAATGAGTGATGTTTTCTTTGCTAAGGTTGGCAGTAGCTAATGCCCCCTGGACTAACACATCAAAATCTTCTTCTATCATGTCAGCAACGTAACCGCTTAATGTCATCAGGAAACCTTTAGAAGAAAGTTCCCAGGCCATATCCTTCTTTCCTTTTAATGAAACCATTGAGTAGAAATTATCAATCGTTAACCCTTCCTGTTCTTCATTGCCCGTTACTAAAACTGCTGCGGCACCATCTGAAAACAACATACTGCTTGTCATATTATCAATAGTATGTTCTTTTTGAAAATGCAGGGTACATAGTTCGGTGCATACTATCAATACATTTGCCTTTTTATCAGCTTTGCAAAATGCATCAGCAATCTTCAACGCATGAATAGCAGCATAGCAACCCATAAAGTTCACAGAAGTTCGGAAGGTAGTAGCCGGTAAATTTAATAACTCAAGCAATTCAAGGTCAAGACCAGGTGCACTCATACCCGTACAACTTACCGTAATAAGATGTGTAATTGTTTGACCCGTAGTTTTCTCCATGCACTTTTCAATAGCATTCAACGAAAGTTGAGCGGCATATTGTTGGTACCATTGCATTCTTTTCTCCAATTTTGGAAAAGGTTCCAGGTTTTCTGTTGGGGAATAAAATGCCCATTCAGCCGCTGGCAAACTATAATCGGGAATAACTGAATAACGGGTGCCGATACCACCCTGCCGGTAGAGATATTTTAATTTTCGTTTATCGTCCTCATCAAGGGCATATACCCGTTGCATAAAATCAAGGATAACAGATTGCTCATGTTTATATGCCGGAACGGCTGTGCCAATGGATATTATTTTACTCAAAAAAACCTCCAGGTTAATAAGATGATAAATGCAATGTTCGTACAGGTAGCAGCAATCCAGTTCATCCGCATGGTATTTTTAAAATTAGCAGCTGTATTATTCTTCCTTACTAGTAAAAACCAGTTGATAAAATAAACGATAACAGGCACAAAAAGGATGCTAACAACCCATAATTTGTTTATTTCTTTTATACTGATAAAGAATTGTGCCATAAATATCCATGCAAATAAGTAAACAGTGGCACAAAATACAAAAGTACCGGTGTACCCCAGTTTATAACTTATAGTAGCCACTCCATCTGCCAGGTCCTGTTTATGCTGATAGATTTGTGTGAGCGGATAAAACCCGCCAATCAATAAGGCGCAGATAACCATTCCCTGCCAGGGCACCCATATAGTAGTGTCTTTATTGCTTCCATGATAAACCAATGCAAACGTTAAAGCTCCCTGGAAAATAACAACGGTGAGATAACTAATCACAGGATATTTCTTCAATCTGATGCCACGGTAGCTATACGCTTTTGAAGCACCGATATATAATACAGCAACACCAGCAAATAAAGGGCTAATCAAAAAACTTAACCCGATGGCTGCAGTATCTAATACAATGGTAAGTAAAAAGAGTTGACGGGATGGGAGAGGTGGCTTCTCCAAACCACCAATGCTTTCTGTATCCCTGTCCATATAACTATTGTACCCATTACTGGCGGGATAAATTAATAAGTGAAGAATAAAAAAAATCAATGTTGCTTTTTCCCAGTTAATATCAGGTACTTGTGATATGGCAAAAAAATACAGGGGTGATAGAAAAAGAGAAAAAGGAATCCGCAGTAATTTAATCGTAGATGCTGAAAGCATATTGTCAGCCATGTTTTCTGTAAGATAGGCCGATAGAGTGATAAATTGAGAAAATATTCATCGAATGAATATCAGCAGATTTAATGTGACGAGTTTGGTGGAATCTCAAGTTAATTTTATTTGCCCGTGGCTTTGCTGTCAATAATGATTGCTAAATCTTCTGGCATAAAGTAAAGGTAAATCAATGACTGTTCCGGTTACCTGGGGGCTACTGTTATTTTATGTATGTATTAATTCAATGGCCTTATATTTGAAAGACATTTATTTGTCGTAACTTCTCTATCCCAAAAAGCTCCACAAAACTCTAAACAATTAAATATGTCTACTAAAAAGAAAACGGCCAGACCAGCAGCAAAAAAGAAAGTTGCAGTTGCAAAAAAAAATATTCGTAAAAAAGCGACGGCTAAGAAAAAAGAAGTGGCTAAAAAAGTAAAGAAAATTAGTAAAAAAGTTTCTGCCAAGGCTACTAAGCTGGTGAAGAGAACAGTTAAAAAAATAACTTCTCCCGGCAATAAAAAAGCGGCTAAAAAAGCGGTGGCCAATGTAAAAAAAGTGGCTAAAAGAGTAGCTGCCAAAATAAACTCACCGGAAACCAGGAAAGCGGTTAACAAAGCAACCGTTAAAGTAAAGTCAGCGGTTAAATCTGCGATAGCCAAAGTATCTTCACCCGAGACGAAGCAGGCATTGATTGCAGCAGTGGGCAAAGTTAAAAAAGCTGTGAAAGCGACTGTTGCCAAAGCAACATCCCCCGAAACAAAAAAAGCCGTAAAAAAAACTGTAGAAAATGTCAAAGCCTCTGTAAGCAGTGCAATCAGGAAAGTTACTCATAAAGCACATGAAATAAAAGAATCAATATCACATAAGGCAGAGGAAACAATTGAAAAGAATATCCCCGCAGAAACAATAGAATCGGTACAGGAAGACAGGGATGGCCAGGTTTATAATGTAAAACCCGAATCAGAAGAAAAGAAAGAAGACATAGAAGGGCCAATGATGTAATCATTATTCCGATCTGTTCGATGTTGATGTGGAAGTGACAGGAACCCTTGTAGGTACTGAGTAAACAGGTGCTGATACAGGCCTATTTGGTCTTTGTTGTATGTCGGGTGAATAATTGCTGCCATCGTTGTAGGTGATGACAAGTTATGGCCGGAGCAGTTTGTCATCATTCAGGGATGAGGCGAAGGACAGTCCGGTAATCGTATTGGATACCACCTGATTATTCTGGCGGATCATAAATCCTTTGTTACCGTACAGGATCATGTCCATAACAAGCAGGGTAACATTGACCCTGATCTCCGGTGTTTTTCTTTTAATTTTTATTTTTTGCCTGGCCACCTCAAATGAATCTACCCTCGGTTGATTATCACAGGCGGTGCTTGAATCATACCAATTATCAACTATGCGCTGAACTACCAGTTTGCCGGGCTCGTCATAATTATTTTTCAGGAAATCTGCATTGGTGGGGAATAAAACTAATTCCGCTGAAGCAATCCGGGTTGGGTCTTTCAAGATCAACGCCGGCAGTGAATCATAATTGAACTTGGTTTTCTTTCAAAGCTGCTGCAACAAGAAAAGGTGATTTTTCACCTGCCTGCTGGTTAGTATTCGATACCATAACAGTTTTTGCAGGAAAATCACTTCTTAATGTCAATCGTTTGATCGTCTGTGCCAGGCCGACGTTCGCAAATAAAATGATGAACAAGCAGGTAGCTGTCAGTTGTTGACGCAGGTTCATAAAAATTATTTGAGTTAAGACAGGATTTTTCTTTCGAAGAAGGAAAAGTGACAAGGTTAAATTAATTTAACAGCAGGTTCCTTTCCATCTCTTTTGGATCAATATCGTTGTAATTCCTGATTTCATTATACAACGTATCTCTTTCTACTGGTTCTCTTTTAGCCTGCTTGATTAATGTCACCAGTTCAGCCGTCGTCATTGATGGAGTTTGTTCTTCTGAACCGGCCATACTGTAAATTTTTGTGGTGTCATCTATTGTTCCATCAATATCATCTACACCAAAGGAAAGGGATAGTTGAGCATTCTGTCTTCCCAGCATTGGCCAATAGGCTTTTATGTGAGGGAAGTTGTCCAAATAAATTCTTGCAATAGCATAGGTCTTCATGTCTTCCACCACACTGCTCTCCGGCACATAACTCATGTCGTTATCCTTGTTGCGGAATTTGAGTGGAATAAAAGTATTAAACCCGCCTGTTTTATCCTGCAACTCTCTCAGCCTTCTCATGTGATCAATACGGTGTTCATATTTTTCTATATTGCCAAATAACATGGTGGCATTGGAATGTAGCCCTAATTTATGTGCCGTTTCATGAATCAGCAGCCATCCATACGCATCTACTTTATCTGCACATATCTGTTGCCTTATTTCCGGGTGGAAAATTTCGGCACCACCACCGGGAATACTGTTGAGCCCTGCTTCAATTAAAAATTTCAATCCTTCTTCCACACTTATTTTGGCTTTGCGGAACATATAATCATATTCTACTGCGGTAAATGCTTTTATATGTAGATCAGGACGGTGGGTTTTTATGGCTTTCAATAAATCGGCAAAGAATTTCAAATCCATTTTTGGATGAACGCCACCAACAATGTGTACTTCAGTAACCGGCTTACCGTCATATTTTTTTACCATGTGCAGCATTTGGTCAATACTCAATTCCCAGCCCTCGTCTCTTTTTGCATACAGACGGCTATACGAACAGAAGTTGCAACTGAACACACATACATTCGTCGGTTCAATATGAAAATTGCGGTTGAAGTAAACTTTGTCGCCGTTCTTTCTTATCCTCACTTCATTGGCCAGGCTGCCTACAAAACCAAGACTGGCTTTTTCAAAAAGCAGTAATCCCTCTTCATCGGTAATGCGTTGGCCGGCTTTTACTTTGTCGGCTATTTGTTGCAGATCAGGGGAGATATCGGTTGTAGCTATCATAATTTGAATAACAATTTTCTGGCGGTAAAGTTACGACTACGAGAAGGAACTCTGCGCCTCTCCATCTCTGCGATTAAAATCTCTAAAATCCTTATCTTTCCTTTTGAGTGCTTTTATAACTTTAAATCTGGGCTATGAGTATTAAATTACGATTAACGATTCTCAGTTTTCTTCAATTTTTCGTATGGGGTGCCTGGCTGATAACCTTTGGTACTTACTTTTTTTCAAATAACTTGGGTTCAGGAGCTCAAATTGGCGCAATTTTTTCAACTCTTGCTTTAGCCTCGATTATTATGCCCGCACTTACTGGTATAATAGCTGATAAATGGATTAATGCAGAACGGCTTTATGGGACTTTGCATATTTTATATGGAGTGGCTCTTTTTTTTGTGCCACAAGCCAAGGATGCAGATACCTTGTATTATGTGATTTTTGCAGCAATGCTTTGCTATATGCCAACGATATCACTGTCAAATTCAATCTCATTCACAATACTTAAACGAGAGAATTATGATGTAGTAAAAGTTTTTCCGCCAATTAGGGTTTGGGGAACTATAGGTTTCATAGTTGCTATGTGGATTACTAATTTATCAGGTAGTAAAGCGAATTCCAATCAATTTATTATAGGTGCAATTGCTGCTATTGTATTAGGTATTTATTCATTTACACTACCGAAATGTCCACCCCCGAAATCAATATCAAAAGAAGCCTCTGTTATTGAGCAACTGGGGCTAAATGCTTTTAAGCTGTTTGCTAAATATAAAATGGCAATGTTCTTTTTTTTCTCCATGTTTCTAGGAGCTGCATTACAACTAACGAATATGTATGGAGATACTTTTCTGGATGATTTCAGGAAGGTGCCGGAATATGGCCCAGAATCATTTGTAGTAAAGTATTCTACTATTATTCTTTCAATTTCTCAGATTTCAGAAACAGTATTTATCCTCGCTATTCCATTCTTCCTTAAAAGATTTGGGATAAAGAAGGTAATGCTTTTCTCTATGATAGCATGGGTTATACGTTTTGGATTGTTTTCATATGGAAATCCTGCGGATGGACTCTGGATGATCATTCTTTCTTGTATTGTATATGGAATGGCTTTTGATTTCTTTAATATTTCAGGTTCTCTCTTTGTTGAAACAACTACGGATTCAAAAATTAGGTCAAGTGCACAAGGTTTGTTTATGATGATGACAAATGGAATCGGTGCTTTTATTGGCAGTAAGGTTAGCGGATTTATCATTGACAAATATTATACTTTAAAATTTACTGATATCAATAGCTTGCTGGGGCATTTAAAAACAGATGTCAATAATCCGGCAGTAGTACAAATTTTCAACGATAGTAAGAATAAAGTATTGGCAGATGGGACATTACAATCACCGGTCTTTATAAAAGAATGGCAGCCAATCTGGCTTTCATTTGCAATTTATGTTCTGGTTGTAGCTGTACTTTTTGCCCTCTTCTTCCGGCATAAACATAATCCTAAAGACGTGGAGAATGTACAACACTAACAAAAGATAAATCAGCCCTTCATAATTCATCTAATTGCTGCACATCCAGTAGCACATCGGTACGATGATGGCCTGTATGCGGAGCAAAGAAAGTTACTGTTCTTTCAGAAATAATTCTCTAAGCCCGGTTAAAGCCTTCAATCTTTCAGGCGGAACTTCTTTTAAATATTCATCTACGGTTGCTGCTTTGCTTTGCATAGCTAAATTCTTTAAAAGGCACAGCCAGTTTTTAAATATGTTACTTGCCATCCGTTACAGCAATAACGATTTTTCCTTTTACGTTGCCAGTCCCAAAGTATTGAAAAGCTGCGGGTACTTCTTGCAATGGGAAACACTTGTCAATAACAGGAACCATTTTACCTTCTTCAAACAGGAGGTTCAGATATTCCAAATCTTTTCGATTCGGTTTATAACCCATGATACCTAACTTTTTATTTCCAATCCGTGAAATAATAGAACCAAAGAGCAAGAATAGCAGCAATAACCCGCCCATCGAACCACCTATCATAGTAAAAGTGCCACCGGGTTTTAATGCCCTTTTATAATCGAAAACAGTCTTGTGAGCTATCACATCCAGTATCCTGTCATACTGCAGCCCATTGCGGGTATAATCTACTTTTGTATAATCTATGAGATGGTCTGCGCCTAATGAACGGAGTAGTTCAAACTTTTCAGCCTTGTCCACACAGGTTACAATTGCCCCTAACGATTTTGCATACTGTAAACCGATAGTGCCCACAGCACCACCAGCTCCGTTTATTAATATTTCCTGGCTCTGCTTAATGCTACCCTTATGGCAAAGCCCCTGCAATGCAAGAAGACCAGCCTGTGGCAATGCAGCTGCTTGTTCAAATGTCATAGCAGGGGATTTTCTTGCTAATAATTTTTCCGGAACACTTACATACTCTGCAAAACCACCAAAGCCGCTACCTGCTGTATCACCAAACACTTCGTCACCCGGCTTAAACTCTTTAACGTTGCTACCAACCGACTCAACTAATCCGGCAATGTCCGCCCCAAGAATTTTATGCCGGGGGCTCCATAGACCGCCAATCATACGTACCAGAAATGGTTTACCCCTCAGCAGATCCCAGTCCCATGAGTTAACAGACGTTGCATACACTTTTACCAGCACCTCATCTTTATCAGGAATTGGTTTATTCAATTCTTTTAAGTGAAGCATATCAGGTGAGCCATATTTTGTATAAACAATTGCCTTCATTTATATTCGGTTTATTTCCTTTTTTATATTCTGTAATACCCACTTCTTTATAATCATCCTAAAACGGCACCCACCAATAAACATACAAATCCTGTAATATTGGCAAGTTGGCGATATTGAAAAATAAAAACCATTATGCCCGGTAATTTGCCCAATTAGAAGGGCAGTTAATTATGATGAAAGTAGTATCTGAAAGCAGGAGGGCTGATATCACAGTGCTGCTATAGCCTATTTATAAATATCTTTTCTGTTTCCTACATCTATCACTACAATTCTCAGGATATTATCTTCTATCTCATAAATTATCCGGTAATCACCCACCCGTATTCTGTAACCATCTCTTCCTTTTAATTTTTTACAACCGGGTGGCCTGGGGTCGTCTTCCAGTTGCAACAAAGTGGTTTCAACCCTGGAAGCGATAGAAGAGGGAAGTTTAAGTATCGTTTTCTTTACCGCAGCAATTACAACAACTGTATATTTCTTATTTGCCACTTCTGAGGTTTTGCTTTCTCTGTTTTATAACTTCTCTCAGCGGGGTAAGTTTACTATTATCTGCACTTTTTTTTGCTTTATCATAAGCTTTAATATCTGCAAGATCCTCTGCCATTTCTTTCAATTTGTTGTAATCTTTCAGTGAAAGAAGTACGCCGGTTTGGTTACCTTTTTTATCTGTAACAAGCAATGGACTCATTTGTTTTTATTTGGAGTAAAGTTACATTTTTTAAGAAGATTTGAAATAGAGAAATTTTTGGTTGACGGTGAAAGCGACAGAATAGAAATGCGAAACTGGAAGTTTCACATAGCGGGGGTAACTAGGTAATTTGTAATCAAACCAGTCTTTACTGGGGATTTAGTATATTACTGAACTCCTGTAGCGTCAGAACCTTTAAAGGCGGAAAGTTGTTATTTCTCAAAGCTGTGATAGAAGAATCATTTGAAATTAAAATATCTGCTTTCGCTGCTATAAAAGTGTCAACAAATTTATTATCATCCTCATCTTTATTTATTAATTGCCAGTTATAATAAACAGTTACTTGTTCGAAATTAGCACTTGACTCAAATAAGCCCAACAAGTTGTAAGTAACTTCATCACCCCAGAAACGTTCAAACACTTCTGCATATTCAAGCAGTATTTCAGTATTAGCACAAATAGTTATCCTGTTTTCCAGGAAAGCATCAAAAACATTCCGGTAAGGGGATTTTTTACCAATACAGCTGAGCAGACAATTGGTGTCAATAACTATTTTCATCAGACGTCAGATGATTTCGCATCACCAGGATTACCTTTTAACCAACTCTCGTATATACCAGCAGTATAATCTTTTTCGGTTTCCGCTTTTTCAATTGCATTGTCTAACTGGCGGTCAAAATAATGCCGCACCAGGGACTTAATATCCTGTAGCTGTTTTTCAGTAGCCATATATTTTAAGCTTTTTAAAAATTCCAGCTGAAGGTTAGTAAGACTGTTATCGCCTGAAACAGAATGTGCCATGTTATTTATTTTATAGGCAATGAAATTACGAAAATTAAATGGAAATAAAAGCTACTCCCTTTTTTAAAAAACGCAGATGAAAGCGACAGCAAGAAAATGCTAAACTGGAAGTTTAGTATAGCTGGGCAATATTTTTTATTTTCCAACATATTCAACATAAAAATCATTGCTTGAAATCGAAATTGTAAGTTTTAAATCTTTCAATAAAAATTCATATTTTTTGTTACTTTTTTCTCCATTCGCATCAAGTTTGAAACATTAAATTACAGTATTTTCTGGCAAGTTTCATAGCCACCTTTTATTTTTAAATTCAAGGTTAATAATAAATTCTATCGGCGAATAAAATTCTTCACTTGTTTGACGGTGAATAAATTTAGCAAAGTCCATATTTTATATTTATTGAAGCTTAACAGAATATTTACTCTTAATGAGGTTGACTAAATATCTAATAAGCATTATTCCAATTGTCAATATAATTAGAAAAAATAATTTGTAAAAAAAGATAAACGGCAAATAAAAGTTTGTCAGTTTATAAAGAAAAATATTTTTTATTTTATTTGACAACTCATAGTTTATATCTCTATTATAATATGCATGATTCATAAAATCGCCATAATCATACGTTTTATTCATTCCTAAATAGGGTTCGTTATTTAAAATGGTTTGAAAATACACAATTCTGTCATTTGAATCAGTTTCAAAATTTCCAAATATGGAAATTATAAATAGTAATAGAATTGAAAATATAAAAGAAGTCAAAAATACTTTAAGTAAATTTTTGATTTGTTTATTATTATTTCTTTTTTTTCAGTCATTTGTATCGTTTAAAATTACTGCCAACATTTGTATTTATATTATATACGACACAGATTTATGCTGATAGTCAGTAAAAATGTGCCAGCTATCTAACCCCCTCACTCACCACCAACTCCTTACTCCCTGCTCTATAAGTATAAAACCCTTCACCGCTTTTTACTCCAAGTTTACCCGCAGCCACCATATTTACCAATAAAGGGCAAGGAGCATATTTGGGATTACCAAAGCCATCATGCAATACATGTAGAATAGAAAGGCAAACATCCAAACCAATAAAGTCGGCAAGTTGCAGCGGCCCCATCGGGTGGGCCATACCAAGTTTCATTACAGTATCTATTTCTTCTACACCGGCCACACTTTCATACAAACTATAAATTGCTTCGTTTATCATCGGCATTAAAATGCGGTTGGCAATAAAGCCGGGATAGTCGTTTACCACACAAGGTACTTTGCCAAGTTGTTTGCTAAGTTCAACAATCGTTGCAGTTACTTCCTTGCTGGTAGCATAACCATTAATAATTTCTACCAGCTTCATCACCGGCACCGGGTTCATAAAGTGCATACCGATTACTTTTCCTGCACGGCCGGTAACGGCTGCAATTTTTGTAATAGAAATACTTGATGTGTTGGTAGCAAGTATGGTTTCTTTTGGTGCATACTTATCTAATTCTTCAAAAATCTGCAACTTCAGTTCTATATTTTCAGTAGCCGCTTCCACCACCAGCCCCGCATTTTTCACTCCTTCAATCATGTTTGTTTGTGTAGTGATATTGGATAGAGTAGTTGTTTTTTTTTCTTCCGTAATACTGGCTTTTGCAACCTGCCGGTCAAGGTTTTTTGTAATGGTGGCAACGGCCCTATCCAATTGCGACAGCGATACATCTACTATTGTTACTTTAAAACCTGCTTGTGCAAATACATGGGCAATACCATTGCCCATAGTGCCTGCGCCGATGACGGATACACCCCCTGTGATAGCCATAATGTTTAAATTTTCCTATTCCCCTAAAGGGGAGATATTAAAAGCTCCTTTAAGGTAAGAGTGGTTGATTGTTTGACAATCAAAAATAAGCATAAAGGATTCATCCCCTCCTTGGAGGGGCGGATTGAGGAAAACTAATTGCTTTAAGAAGCCGGGGTGGGTTTGCTGAACAATGAACCAAACGATAAATAGTGCCCTTCGTTCCTCAGGGTAAACTGTACAAGGGACGATCATCTGTGTTAATGCAGCTGGTAACATCACCCTATTGTGCTTCTCTATTATCGGAGACACTGCGTCCCTCTCCTTGAGGAGAGGGGATCGGTGTTTATACTATTCGGAATATTAGTAGGGTGAGGTTTTTGCTGCCCAATGAACTGAACGATGAAGGGTGCCCTTCGTTCCTCAGGGTAAACTGTACAACGAAGATGCCATGAAAACCTGAAGCTGGCTAAATAAATTTTAAAGTTAATTGCTATAAAGCTATAAGTCTGTAATAAGGATTATTAAAACTAAGTACTCCGCCAGCAGGCGGA
>Ga0209591_10008001_pt1 | contig 11541 bp, 13 predicted proteins | sample MAT01_FD_187207 | JGI IMG/M metagenome (GOLD analysis project Ga0209591, IMG submission 187207) | Freshwater microbial communities from Lake Fryxell liftoff mats and glacier meltwater in Antarctica - MAT-01 (SPAdes) (version 2) | ecosystem: Environmental > Aquatic > Freshwater > Ice > Liftoff...
TTAAACAATTTTACTGAACAATATTTAGCGATCGCTGATTTTGGTAGTAACTGCGCCATTGCCATTTGCCTTGTGTATCCACAGTGGGCGTAAACACGCGCACATCAAGCGAATTTAAGCCAATTTCTTGGACAACAATTTCAGGATAGCGATCGCCATTTATCTCTTGAATGCCATAGAGTGCATAACTACTTATGCTGTCATTGATATATGAGAGCGCTCTCGTATGTGTCAAAATCGGCTCTGAGATCCAATCACCGCTTGCAGATTTTCGTAACATGACTAACATGCTGTATTCCTGACGGTCAAGGGCGGGGCGTAACAAAAACTCTTTCCATACTTGAGGATCAAAGCCTGATGGACGAATTGGATTATCAAGGCGCAAACCTGCAATGATTTCAGGTTGATTATCGCCGTCGATATCTGCACATACTAGTGAGGCGATCGCAACTTGTGAAGTTGCCGATTGATTAGCGCCAAGTTTCAAAAATAAATTACGTGACTTTTCAAGGACTAGAGGCTGGATTTTGTTGGGGCAGTTAAAAAAATAAGTACGATCGCTAGCACTATTAATGCGATCGCTAGCCACAATCGTCAAATTGGGCTGACGTAATATTGCAGGATCGAAGGCTTGAGAAGGTTGATTTTTCTCACCTTCCTTAGGTGATTGCACCTTAAAACTTGCGATCGCACCAAAGGCATCGGAGCCACGCACCGAGCTTACTTGAAACATGCCAAGTGGCTTGCCAAACTGGACTAACGAAAAATTACTACCTACTGGGATTGATTGAATCACCCGATCTATACTGCCGAGCTGTTCCACCAAATCAGAAGGAACAATTCCTTCGATTGTCTTGCCATCGGGAGAAGCTTGGATGAACAAAAAAATAGGTACAGGTGACTTATCCTCTACTTGCTTTTGGTCATTACTAGGACTAATACAAGCATTTAAACCAATAGCAATTCCTAAAACAATACAAGATATGCATAAGGAACGATGAATTTTTTTTCTGAATTGTCTAAATGGCATGATATGCAAGCAGTCTAGAAGTATCTGTCTCAAATCTATAAGTCTTTGCGATGCAAAGACTTACAGCCCCCTATATCTTATTTGGATTCCATCACTTCTGCTAAACGTTCAACAGCTATAGTTAGCCGTTCTTGAGGATCGGGCTTGACTACAGCTACAGCTTCTTCACGAATTTTTTTACGTTTCATCGCCTCAAAAGAACGAATAATCAAAAAGATTACAAAGGCGATCACTAGAAAATTAATTACTGAAGCAAGAAACACACCATATTTAATCCCATTAATCTGGAGCTTAGCTAAGTCCTCAACATTAGCAGCCTTAAGGGCTGGATTTAGTAGCACAGGTGTAATGATGTCCTCGATCAAAGAAGTGATAATTTTGCCAAACGCACCACCAATGATCACCGCAACGGCTAAATCGATCACATTGCCTTTCATAGTAAAAGCATGAAAGTCTCTGATAAAGCCTCCAGCCGCACGTCTACTATTTGGCATAGCCATAGAATAATTCTCCTTAAACTAGGTTTCTGGTTGTAATCAGTTGCACAAACTGATTACAACTCTAAATAAACAGGCTCTAATTATCAGGCTTTTGATCACGTTTTGCCGATCGCGTTTCTTTACTTACTGAAATATCTTTTAACCAAGGCAAGGCAATTGTTTGGTGACGATATAGCCGATACATCAAATACATGCAGATCGCAAAATAGCCCGAACTTAAGGTCGCTTTAATTAATTCTGAGGTAACTTGCAAAGTTTCCCCCTCCGTAGTTACGCCTCCCATCGCGCCATAGGCGATCGCCCAAGTTAACATCATTGCGATCGCAACTTGGCTAACATCCCGCACTTTACGGCTACTTCTCTGCCGCACTAAAGCGATCGCTGAAGGGATTAGCCCAAATACAGGCATTAAGCAAAAAAACATCTCAATCCGATCTTTTGTCGAGTCGCGCGAGATATTATCAGGAGTCTCGATTTGTTGATCGCGCCTAGAATAACGGCTCATAACTTTACCTTTACTTCTCTATATTATGCAGCCTACCAAATTTCCATCGATTATTACGCCCTCACAAAAAGTACGGGTTATTGCTCCTAGCGGCGCATTACGCGAATGGGAACGTTTTGAGCAAGGGCTAAATATCTGGCGCGATCGCGGTTATGAATTAGTAATACCTGACGATCTTAGCCAGCCCTATGGCTATCTGGCTGGAACCGACGAGCAGCGCTGTCAGCAATTAATCGACGCATGGAACGATCCTGATTGTGTGGCGATCGCCTGTGCGCGGGGTGGTTACGGCTCAATGCGCTTACTCGAAAAACTTGATTGGCATAAACTTTGCGATCGCCCTAAATGGTTAATTGGCTTTTCTGATATTACCGCTTTACTCTGGGGCTTAGCAAAATATAAGGGAATTGGCGGCTTACATGCGCCAGTAATCACCACATTAGGGAATGAACCATTGCGATCGCAGCAGCAATTATTTGATTGGCTAGAGGGGAAAATTAATTCAATTACATTATCAGGAGAAGGCTGGAACAATGGTCAAGCAACAGGCGTTCTCTTACCTGCAAATTTAACCCTTGCGACAAATATGATTGGCACTAATATTTGTCCCGATCTCGAAAATGTGATTTTAGCGATCGAAGATGTGTCTGAAGCCCCTTATCGAGTCGATCGGATGTTAACCCACTGGCGTTGGTCAGGACATCTGCAAAAGTTAAAAGGAATTGCGATCGGGCGTTTTAGTCAATCGGAAGTTTCTACCCCCAGTTTTACCATGGAAGAAGTATGGCGCGATCGCCTTTCTGATTTAGGCATTCCTATTGTGATGCATTTACCCTTCGGTCATGATGGCGAAAATGCGCCCTTACCTGTTGGCTGTATCGCTGAAATTGATGCTGATCAAGGAACTCTAACGTATTGCGCTACGCGCTAAAATACGATAGGTTGCTTGCTATAAGGCAATTTCTCATCTGCTCTAACGCATTGTTTAGACTGTCTACGCTATACAGTCCAATCTTCTATTACCAAATTTGGAACTTTGCTGAAGTCACCGCTGTTTCGTGTGAGTAGCACCAAATTGTTAGAAATAGCGATCGCTGCAATCCTTAAATCCATTGTAGAAACACGAACTTTCTGTTATCTACTGGTGTCATCAATAGGCTTGTCAGATTGCCGAAAGTCACGCCCATATTCTAGGGCTTCAAGGAAAGCCGCATCATCAGAAACTGAACCTATGAGTCTTTCCAACCAATTGTCAGCAGTAGGTTTACTGTCAAATTTATGCTGAAGGTCGAAAACCAATTGTTCAAGAGTCGTTAAGCGGCGTTCAAGAGTTGCTGTATCTAACATGGCTTCTCCTAAATTTGGAAATTACCACTCAGTTGACTAAGTGGCTGGATTGAATCAAGCTTAACTAAAAAACTGCAACTTGAGCTAAAAACTAAATTGCTAGAACGACAGAGTGGTTAACTTTTCTGTCCACGTATTCATAAAAGGAATTGCCGTAGCTAGAGTTAAGTCATATTTGAGCGGCGTAATCGTCACATAATTATCTCGAATTGCTTGAATGTCTGTATCTGCTTCCGCTTCTTCTTCAACTACCACACCCGATAGCCAATAGTAGGTTTTACCACGCGGATCAATACGTTTCTCAAATAGATCTTTATAGCGGCGAATCCCTAAACGAGTGACTACAGCACCACAAATATCTGCCTCTGGAATTGCAGGAATATTCACGTTTAGCAAAATTGCTTCTTCGAGCGGGTACGCTGCGATCGCCTTGACCATCTTTTTGGCAAAACTTGCCGCCGCGCTAAAGTCTAAATGGGTAAAACTCGCTAAGCTAAAGGCAATACTTGGCACACCTTCTAAAACGCCTTCCATCGCTGCCGATACCGTACCAGAGTATAAAACATCGGTTCCTAAATTTGCGCCACGATTAATACCTGATAAAACTAGATCGGGACGATCAACTAGTAGGGCATCGAGGGCTAATTTCACCGTATCTGAAGGTGTCCCCGAACAAGCCCAAGCTTTAATATTCGCAGGATAGACTCCAGAGATTTGATCCACTCGTAAAGGCTCTTGCAAGGTCAATGCATGTCCTGTCGCCGATCGCTCACGATCTGGACAGACAACTGTGATTTTATGCTCAGTATCACTAAGAGACTCAGCAAGCGCCCTTACCCCCGGCGCATAAATGCCATCATCGTTACTAATCAGAATATTCATTGTTCAATTATACAAGCATAAAGGAACCAGATTTTTAGTGGCGCGGCTTCGCCGCGCCACTAAAAATCTGGTTCCTTATTAAATTCCAGAATCCAAAAGAATAAAGGCTCGCTAAGCGAGCCTTTATTCTTTTAGTCGAGGGTAATTACCCATGAACCAACATAAACAGGTACAGGAACATCAGCGCGCATGACTCGAGCATCAAACTGATAGAATCCACTACGGTCGGGATTTCTCACGTTAGATAGGACTGCTCTCAGGGATGTTTTTGAGGGAATTGCTTCTTTGGGAATTATCGTAATGCGGCGAGTTTCCTTATCCCAAGTTGCTGATTCAATCTCTAAGTCTTTACCCCCACGGCATTGATCAGTTACGCGCAGTTTGATGTCCGACGTATCGAAGCTACCCGTGAAATGCTCAGGATAAGTAATGATCACTTCGGAAACTTTAAACTTCTGTGGCTTTACTTCTAGATAGTAACGATCGTTGCGACCACTGCTGCCACTGTCAAGACAATAATCAAGTGCGCTATCTCTGATTCCGCCAAATAAAATAAATCCTGCATTGGATTGGGCGCGAACTACAGAGGGAGAAACCACAGCGCAAGCTATAGCTAGACAAGAAACAATACTCAGTTTTTTGATCATTTGGATCTTCATAAATCTCTCAAGACTTTACTATTATGCTACGCACTGATCATTCTGACGAAATTTGCTAGCAAATGTATCCCGTCAGTGGATGATTTTTCGGGATGAAATTGCACAGCCATGACATTATCTTTGGCGATCGCAACGGTCACGGTTTGACTGCCATGGGTTGTTGTCGCCGATGTCACAGAGCTATCAACAGGTGCAGTGTAATAGGAATGCACAAAATACATCCAAGGGCGATCGCCTAAGTCTTGCCAAAGTGGACAATTGGTTTGAGTTAGTCCTAGCTGATTCCAGCCCATGTGCGGTATGGTCAGATTTGGCTCTTGGCTAAACCGCTTGACATGCCCCTTGATAATTCCTAAGCCAGCTTCTTGCCCCTCTTCACTGCTTTCAAAGAGGATTTGCATTCCTAAGCAAATTCCTAAAAATGGCTTGCCCGATGCGATCGCATCCTGAATTGGTTGCTCTAGTTTGGTAGCTCGGAGTTTTTGCATCGCAGGGTCAAATGATCCAACCCCCGGCAACACAATGCCATCGGCGGCGGCTAGCTGATTAGGATCATTAGTGACAATTGGGGTTGCACCTGCCATCTCTAGCCCTTTACAAGCTGAGTGTAGGTTGCCCATGTCGTAGTCAATCACTGCCACAACTGGCATGATATTGCTCCTGTTTAATAGTTGACAATCTAAAAAGTTGTGGCGCACGCTGCGCGTGCACCACAACTTTTTAGGATTTTAAGAGATTATAATGTTTGCCAAGGCAAAGCGCCGAGAATAAATTGATCGCTGGTCGGCAAAGTCTTGCAAAGTGCAACTTTCTCGACCAGCGATCAGTCTAGTAAGTAGTTAAGCCAAAAAAACCTTAAAACCCAAAAAGCTGTGGCGCACGCGCAGCGTGCGCCACAGCTTTTTGGGTTCTGGGTTTTATTATGTCTAGCTACTTAACTTGGCAAAATGTTTGTAAATCCTGAAATAAGTATTATGAGGTTTAGGATGGCTGGCAAGCTAGTTGTTAATCATATTTTATTGGTGCTGAGCATTAGTGCGATCGCACCATTAGCGATCGCAAATCATGCTGCGATCGCAGAGGAGATAATCTCCATACCCCAAGCGCCAGTCGAGCCAAGCCTTTGGTGGAAAACGCAGCGATTACAAGAAGGATGGGTCGAAAATATTGCGATCGATACTGAAGCAAAACAGGCGATTGTCACGATTAATCCAACCAGATGGCTTGCCTCTGATTATTTACAGCGTTTTAGTTTCTTGTTTAAGCTAGGAACTGAAGCCCAAAAGCAGAATTTTAATGTGTTACTACACAACCGTCGCGATCAGAAGCTGGCTGAATACAGCACGATCGAGGAACGGTGGCGCATTGATCCAAAATCTTTAGGTACAGAGCCTTTTCGGGTAAATGCACCAGCTATGTTTTAACAGCAATTTTGAGCAAGTAAATCGCTTCGCATTGCGCTTTATAGGTTCTTGCCTAAGTTAATCCCAAATAAGTTGTTGAGGCGATCGCGAATCCATGATAATGCGGCAAGTTGAGACTTCTGTAATTCTTCCTCATTTAGTAATCCAAGGCTAATCGACACCTGTTGTCGCTCAGAAAGCTTTAACGCAATTTGCTCTCCTAAGTCCTTATATTCAATCAAAAGCTTTCGCAATTGCTGTCGCTCGACTACAAATAAAACTGTATCAGCCGTCAGAGTTCGCACAGTCGCCGTGCGTGGAATCCCCATGAGCAGTGAAATTTCACCAAAAAATTCGCCCTCCTGTAATGTGGCGATTGCCTGATTAGCCTTTTCGGAAAAAACCTCTACAGCACCAGACAAAATGATATAGAAATCATCACTCGGATCATTTTCCCGACAAATAACTTCTTGAATATCAAAATGTTTGCGATAGCCTCTAGCAATTATTCCAAACAATTCAACTTCTGTGCATCTTTCAAAATAAGATATTCGACGCAGTAAATCACGCAAATTTCTTGTAGTGATATCATCAGATATATCAGCAATATTAGAGATAGAAGGCTCGGATAGTCTTGGCTGGGGAAGATTTTCTTTCTCTTCTAAATTGGGTGGATAACGTAGAGATGGAAATGCTTCAGAATTACGAAATATGATTTCTCTTGCTGGTGTAGGCATTTTAATATCTTTTGCCTTAAGCTCGTAGGCAATCCGAAAGTTCAGAGAGCTACGAATTGGCTCGTTATCACTGGGGGAATTAATCCAGACAAGTAGCACAAAATCATAGGAATCGTCACCAAATTTTTCCAGCCTAACTTCGGGTACTGGTGTAGACAATGCACGGGGTTCGTGGCGGGCTGCTGTCAGTAAAGCCTCAGTTAAGAGTAGTAAATCAGTGTCGTGAGCCACACTGATCGGAATATGAATACGGCAAGTATGTCCTTCGTAGCTCCAATTGACAGTATCGTTTTCAATAAACCTTTGATTAGGAACAATTACAAACAGATCATCATTAGTACGAACAATTGTGGAACGAATCGAAATTTTTTCAATTGTGCCTTTAAGTTTGCCAATTTCGATGTAGTCGCCAACTTTAAGAGTTTGCTCGAAAAGCAACACTAATCCACTAATAAAATTACTGGCAAGATTTTGTAAACCAAAACCAATCCCAATTCCGACTACACCTGCAATTACCGCTAGTGAACTAAGATTGATGCCTGCTGTTTGTAAAATAATCACACAACTAAAGGTGATCAATAAGTATTTGATAAATACTGTAATCGCTTCTTGTAAGCCGCGATTGATCCGCATCCGTACTAATAGCGATCGCCGAATCATTTCACTAGTCAGATTTGCCACAAAAAAGGTGAGAACGATCAGACTTAGTGAAAGAATGATCGCCGTGATTGAGAACTTATTACCTCCGATATCTAGAATTTGAGCTGTGAAAATCTCATACAGTTTTGTTAATAAAACATCCATCTTTTCGTCTATTTCTGCGCTTTATAGACTAATATAGCGCTTGCATTTGGAATTTCCGAATTTTTAAGTTGAGTGTTGATCTTACCTAAGCCTTCCTCAGTGCCAATCCATATCTGTTGATTGTAGACAAGCAAATTGATGACTGAACTGCTTGGCAAATTATAGATAGATGATGTAATTGACCCGTTGTAAGTATTGGCAAGGACTAGACCATCTCTCATACCGATCCATAACTCGCCGTTTTTATTACTGGCAAGCGCCACAATATCTCGTCCAGTCACCGAATTAATGCGGGCGATCGCTTTATTTGTTTTTGAATTAATTTCAAATACATTGCGTGGCGTTCCTGCCCAAATTTTGCCCGATGGATCAACAGCGAGAGATTGAACAATTTGACCTGATACATAGGGAATCCGTGCCGTAATTTTTGCTGTCCCAGCGTTAATTTTAATCAAGCCATTTAATGTTCCCACCCAAAGATTGCCAGCATTGTCAAACTGCATCACATTCGCGGCTGTTCCAGGAATATCAGGCATTCTGGCATAGGTTTCGGCGTTGTAGGGACTGATGCGAGTAATCCCTTGATCGGTTCCAACCCAAATAAAACCTGCTCGATCCATTGCTAGGCTCAAGATCCGACTTGAAGATAGTTGGATGGCGATGTTTTCAATCTTGCCAGAGCTAGGCTCGATTTGATAAAGCCCTGAAGTTGTGCCAACCCAAAAATAACCGCGACGATCTTCTAATAGAGCTGTGACCGTAGAATTTGGTAAAGATATGGAGGCGATCGCATTTCCAGATCTTTGATCGATTTGGATTAAACCTTGCCAAGTACCGAGCCATAGTCTGCCTTGTTCATCGACTAGAGTTGCGCTAATTCGATTATCTAGGTTTGATGATGGATTGCGGGCTAAACGAATATTTGCAGGTGTGACTGGGCTATGACTGTCAGTATTAAGCGCATCTGCGGTATTAATGGCTCCATCGGTCAGTGCGTTAAGCGCACATAAACTAGCTAAGTTAACTGTTATTGCTAACAATGCTTTCGAGAAAGTTTTTGAGAAACTGCTAGATGAGGTTTTTGCGATCGCATTTGATATTTTTTTTGCTGTCAACATCTTTATCACCACACCACAATCTATTTACACGCTTTTAAGGGTCAGATGGTAACACAAGAGATTGCGATCGTCTCATCAATTTTAGGCTTTACAGCGCTTTGCGCTGTCATAAAACCCAGAAAAGTTTTTAAAAGTGCCGCAAAGCGGCACTTTTAAAAACTTTTCTGGGTTTTATAATAAAAATCAATTTTGGGTTTTGCGGCGCTTTGCGCCGCCTTTATTTACTTTGATATGGGCTAGGGTTTTGGTGCTGGCGCTACGGGGGCAGGTGCTGGTATTTCGGGCTGGACTGGTTGTGGTGGTGGCTCTAAGGGTACAGGCTGAGAAGGTGGTGGTTCTATAGGAGTTGCTACAGGATTAGTAGTAATAGGTTTGGGATCAGTCTCCCTTGCTGGGACTGGCTCGGTTGTAGCATTTGGAGATGGGTTGCTGGGTCTTGTCTCTGGTACGGCTGAAGGATCGGGCTTAGCTGCTGTAGGATCTTCTCGTTTTTGGTCGGGGGGAGCTTCTCGCTGATCATTGCGATCGCGATTTGCCGCGCCTGACGTATAAGTTACTTTGTTAGCAGGTTTATTTTCGCTTAGCTTAGGCAAGTCAGAGCGACGAAATTCGACCGTACTGGCTTCCCTAACTGAGGCAGTCACTCCAAATTCCGAGGTAATTTGAGGCAAACTGGCTAATTGAGTGCTAAATCCAAAAATTAGTGCGTTATTGGCAATCCGCTTATTAATACTCTCTCTGTCTATACGTTTTGGCACAGATGCTTTGCCATTGGCTTTGATACTAATTTCTTCACCTTTGCCAAGGGTAACAATCTCGGATGTGCTTTTTAGTAAAACTGTGACTGTGCCATCTAGAGCAATTACTCGCCGATCTTCTGAGGCTTTTTCGGGGATTTCGAGATATAAAGTGCCATCATTGCTGGAGATCTCGCCAAATGCTGTCCGCACTTGGGCTGGCGCTTTGCGATCGCTATTAGCCCAAGCCACCAAACGTCCAGAAGTAAGTTCAACTTGATTTTGAGGTTTAAGGGTAAGGCTAGATTTCCCACCGATGCGAATAATTGCCCCACTGCGTAATGTCACTTGGGCTGTGGAAGAGTCCTCGGTGCTAACACTCTCATTGACCTTAAGCGGTACACCGATAGTTGCGGGTCTTGCGGATGTGGAGTTAACATACTTAACCCGCACAGGATAACTGCGAATTTCGCTAATTTCTGCGATCGCTTCAGTCGGTAAAGCCTCAGAACTAAACGGTTTAGGAGGCTGATTGCTTGTACAACTAGGAAGAATTGTAACCGCTACAGATAAGATCAGAAGCGGCAATATCTGCCTAGAGATTTTGGATAACTGCCAAAGCTGCATCGTAAATTTTTTGTAGAGTCTACAAAGCCAGTTTTTTCGCTATACTAGAAAATCTGGTTAAAACCGTAAATCCTAATGTATCTATATTAGTTCTAACATCGTAGTTTGACCATAGCTAGCAGTAATTCTCATTATTAAGTTACGAAAATGCGCCACAGGCGTACTCTCATAACTTATCGATATATTTTTAAACGAGTAAGAGTCAAAAAGCACATGGCAAAGAGTAATTTGCAGGTCATGCTGACCAAAGGTGTCACAAAATTAGGTAAAGTTGGCGACTTGGTGTCTGTAGCACCTGGTTATGCCCAAAATTTCCTCATACCTCAAGGTTTAGCTATTCGCGCTACCTCAGGTGTTGTTAAAGAAGTTGAAAGACGTAAAGAAGTTGAGCGTCAACGTTTGATTGCGATTCGTCAAGAAGCCGAAAGCCGTAAGACTGCTCTCGCGACCATTGGCGGTTTTATTATCAAGAAAAAAGTCGGCGAAGGTAATGCGATTTTCGGGACTGTGACCGATCGCGAAGTTGCTCAGTTGATTACAGCGAAGTCGATGTTAGAAATCGATCACCGCGACATTACGATTCCTGAAATTAATCAAACAGGTACTTTTGATGTTTCGATCAAGCTTCATGCTGAAGTCACGGCAACAATTAAAGTCCAAGTCGTTCCTGAATAATATTTTTACAAAAAAAGGCGGCGCGTTGCGCCGCCTTTTTTTGCGATTTTCACCAACATTCGTAGTGGCAATTCATGAATTGCTACTACGAATGTTAGCAAGTTCGATCGCAAGTTTGATCGCCTCAATCGTACTAGCAGGATCGGCAATACCTTTACCAGCAATATCAAAGGCAGTGCCGTGATCGGGGGATGTCCTCACAAATGGCAATCCAATTGTCGTGTTGACAGCGCGATCGAAGGCTAAGAGCTTGACGGGAATTAAACCCTGATCGTGGTACATGGCAAGATAAGCATCATAACCAAACTGCACCCGATCGCGGTTGTTCCATGCTTTTGCAGGATTGATCCACATCGTATCGGGCGGAATTGGGTTGGTTAGTTGGACATTCGGGTGTTGTTGGCGATAGCGATCGACTAAAGGTTGCAGCCAATCTTGCTCCTCGTGTCCTAGTTGTCCCTGTTCGCCGCTATGGGGATTGATCCCCGATATGGCAATGCGCGGATTTGCGATCGCA
>Ga0209591_10008002_pt1 | contig 11541 bp, 10 predicted proteins | sample MAT01_FD_187207 | JGI IMG/M metagenome (GOLD analysis project Ga0209591, IMG submission 187207) | Freshwater microbial communities from Lake Fryxell liftoff mats and glacier meltwater in Antarctica - MAT-01 (SPAdes) (version 2) | ecosystem: Environmental > Aquatic > Freshwater > Ice > Liftoff...
ATGATGTTCGGGCTCTTACTCGCTATCAGACCTTCGATTCCTGGTCCCATCTGATGCTCTTTATGTTTACTCAGCTTGCGCTTGAACACCCTCCTCCGACTTCATAATTTCGAATTTACAATTGCTGTGGGATGAAGCTGAAAAGTTAATTCGACACAAGCCATTGGGCACTCGATTGCCGTAACGCAGCTTTCGCCATCGCCCTGGCGCGCATGCCCATCACCGATCGAGAAGATCCCACCCGGCACCGCAATTGGTAAATAGAGCGTACTGCCCGCCACCAATTCTTTACAATCCAAGTTGCCGCCGGTCACACGCGGCGGCACTGTGGAGTGTAACCCTGGTTCGGCGGGGGGCATCCCCATAACCCCCATAAACGGTTGCAATGCCACGCTTTGTCCGTATTGATTTTGACCGCGTAACCGGGTTGCGTCGAGCGTCCACAGTAAATAGGTGCCTTGATCCGCCACACGTAGCCGCGTATTCACCTGATGCGGCCAGCCCCCAACCGCGGTAAAGCCCCACTGCCCTGGCTCTACTCTGTTTATTTGCACGGCCAGGGTCATTCCAGGCTCTGCTCCGTTAATGGCGACGGGACCACACAAGGCATGACCATTTTCTTGGCCAGCGGGGCGAGGGGTAAATTGGGCCGGGGGCTGATCGTAGCGCGTAGACTGGCGTGGGGCAAGGTTCCAATCTGCATCCAATGTGCGAAAACGAACCGTATCACCCGATTCGATGGTTAGGATGGGGGCAATATCACGCGAGAAGGCGCCATGTAGCGTCCGTTGCTCTGCCAACCGTGTATAATGGCATAAGATTTCCCCATTAGTAGATTAACTGATGATTAACACATTATTAATTGTCAGCCCAATGTAAGGATTCGAGCTTGAATTGGATCCGTTTTTACCCTATTATCCTATTAATCTTCCTTACTAGAGCCCACTTTTCTGCTCCACGTAGATTAAAAAGTGGGTGGTGAGGCTTGTTTTAGACCTATCTATGCTGGGGTAGCCCCCTGGTCTTCACTTTACAATCTACTTCTCAAAAAACTACGACAGTTTTTAAGATCCACAGCTTATGTCCGACGAGGGAGTCGGGCTCGGCCTTTGGCTGCAGCCACTTCCTGGCCAGGCGTAAGCTGTGGATTAAAATTTTAATTCATTTATTCTCATTGCGACCCAGTCGACGCAGTTTTGGTGCCAACATTGACAGTATTGGGTGTGGGGACAACGAAACCATGTCGAACACACAACGGATTTACCGAGCGCTTACGTTATTGGCAGTGGGTCTTTTCACAATTATGGTCGCGGCCAAGATTTTGATGTTATTCGCCAAGTTGGTCGGATTATAGTCACAATGCGTTCTTCCTGTCTATCAGATTGTCAGCGCTTATGCTATAATTGCCACCATCAGGGACCGGACGTAGATTCTTTGGAAGAAGAGCAGAAAATTACAGCTCTTTCTCTGAAGCGGCCGCGATCGGGGAAATCGGCCTGATTTTGATTTTCATGATTCTAGTCGCCCGCGTGGCGCAAAGAAGGGCGCTGCTTTGTTTCCACAACCGAATGAGCCGTACGAGATCGAGCCGTTGCCCGCTGCGCGCATGGACCGTTTCTCCCCTTTGGCGCGTCGCCGATATGCCTTACTCCGCGAAACCCAACGTTCTGATAGCCAATTTCCTTATGCGTTGCTCATCGTCATTCTCTTTCAAACGATGCTGATGGGCTGCGCCATTCTCTTTTTGGCTACGCTCGTCTTCTTCAACGTCGCCGAATTCTTTTTTCGCAGTCAGGAAGTTGATCGTTTATCGGTGGCTCTGTTGCAAATAACGCCCTCTGGATCGGAAGCCTTGGCGTCGCCAACCGAGGAACTGTCGCCTACAGCTACCCTGGAAGCAGCATCAACGCCCATCTCCACACCTGTGTTAATTGATGCAACGCCGACTCTCGATCCTGCAGCCATCGGTTCGCCTCTAGCGCTGTCAACACCTTTTGCGCCGCCAACCGCGCTGCCCTTCCCGACCGAGACACCCTTTGTCGCCCCACCGGCGCAACCTGCCATCTCGCCAGATCTGCAAGCGTATGTGGCCCAGGTTTTCTCGCCAGCCGACAATTTAGCAACCGCCGTCAATACGTTGGCCCAACTAGTTCAAAATCCAAATTTGAATGATCAGGCATGGATCGATAGCGCCACCTTCCAACTTGGTGTGCTGCAGAGCTCGCTCAGCGCGCTCGAATTCGTCCAACCATTACCTGGGGCTGTTGATATCCATAATGCGCTGATTGGCGCGTTGGTTGATTGTCGTACCGCGGTAAGCTTCTTGACTGAAGTTATCAATAATCGCGATCCCAATCAGTTGAGTAATGCGACCGTATATGTCCAAAGCTGCAACACAATGGTTGCTCAACCCGCCCAGCAGATTCGCGCATACTTTGGGACGGCGCCGACAAGCCCGTAATATCCCGCAAAATTGGCCACATCGGTTCTCACTGAGTCTGGAATAAATCGCAGGTGAGTTGAATGTGCCCGAGGTGGGTTGCACTATGTTCTACCACATGCAGCAAACAATCGCGCCGGGTCAACGTTTCCGCACCCAGCCCACCCGTCATGCGAAATTCCGCCGGTGGCTCGGCTTGCTCATCTAGCGCACTAGCCGGCAGGTCATCCAACACAGTATGCACGTCATCGATCCATTGTTGATAACGCACCAGCAATGCTGGGCCTGATCCCTGGGCGCGAAACTCGGCGGCGCGATTACGCGCAATCGTGCGCCCACCTACCAACGCTAATACCCAAAATTCACCCATCCCAACCGTGTGCGTTGCTAGGGCGTAGATTGTATTCGCATCGGGCACGGGCATGGGCCGGTTTAACACTTCGTCGGTCAAGTTTTCGATTTTTGCAACGATGTCACGCGCGATTCGTTCGATTACGCTCGCGATTTGGGCGGCTTCGCTTTGCATGAATATACCTCCTTACCCTCTGTTTTATCTCGTTGTAGGCCACCAATTGAAGTTTCATGAATCAATTTAAAATAATTCCAGCTAATTGTATGCTTCTCTACCAGACTTTGAGCAAAATTACACCCCAATAGATCAATTTTGAGACTTCACGCCGCCATCATTATTCGGCTTTTATGATAAAATATCGGTATCTATGATGGCTGTTTCCAGCGGTACAAAACTAACCGACCAACAACGGGCAATCGTTGCTCACAATCATGGACCAGCCCTGGTCTTTGCTGTCGCTGGCGCGGGTAAGACCACGGCAATGGTTCATCGCATCGAACGCTTGGTGCGTGAGCGCATCTTTGCGCCCGAACAGATTTTGGCAACCTCCTTTAACAAAGCGGCGAATGATGAGATTCAGGCTGCTTTACGCCGTTGGCCTCCTTGCAGTGGCGTTCAAGTAAAAACCTTGCACGCCCTTGGTTTCCAGATTATCCGTCAGGCCGCCAAAGCGGGGCATCTGCCCTACATCCAAGTTAACAAAATCAAAAACCATGTCGAAGGGCTAGACCGCCAACTGCTTTATAGCACCTTGGCTCGGGCGCGCCAATTGCATGTGCGCTATGTCGGCGAATTGAATAACTTGGATCATGATGATTTTCTTACCTATGTGGGTGCATGTAAAGGCAATCTGCATTATGCGAATCTGGCCCAAGCCGGCTTGTCGGTTTCGGCGCGTAAAGTGGCAAAGCAGGCCGTTGCCCCCAAAGGACTTTCCTGGTATCTCGATCTTTACCATATCTTTGAAGAAGTGCGCCGCGAACAGGGCGTGATCAGCTTCGACGATATGTTGATGACCGGCTGGGAAGTGATGGTCCAACAGGAAACGATCCTAGCCGCGCTTCGTCGCCAATATCAGTCTGTGCTCGTCGACGAGTTTCAGGATATTAACCTGGCGCAGGCAGAAATTTTGGACCTGCTTACTGCACCGCACCATAATTACATGGCAATCGGTGATGATGATCAAACCATCTATGAATGGCGCGGTGCGAACCCGGGCTTCATCCTTAATTTTGAAAAACGGTATAAGGCGAAAGTCTATTTTATGACAGATAACTTTCGCTGCAAGGCCGCCCATATTGCGCTGGCCAATGGCGTGATCCAGCATAACCGGACCCGACAGCCCAAGCAGATGCGTTTGACGCAGGGTTTTGAGGGCGGCGCATCCCTGCACATGGCCGCCGACGCCGAGCAGATGGCGCAACAACTTCTCGCTGACCTGGGCAACGCCTTGCACACCGGCTATACACCTGGTGATGCGGCGATCCTAGTGCGTATTTATGCCCAAACGCCACCCATTGAGCAAGGGTTGATCGCTGCTCAGATTCCTTACACGATCGTGGGCAGCGAACCATTTTATCAACGCCCAGAAGTGCTCACTCTGCTCGATTATTGCCACTTGGGCCAGACGGAAGCGACCTTGCAAACTGGCGGCGCGCTTGATGCTGACGCCCTCCACAACTTCGGGCGTGCTTGGGCCAGCGTCTACAACCGGCCGACACGTTACCTTTCCCGCGCCATGGCCGACAAGGTGGCCGAATTCGTCACTTTCGACCACATGCCGATTAGCCGCGCGTTACTGCGCGTCAGCACCGCGGCAGCCGAACGCATGGCGGAACCGCTCGCTAAATTTGCGGCCGATTTGCAGTGGCTGGCTGCCGCCCTGCGCTCGCAGCGGGCGACAGAACGCGCCGCCGGGGAATTATTGCGCCAATTAGAGGAACGACTTCAGTATAAGAATTATCTGAAAGCCAGCAGCGGTTTCCCAGAAACGGGGGCGGCCAAAGCCGCCAATGTGGCAGCCTTCATTGCTTACGCACGCGACAAGGGCAATGTTGAGCAACTCTTCCATCATTTGGCCGAGTTGGCCGCCATTCGCCAGACGATCAGTAGCCCCGAACAGCCCATGGTAACGATCACAACCATGTTCCGCGCCAAAGGGTTGGAATGGCCGCTGGTTTTTGTACCGCACTGTAATCAAGGCACGATGCCCTATGAACGCGCTGAACGGTTGGAAGAAGAGCGCCGCCTCCTGTATGTGGCAATTACACGCGCCCAACAATTTCTCTATCTCTATGCCTTGAAGACCCAGCCCCTTTCCCAATTTCTAAGTGAAGCCCAGTGTGGACAGACGTTGGCTGCCGTACAGGCCATCACGCGGGCGCTACAAAGTGATCCAACCACCTGGCGCAAAGAAGAAATGCTTGGCCTGGCGGTGGATGCGCGCCGATTGGGTTTGGAGAGCTATTTTAGCGAATGGTGGGATGTCGCACCTGCCAAAAAAGCACAAATTGCAACCACAGTGCTCCGCATTCTAGATAACATTGAACGCCGTGGCTGGCAAAAATCGCTTGGCATAAGTAAAGATGCAGCGCGTGGCTGGCAAACATTATTGCAACGCTAGCCCATAAGCTTGCTATCCACTCAATATTCCACTAATACCGGATCACTTCTCCGAATCACCGTTACTTTTTTGGCCCTTTTTCGTCTTCTTACTATAAGAAACGTTTTCTCTTCGGATATACAAGGGGAGAGAACAATCCTTCGGTTATATTTTGTAGCGTTTTCGATTTTCAGGAGAGGAAATATGCGAGCTAAGCCCTCACAGCTGCCCTTTTTGCGTCGTTCTTTATTTATCACTTTGTTTGCCGCCCTGGTGGCGCTGGCCGGCATCAGCCTGATCAGTCCCCAAGCAAACGCCGGTGACACTATCCCTGGGGGCACAGTGCCACCTGGAACACTACCTCCGCCTGGTCCGTCCGGTCAGGGCCAGGTTAATGTGATTCATCTGGCGCCCTTTGACCCCGTCATTGCCAATACGGCGGTGGATATCTGCACCGAAGCCGGCACCCCGGTTACGGGCGCCACCAACTTGCATTATTTGGAACAGAGCGGTTACCTGCTTTTACCCCAAGGGAATTATGATTGGAAAGTCATGACCCCTGGTTGCAGTTCTCTTATTGTGAATCTAGAGCCTTTTACACTCTTCGATCAAGCAGTTTTGAGCGTGCTGATTATCGGCGACGGCGTTAACCAGCCGTTTGATTCGGTCCTCATAGTCCAGGATAGGGGTATTTCGCTCAAAAAGTATTTCCCTCTCATTTTTAATCAGCCTTAAAGGAATGTGGGCAACAGAAAACGGGATACAGATTTCTACTGTATCCCGTTTCTTTTCCCGTATTCTCTTTTGCCCAGCCTTCGAGAATTTAGCCGCCGCTCAGCGCAGGAATAAAATGTACTTCACTGGGCTCTGTCAGGCGATGGCGCAAGCCACGATGGCTTACTTCACCATTTACGGCAACGGCAATGTTGGGTCGCAGCTTGCCATCTTCCGACAAACGCGTCTCAAAGCCAGGATAGCGCGCTTCCAATTGGGTAACCACCGCACCAACCGTATCCCCTTCTACCTGCACTATCTCGACCCCACCGGTTAAGTCGCGGTGAAGCGCCGGGATCCAAACTTCGTGCTGCATGGGCTACATTTCTCCTTGTCAGACAATAGCTGAACCAACCGTCGTCGTTCGCCTATCGTCGTTCGTCGTTACGCCACACTCTGCATTTCAGGGCTATCGGCTGCATCTAGCACAGCGCGAATGATCTTGTCGTAGCCCGTGCAGCGGCACAAGTTGCCCGCCAACCAGAGCCGTACCTCTTGCTCGGTGGGATCGGGGTTTTTGTCGAGCAGCGCCTTGGCCGAGACCAAAAAGCCTGGTGTGCAGATCCCGCACTGTAAGGCGGCATGCTCGAGGAATTTCTGTTGTAATGGATGCAGTTTTTCTGGGCCGGCCAATCCTTCGACGGTTGTCACCGTGGCGCCGTTCGCTTCCACGGCTAGTACCAAGCAGGAATTGACCAACACACCGTTCAAGATTACATTACAGGCGCCGCAGTTGCCATTGTTGCAACCTTCCTTGACGCCAGTGATCAACAATTCTTCGCGTAGCACTTCGAGCAAGCTCTGGCGTGGTTCGCACAGAAACTGCAAGTTTTGGTTATTGATTTTAGCCTCTACAACCACTTTTTTTGACATTGGACAGTCTCCGTTCTGGTTTGTTGGTAAGAGGGTAAATAGTAATTAGTAAATAGTAAGTGGTAAGCGTTCATTGACGCTCCTAACCAATGACTATTTACTAATTACTATTTACCAATGACCAATCTTTTTATATTTCCAATCGCCATTTAACTAGCGCGCGCACGCTCGATGGCTTTTTCCAGCGTGCGGCGGGTGATAACACCCACCATGTGTTTACGATATTCCGCCGTGCCGCGCATATCGCTGATCGGTGTAGCCGCCGCCTGAGCAATTTGGGCGGCTTGGGCGATCGACTCGGCATTGACGAGTTGACCGACTAGGGCATCGCCAGCAGCCGGGACAAAGAGTGGCTTAGGCGCCACAGCCCCCAAGGCAATACGGGCGGAGACGAAACGGCTGCGGCTCTCATCTAGCTGAACAGATGCGCCGACGCCCACCACGGCAATGTCCATTTCGTTGCGGGGAATGAAGCGTAGGTAGGCGGCGCCAAACCCAGGCTGCGGTGCAGGAATGTGCAGCGCAACCAAAAACTCGCCGGGCTGCAATACGGTGCGCCCGGGCGCAATACAGAACTCTTCTACCGGCACTTCGCGCCGGCCACTGGGGCCTGCAATCTGGCAGATGGCATGGTGCGCGATCAACGACGGGATCGAGTCTGCTGCAGGTGAGGCATTGCAGAGGTTGCCGCCCATGCTGGCGCGTCCCTGAATCTGCACACCACCAATCAGACCGGCGGAATCGATTAAGCTGGGGTAGGCCGCCACAATGGCCTTATCATCATACATACGGTGGCAGGGAACTGCTGCCCCCAAGGTCAGGCCGCTTTGGGGGTTGTAGGACAGCTCGGTGGTTTCGGGAATGCGCTTAACATCGATAACCAGTTCCGCCTTGCGCCTTCCTTCGCGCAGCGCTACCAGCAGATCGGTGCCGCCACACATGACGCGCGCCTGATCGCCTTTTTCTTTCAGCAGCGCTACGACCTCATCAACAGTGGTCGCGGATGCAAAATCAAATGCTTGCAATGGAATGCCTCCTTTAGGCTAACGGGTGAATAGTAGGATGCGCTTTTGCTCTATACAAGTGTACAGCAAAAGCAGGGTCTACGTCAAAGCACTTTCATGCAGATGGGCAATACGGGTAGATGACGAATGATGAATGACAAACGATGAATGACGATTTCTAACCACCAGCATCTAGCAGAGGCTCACTCAGGTTCAAAATTGGCTTTGACGCAGTGCGCCATGTATGATATGATTGTACCAGAGTAGACGATGGACGATAACTGGACGATAACTCATTGTCTACCAGCTTGCTTCCCGAAGAAAGTCAACCACCATGCCAGTGATCAAACGCTACCCCAATCGTAAATTATACGACACAGAGGCCAAAAGCTACATTACGTTAGAGCAGATCACCGAATTAATCAAACAGGGCGTCGATGTGCATGTGATCGATCACGAAAGCGGCGAAGACCTGACCAGCCTGACCCTGACCCAGATTATTTTGGAACAAGAGAAAAAGCGGGCGGGCTTTTTGCCGCGCAATGTGCTCACCAACCTGATCCGCAGCGGGGGTAACACGCTCGAAGGGATGCTGCAAAGCCTAGGCAGCGGGTTAAGTCTGCGCGCTAGCGGCCAGGAATTGGAAGCGCAATTGGAGAAATTGATCGATCAAGGCAAGCTTTCGCTAGAACAGGTGCAAGAATTGCTCGATGTCGACGCCCGTGTAAGCGATATGCTCCACCGTTTGAATGTGCCAACGCATGGCGATATTGAGCAGTTACATACGCAACTTGCCGCATTAAATGAAAAACTAGCCACCCTAATTGCCGTGCAGACCCATTCATCGGTTAGTAACGAAACAGATAGGGCGCAATCGTGACAAAACGCAACAAAACAGCGCTCGTATTAGCCAGTGGCGGGCTGACTGGGGCAGTTTATGAAGTGGGTGCGCTGCGCGCCATCAATGCAATGTTGGTGGGCCATACGGTCAATGATTTCGATATTTACGTGGGCACGAGCGCCGGCGCGTTGATCAATGCATTTGTCGCCAGCGGCTTTACGCCCGATGCCATTATGCAGGTGCTCGACAACCGTCATCCCGAATTGCGTAGCTTTGGTGTCGGCGATCTCTTTCGGCTGAACCGTGGGGAGATGCTCCGGCGCCTAACCCGGTTACCGCGTGCCTTGTGGTCGATTGGGCGAGGAACGCTCCGTGCGGGCCGGGAGTTAGCGCTCTCGGATCTGCTCTGGGAATTGGCGCAAATTTTGCCCGGTGGCTTTTATGATGGCGCCGCTATCGAGGCGTACGTGCGCACTATCCTGACTACGGCCGGTTGTTCTAACCGGTTTGACGCACTGACTAAAGAACTCTATGTTGTAGCGACCGAATTAGATGCTGGCGCACGCGCCGTCTTCAGTCGCGCCAGCCAAGAACAAGAAACGGTGCCGATCAGCCTGGCTGTCGCCGCTAGCAGTGCGGTGCCGGTGCTCTACCAACCTGTACAAATCTACGACCGTGATTATATCGATGGGGGGCTACACGGGGCCGCAAGCCTGGACCTGGCCATCGAAGCGGGTGCCAAGCTGATTGTCTGCATCAACCCCATGATGCCGCTGGATGCCACCCAACATTATGCGGCTCAGCACTACATCCGCAAACGTGGTTTTCAGGCCATCATCAACCAATCTGTGCGCACCTTGCTCTATTCCAATGTGCGCTATCATGTCAAAAGCTTGCGCTTGAAATATCCCGATGTAGACATTATCTTGATTCAGCCTCAGCCAGACGACTACGTTATGTTTGCCTATAACCCCATGCACTACCACCAGCGGCTGACGGTAGCGGAACATGGTTATCGCAGTGTTACCGAAGGGTTACAGGCGAATCTTACCTATTTTCAGTCGATACTTCAGCGGCATGGTATTTCACTGCGTATTGATGGGGCAACTAGGTGGTTAAAACGTGGAACGAATCCGCCGGCCACAAGTCAATTGATCTGGCCCGGCCTGGTAACGCCGCAGCCGGCGCGCAAACAATTGTGCGCCGAGTTGGATGCCGGCCTGGATCAGTTGTCGGCGCTCGTCATGTGCGAGAACCCCAAACTATAAAGGCCAAAATTTATGTCACCTTTTAACTAGCAGACTGATCGTTTAGATTTTTATTTTTGTACACGGATTTCACAGATGAACACGGATAAAAACTGAAAAACCGCGTGCAAAATAAACTGGTCAGTCTATTCGTTGCTTGTATTTATTACGTTTTATCCAGCATTATCTTTTACCCCAAGTATCTCCCTACCCGCGTATGAGAATTGAAAACCGCACAATCCGTATTGTTATCCGTGCTGCGCTGGCGCTAGTGCTACTTTCACTGCTTGCCTTGTTGCTGATCTATCTGCTCGAACCAGAGTGGTCGCCTTTTCTGGAAGAAGAAGAGGATGTCGAGGAAACCCTGATCCCGGGCGAGCAGGGCTTTGTCCATCATCAGCGCTCTGCCTATCTGACGCATCTTGCCATGGACGACATTGGCGTCGCCCCTTTGCCGGCTCCTTATTCGCCCGGTTGGCGCACGGGGATCGGCATCCCAGATCTGGATCCGATGTGGTTTAAATGGCCAGCCCCCCGCCCTGGTTGGTATTTAAACTGGTCGACCAATCGGGTCGAACAACGGCGCTTTTTTGGGCTTTGGCGTACGGTGCACATGGCACTGCCCGACGAAGACTTGGGGATGGAGTTTGTGCCGATGGTGCGCATTCGCCGAAATCGCCTATTGCCGCGTGCCACTGATCTGCGACGAATGGCGGCGCAAAACCCGGGCCGCACCTGGTTAATTGGCAATGAACCAGATGTGCGCTGGCAAGACAATGTGCGGCCAGAGCGCTATGCGGAGCTCTATTACGATGCGTACACTGCGATCAAAAGGGGTGACCCTACGGCGCAAGTTGCGATTGGCGGCCTCAGCCAGATAACACCCTTGCGCCTCGTCTATTTGGATCGCGTCTGGGCGGCCTATCAAGCCGAATATGGCGAACCCATGCCGGTGGATGTGTGGAACATGCATGCCTTTGTGCTGCGCGAGGAGCGCGGCAACTGGGGCGTAGGCATGCCGCCTGGTTTCACGACCGAACAACTAGGCATGCTCTGGGATATTGACGATCATGCTGATCTGCGCCTGGTAGAAGAGCAAATCCGCCGTTTGCGCCAGTGGATGGCAGAACACGATCAGCAGGCAAAGCCACTTTGGATTACCGAGTATGGCATCTTGATGCCAGAGAGTTACGGCTTTCCGCCAGCCGTGGTGCAGGATTTCATGCTGGGTAGCTTCGCGCTTTTCGACAGCTTACGCGATCCGAAATTAGGTTACGCCGCCGATGAGAACCGGCTTGTCCAGCGTTGGGTCTGGTTTAGCACGCTCTATAACCCTTACCCGGCCGGCAATCTTTTTAATATTAGTGGCCGGCCTAAAGTGTTGATGCGAGCGTGGAGCGAGTATTTG
>Ga0209591_10008003_pt1 | contig 11540 bp, 12 predicted proteins | sample MAT01_FD_187207 | JGI IMG/M metagenome (GOLD analysis project Ga0209591, IMG submission 187207) | Freshwater microbial communities from Lake Fryxell liftoff mats and glacier meltwater in Antarctica - MAT-01 (SPAdes) (version 2) | ecosystem: Environmental > Aquatic > Freshwater > Ice > Liftoff...
GCCGCCGGCACGATCGGGATCCGCATGGAGGGGGTCGAGCATCGCCCAGACCACTTCACGTTCAATCCGCGCGAGGCTCGGGAATGCAGACGGACTGAGACCGTTCTCGCTGAAGTATTTCAGGGAGGCGCCCTCGAGGACTGCATCGTGCTCAGCCCCGCGGAGTACACGAGACTCCAGGTTCGACCGGCTCTCCAGTCGGCATCGTCCGAGCTCATGTCGTCAAGCGCTCGACGGATCTCGCCTGGGTTCTTACCCTTCTCGGGAAATCGCATCAAAAGGTGGTCGCCGCAGGCGCCGGCCTCGACGAAGAAGTCCCCGGTCAGCGCCGGGAACACGATCTCGATCGCCCATCGATCGTTTTGGGCGTGGTGTCCGAACGCAACAATCTTCAACTCACCGCTGATGTCGTGTCTCGGCCGTCGGCTCGCATTCCTAGTCGGCCAGTATGAGGAGCGCGATGGCGAAGACCAGGAGCGCGCCCCCCAGCCGGAGGGCCAGCACCCGAACCGACGTCTTGCGGCCGCCGAATCCGACGATCCACAGTGCTCCGAACCCAAGCAGCCCGACAACTCCGGCGGCGAGCACCCGGCGCATCGAGAGGTTCCCGATCGGCGTCTCGAACCACTCCTTGTCGTCCGGGGGCTCGGCGCCGGCATGGCCTCCGTCCTCGAAGTCGAGGCCGTCGAGCACCTCCTGTGCCGTCGCGAGCTCGAGGACGTCCCAGGTGTCTCCCTCGTCGGTGGATCGCAGGACGTCGGTCTGGGCGTAGGCGAACACGGTGTTGTCGGTCGCGTACGCCGGTGAGAACTGGATCGGTTCTGACGTGGGGTTGCTGAAGTCGGCGATCACCCGATTGTCCTCCAGGAGATCGGCGCCGAGGGGCTCGAACGTCGCGCCCGAATTCGTGGACCTGAGGAGCCCATCTCTTCGGGCGCTGACGAGCACCGTCCGGTCGTTCGCGTAATCGGGCGACACCGCGACGCCTTCGATCTGGCTCGAGTTCGAGAGTGGCGACGTCGTGACTTCGCTCCACGACCCGCCGAAGTCACGTGACACGTGGAGCCCGGAGTCGGTGCCGGCGAACACGGTTCCGTCGGTTCCGTAGCCGGGCGAGATCGCCAGGAGGGCTGCCGCGTCCGTCTCGAGCCCCCGCGCATCGCTTGCGAGCTGCACGCCGCTGTCGGTCCACGATGCGCCCCCGTCGGCGCTCTTGAACACCCCGTTGACGGTTCCGGCGTAGAGGACCTGATCGACAGGAAAGTTCGGGCTCAACACCAACGAGCGCACCCGACCGTCGAGCAGACCGACCTGAACCCACGTGCGGGAGTCGCCGGCGGCGTTGGAGCGGAAGATCTCGCCCTGGCGCGTCGCGGCGTAGAGGACCTGGTCCGAGGCGAATGCGGGAGAGGGCGCGAGGACGAACTGGCGCAACAACGGACCGGTCGGTCGGGGACCGATGTCGATCTCGGTCCAGGACCTACCGCGATTCGTTGACTTGAGGAGCCGGACCCAGCTCGCGGAGAAGATCGTCTCGTCCTGTGCGTAGTCGGGCGAGAAGACCACGTTGTGGAGGCGACGGAGCGGCGCGAACTCATTGCCCGCTGCCAGCATCTCGACCATGAGCCCGGAGTTGGCGGAACGCCATCGGTCGCCGCCGTCGTTCGAGACGAACGCGCCCTTGACGTAACTGGTGACCACCACGGTTTCGTCGTCGGCGAAGGCGGGGGAGACGGCGAGACCCACGATGTAGTCGGCGAGCGTCTCGACCGGTGTCCAGTGGTCTCCGTCGTCGGTCGAACGGAACATCCCGTCGAAGCCGCCGAGGAACATGGCGGACTGATCGGGCGTGACTGCCACGGTGCGGAACATGGGCACCCCCACCTCGTCGGCCTGGGGATCTTCGGTCAGACCGATGGTGCGAGCCGAGAAGGTCTCGCCTCCGTCGTCGGACACGTACGCGCCGGTGTTGCGTGCCGAAGCCCAGACGGTGTCGTCGTTCGCGAAGCCGGGAGAGAACTCGAGCGATTGCACTGCTTCGGCCGGGAGCCCTTTCCCGCGTGCGGGGAGGAACGAACTCCCGCCGTTCGTGGACCGCACCAGCGTTCCCGTGCCTTTGGCCACGAGCAGCGTCTCGGTGGACTTCCGGTCGGGGCCGGCGGTGATCGCGGTGACGGGTTCGTTCCGGGCGGCGTCGAGTACGACGACCCACGTCGCGCCATCGTCGTCGGACACGAGCACCTCGCCCGCCGCGGTGCCGATGACGGCGCGGCTGCCGTCGGCGAGGAACGTCATCGCCGTGACGCGGCCGGTGAAGCCGGTGGGCTCCCATAGACGACCACCGTCGGTGCTCCGGTACATCCCGCGACTGGTCCCGCCGGCGAGCACGACGCCAGGGGAACGGGGAGAAATCGCGATCTGCGAGAAGGCCAAGCTCAGCAAACCGTTGTTCCTCAGCGTCCACGAGTCGCCTCGGTCGTCGGACCGATAGATGCCGCTGGTCCCCGTGGAGAGGTACATGATCCGCGCGTTCGACGGTGCGATCGCAACGCGTCCGAGCTTCTCGGTCTCGTCGCCCAACCCTTGCACGATCTCCCTCCAGGTGATCCCTCCGTCGGTCGATCGCATCAGCTTGGTACGCACGATCGCGAAGACCGTTTCGTCCCGCGCGAACGACGGCGAGACTGCGATGTCGGATACATCGTCGTGTGGCGCGTGCGCCGTCGCGACGCTGCCGTCGGTCGCGAAGATCACGACGTTCGCGAGCAGCAGCACGACCGCTGCGAGCACTCGGCTCCACCCCCGGCTCGCTCTCATCTACCTGCTCGGAGCGTCGGGAGTGTGGAGGGCCCGATCGCGGTTCGACCAGGGGAATGCGACGTCGGGTTCGGAGACGCCCAGCAGCCGGCAGAGCGGACCCCACTCCGGGTCCTTGGTGAAGTCGATTTCGAGGAAGTCGTCGCGCCCTCGGAAGTAGTTGTGGGCGCGCTCCATGTGGGTGTCCCACTCGATCGTCCACTTCTGGACCTCGACGACGAGGAACGTGCCGTGGTACTTCCCGGCCTCCTTCGCGGCGATGTTGCGCTCGACGTGGCGGCGGCGGCTGTCGATCCACTCGGGGAACGGCCGCACCGTGAGCACGAAGCGACTTCCCGGATACTGGCCGTCGAGCATGCGGAAGCGGCGACTGAGGAGACCGATGTCGGAGAACGCGTCGTAGCGGGGATCGAGGTGCGACAGGAGCGGCACGTCGGCGTCGAGGGCCTGCTGGACGGCGGCAGCGGCTTCGGGTCCGCCGAAGTGGAGGCTCTTGAAGCTGAGGATGGTCAACGCCTCGTGCAACGACGACGTCGCCGTCTTGTTCAGCCCGATCCCGAAGATGCGCTGCCGGTTTCGGCTCTGGTCGCGATGCTGGAAGGCGGGAAGGCCGGTCATGGGCGAAGGACGCTAGCTGTCGACCACGAGGTGGGCGAGATGACCGAGGCTCTCGTGGACGAAGTAGTGATCGATCGGCACCGACTGGAACGGGTTGGTTACCTGGAGGTATCCGCTCGCTCGGAGGAGCGCGTCGCAGCGGTCGCCTTCGACGCTGATCGCGAGGATCCGTCGATCGCCACCGAAGTCGAAGGTCTGGAGAATCTCTGCCTCCGCGCCCTCGACATCGAGACAGAGGTAGTGGACCGTCGCAGGTGCGCGGTGTTGCTCGAGTAGATCGCTGAGCGACACGGTCTCCTTCATGACCGTCTCACTTCCTGGTTCGATCTCCTCGGCCCAGGTCTCGTTCTTGTTGAAAGCGCGGATTCCGCTGCGAGGGGGGAAATCAGCGAACGACAGGAACTCGACGGTGTCACCGGTCGTTGCCGCGAGGCACCGGGAATCCGTTCGACAGCGGCGTAGCCGCTGGAGCACTCGGTAGTACTCATCAAGTGGTTCCACGCAGATCCCGTCCCACCCGAATCCGCGTTCGAGCACGTAGCTCGCGCTTCCGAGATGTCCTCCGCAGGCGCCGGCTTCGACGAAGTACCCGCCGCGCAGGTCCGGGAAGACCAATTCGACGGCCCACCGGTCGTTCTGGGAGTGATGCCCGTAGTCGCCGCCCTTCAGATCGCCGAGACCCCGATACTTGCGCCGTCTTCGCGACGCGGCTCGCAGCATCCGCAGAGGCTTCGTGACCATCAACCCAGCGCCACTCCGGTCGTGTTCGCCATGATGAACGGCTCTTCGCGGATGCGGAGGCCCAACTTGGCGTCGGGTGCGATCGAGGTCACCGAGGAAGAACCCGGCATGAGGAAGAGAAGGCTCGAGGAGCCGGCGCCCGTCTCGATGATCGAGGGCGAACTCAGCTTCGACAGCTCGTCGATCACGACCCGCCCGAGTCGGAGGTTGAGCCCGCCCGAATGTGCCGGGCGATTTCCGCGCTCGTGCAGGTTCGGAAGGTCTTGCAGGAACGCGACGGCGCGTTCTTCGGCACCGGGAGACGACACTGCGCTGGTCATGCGCCCGATCCTAGCGGCGACGATCGAAGTGGCTCAAAGGGGATGACCGCGCGCGCCTGCTCGATGGTCACGATGATCCCCCTGTGACCGACGCACGATTGACCCACGGGTAGGGCCAGCGGCTCCCACCCCCGGGTGGGCTGGGGCAGGAGTCGTTCCACGCGGGTGGAGTCCCGCCGATCGGCGCTATGAAGCGGCCGGATGCCGCGCCCGGCGGTCGCGCGCCGCGTGGGTGGCGCGACCGCGCGGTGTGGTTCAGACCGGGCGACAGATCATGGAATGCTGGATGTACCGCCCGGGCGGGTAAACGGCGAGGACCTCCCAGTCGGTGCCGTCGAACAGCTCGAGCGCGAAGTCCTTGTCGTAGCGGGCCTGCATCAACGGCTTCTCGGGGATCTCGTCGACGAAGCCACGGTCCTTGGCGGCCTGGGTCCTCGCGATCGCGGCCTCGGCCTGCGCGACGACGGCGGGGTCGTCGCTGCGGAGGTTGGCCCCGATGGCGAGCGCGATCGGCGACGCGTGCTCGGGATCGTTGAGGAACACCGAGAAGACGAGGCGTCCGTCGGGTCGTACGTGGCGACGCAGCAGGCGCAGCATCGCGACGTAGTCGTCGGGCGCGAGGTGGGTGAACACCGAGAAGAGGCAGATGAGGTCGAAGGCGTTCAGGTCGGTCGGGAGCTGATCGAACTCGGCGAGCGTCGCGCCCCGTGGGTTGTAGAGGTCGTTACGGGCCGGGAGGTGATGGAACTCGAACGGGGATCGGAGACGTTCGCCCGGAGCCACTCGATCACGGGGGCGGCGACGTCGATCCCAACGTACCTGCCGACCGCGCGATCGTTGTCGAGGAGCGTCTTGACGATCTTGGTCCCGCAGCCGACGTCGAGGACGTCGACGCCCGTCAGGTCGTCGCGTCCGACGGTGCGGCCGAGCAGGTCGACGGCGAACAGTCCGGAATCGACCCACTCCTGTCGATCGCGGTGCGCGGACCGCTGCAGCTCCGGCGGGACCGGGAGGCCGGATTCAGTCGAAGACGTCATGGGTCCATCATCCTCCGGATCCGCCCGACCGCACAGAGAGCCGGTCGGCCGCTCAGCTTCCCAGCGCGTCGAGGACCCGCCGGACCTGGTGGTCCCACGACCAGTCGGCTTCGGCCGCGGTCCGTCCGGCGCGCCCGATCCGCTTCCGGGTGTCGGGTTCGTCGCGGAGCAGGACGAGCGCCCCGACCAGGGCGGGGAGGTCGTGCGGGGGGACGAGCAGCGCGTCGACTCCGTCGGTCAGGCGCTCACGGAGCTGACCCACGGCCGGCGCGACCACCGCGACGCCGGTCGCCAGGTACTCGGCGAGCTTCAGGGGCGAGTAGTGGTACTCCGCACCGACGGGGGCGAGGACGAGCGCCGCATCCATCGCCGCGAGGTGGGCCGGGAGGTCGGCGTGCTCAACCGTGCCGGTGAAGACGGCCGCAACCCCACGGTCGCGGGCGAGCTGTTCGATGCGCGGCCGCTCGGGCCCGTCGCCGACCAGGAGGAGGGTGGCTCCGTCGACCGCGGCCACGGCGTCGACGGCCTGTTCGATGGCGTGGAAGCGGCGGAAGCTCCCGACCCACCCCACCACGAACCGGCCCTCGAGGCCGAGCCGGGCCCGCGTCGGGGCGGCATCGCTCGCGGAGTCGAAGAGATCCAGGTCGACCCCGCTGGGCGTGAGCAGGATGCGGTCGGGCGCGACGCCGAGCCGTCGGACCTGCTCGGCGACGTGATCGGTGCCGCACGCGACGAGATCCGCGCCCCGGAGTGCGGGGCGCTCACCGTGTTGCTCGAGCCAGTGCCCCCAGCCGGGTCGAGTCGTACCCCACTGCTCGGCTTCCCAGATCACCGTGGCCGGGACGAAGAGCACCGACGGCGCCCCGATCGCGTGGGCGAGGCGCAGCCCGGCATCCTGGAAGAGCTCGTGGCGTTGCCACACGAATGCGACATCGCCGCCCGACCACGGGCCCTGGGGGTCGACGGTGAACGTGCGGGCGCGCCGCCATTGCCGGACGTCTTTCACCGCGGTCTTGACCGGTGCGGGGAGGTGTCGACGCAGCGACGGGGTCGGACTGCTCCGCAGCGTCGGCGCCGAACCTCGCTGTCGGGCGACGGCCGGGTCGATCAGGCCCTGCGGAGTCGCGATCCAGGCCTCGCCGAGGACACGCTGCGCCGCTGCGGCCCAACCCGCGGTCGACACGAGTGCTGCGACCGGCCCCTGCTGGGCGGTGCTCGAACCGGTCACGACGAAGATCGCTCGGGCCACGGGCCAGGAGGGTAGCCGGGAGGTCCTGTGGTGATTTTGGTGTCCTCACGGCGGCCGGGTACCGTCCGCCGGATGCCGTCGCCGACCTCCGTCACCCGGCCGATGCGCATCCTCCATCTCGTCGCGCGGAGTCACCGGCGCGGTGCAGAGCTCGTCGCGGTCGAGTTGGCCGACGAGCTCGACCGGCTCGGCCACCACAACCGGGTCGTCGCCCTCGGGCCCGCGACCGACGGCGGTCAGGAAGCCGGGATGCCTCCGCTCGACGACTCGCCGGGGTTGGGGCTGGCGGACCTGGTGGCCCGGGTCCGCAAGGTTCGTCGACTGCTCGTTGCCGAACCGTTCGACGTCGTGCTCGCCCACGGGGGCTGGCCCGCACAGATCGTCGCCCTGGCGGCGCCGCGGCGCCGTCCGGTGCTCGTGTGGCAACGGATCCTGGGGTTTCCCGACACGGTCTGGGCGCCGGGTCGCCGCCAGTGGTGGTGGGCGGTCGCCCGGAGGTTCGACGTGGGCGTGGCACTCACGGCCGCGCTCGAGGCCGAACTGCACCGCCTAGGCTTCCGCGGCCCGGTGTGGATCATCCCGAACTCACGCCAACCCGACCGATTCGTGGCCGTCGACCGCGTGGTCGCCTCCGCCCGGCTCCGGACCGAGGTCGGCGTCGGGTCCGACGACGTACTGATCGGATTCGTGGGCCACCTCGTCGACCAGAAGCGGCCGGATCAGGCGATCTCGGTGCTCGCCCGATTGCTCGACGACGGTCGCCGTGTGCACCTGGTGCTCGCGGGCGACGGTCCGTTGCGCGCCGACCTCGAGGCCGACATCCGGCGACGCGGACTCGAAGGCTCGGTCACGTTCCTCGGTCACCGGCCCGATGTGGAGTGGGTGTTCGGTGGCGTGGAGCTGATGTTGCTCACCAGCGACGCAGAGGGCATCCCCGGGGTCGCGATCGAATCGTTGATGTCGGGATGCCCGGTCGTGTCGTTCCCGGTGGGCGGTGTCGACGAGGTCGTCGACGAGGGCGTCACCGGTGTGGTGGTGGCGCGCCACGATCCCTGGCTCATGGCCGCGGCGGTCGGTGCGCTGCTCGACGACGACGATCTCCGTGCGTCCATGAGTCGGGCCGGCCGGCGCGCGACGGTCCGGTTCAGCGCGTCAGCGACGGCCGTTGTCTACGCGGATCGACTCGCGGCCTTCGTCGCGGCTCGCTGACGTTCTGATCGCCGCAGGAAGAACCACGTCGTGCTGCGCCGCAGGACCCGCAGTTCGCCCCCGGCCTGGATGACCGTCCGGTAGCCGGGGAACGACTTCCGGTGGACGGCGGCGATCCGTCCGCCTTCGAGCACGGCCGCCGCGTTGAACAGGTTGCCCGCTGCGTCGCGCTCGGTGAAGCCGACGATCGCCGTGACCGGCGAGCCGAGTAGCGGCGCGACGACTGCCGTGAGCGCGCCGTCTCCGACTTCGAACGCGACGTCGGCCGGTGACTGGCCGGCCGACTCGTGGGCCAGGCCGCCGATCACTGCCTCGGGGCAGCACAGGATCTCGACTCCTCGCGCGGCACAGGTGGCGAGTTGCTCGCAGATGAGCTCGACGGCATCGAGGCTCCCGAAGGGGAGGTACGGCGCCTGGTACGCGGCGACCTTCACGGAGCGAGTGTCGCGCGAGCGCCGAACGCCTCCGGGAACGGCGCGAGGATGCACGGATGGCGAGCTGGACGTGCCCGGACTGCGGTCGACGGTTCGCCCGCTCCCGGCAATCGCACGAGTGCGCCCCGGCCATGAGCATCGAGGAGTACTTCGCAACCGGTCCACCGTTCGAGCGCCCGATCTTCGAGGCCGTGCTCGACCACCTCGAGACCCTGGGTCCCGTGCACGTGGAGCCGGTGTCGGTCGGGATCTTCATCAAGAACGACGGGAGCCTGGTCGAGTTGCGGCCGATGCGGAAGTGGGTGGCCCTGTCGTTCCCTCTCCGACGACGGGTCGATCATCCGAAGATCGCTCGCAAGCCGATCGTCGCGGGCGCGCGGATCTTCCACGTGGTCAACCTCACCGGTCCCGACGACCTCGACGCCCACGTGCGCGACTGGCTGACCGAGGCCTACTTCGAGTCGTGACCCGGATTCCGGCTCGACGGGCCACCGGGCTTGATGGGCGGACGGCCGGGCGCCCATACTCACCCCCTTGTCCTCCACGAACGCAGCGGCGCCGGCTGCGCCGCCCGACGAGGCGGGACGACTCGCCGCCCTGTGGGCGGCCGCATCTCGGTTTGCTCTCCCCGCCGCGATCCTGACCGCGATCGTCGGCGTGCTGGTTGCCACGTCTCGATTCGGTATCGGGCTGACACCCGACTCCGTCACCTACGTGAACGGAGCCCGCGGCATCGCCGACGGTCGGGGCTACACCGATGCATTCGACTCCGCGATCGGTCTCTTCCCTCCGGGGTACTCGGCTGTCCTCGCGCTCGGTGAGTGGCTCGGCATCGGCGTGCTCGACGCAGCCCGGTGGCTCGGTGCCCTCGCATTCGGGTTCACCGTGTTCCTCTCGTGGGTGCTCCTGGGCCGCCACGTCCGGTCGCCGGGGATCCGAGCCGCGGCGACGATCCTGGTCGGGTGCTCGGCTGTCCTCTTGGAGATCTACTCGAAGCTGCTGAGCGAACACCTCTTCGTGCCGGTCGTCCTCCTGTTCATCCTCGTGGGTGAGGAGATCCTGGAGCGACCGCGCGCCTACGGGTGGCTCGCGGCCGCCGTTGCGCTCGCCTGGGCAGGCTTCTACCTCCGCTACGCCGGACTGGTGCTGATCCTCGTCGGTGGACTCGTGATCGTCATCGCCGGGCGGTCGGGCGGTCGGGTGGTCGCGGTGCTGCGCGCCGGCGGGTTCGCCGTCGCATCGGTCAGCGTCCCCGCCGTCTGGATGATGCGGAACCAGGATGCAAACGGCGATCCGCTGGGTCCTCGGGCCGAGTCGTCGGTCACGGTCCTCGGCAACTTGCGGCGCGTCGCCGACGAGGTGGGGGAGTGGATCGCAACCCGGCTCGTCCCGAGCGCGCTGCACCTCGTCGTCCTCGGGGTGGTCGTGGTCGCGCTGGTTGCCATCGTCTTCTGGTTGTGGCGGCGGGAGACACCGATGCCGTCCGACTGGCGGTCGCTGGTGCCGACCACCCTGATGATCATCGTGTACGTCGTGTACCTGGTCGCTTCGGCGACGATCGTGGCCTTCGCGGCCATCGACACTCGGTTCATGATCCCGGTGTACGTGCCCCTGATCGTGCTCGGCGCCTGGGGTTTCGAGCGGATCCGCGATCTGCTCCCGACTTCACGGTTGCGGACGATCGCGACCGTGCTCGGCGTGGTGTGGATCGTCGCCAACGGAGTCTGGTTCGCGGGCCGGGCCGTCGGCTACGCGCGCAACGGTGCCGGTGGGTACGCGACCGAACGGTTCCAGGATTCCCGGATCCTGCGCGAGGTGGACCGGCTCGACCTCGCCCCGCTCACCTACAGCAACGATCCGTTCGCGATCTCGGTGCTCCTCGACGAAGACGTGCGCCTGTCGGTCGCGGCGCGGTACTTCAACTCGCAGTCGAAGACGACTCAGCTCCCGCGCTTTCTCGAGACCATCGCGTGTGCCGGGAACGCACAGCTGATCTGGTTCGAGCCGAACATGCGCACCTACCTCTACACGCCGGCGGAACTGCAGCGAGATCTCATCCTGGACCCGATCGCGGCGCGCGACGATGGTGTGGTCTACGACGTGAGGCCCCGGCCCGGCGTCACCCCGGAGTGTCGGGAGTAGACCGAGCGAGCCGACGCGGCCCGATGGGTAGCCTCGGGCCATGCGCTCACCGTTGGAGCTCCTCGAGGCGTTGGCTTCGGAAGAGGTCCAGGTGACTCCGGACCTCCGGCACTTCGAGATCTACACGCTGCGGGGGCTCCTCACGATCCTCTGGCACGGCCCTCCCGACGCGGCCTCGGTCGTGTTGATGTCGGGCGGTGGGATGGGAGGGCTGCTCGGCCCGGCCGGTGGTCTGTACCACGACCTCGGCGTGCAGTTCGCGGCGTCGGGGATCGCCACGTTGCGCGTGGGGTACCGCACGCCGAACGACTTGGGGCGGTGCGTCCACGATGTCGCGGCTGCGGCCGATCTCGCGTCCCGCACGGGGGCCGAGGAGTACGTGACTGTCGGCCACTCGTTCGGTGGCGCGGTCGCGATCCAGGCGGGGATGGTCCTGTCGGACCACTGCGCGGGGATCGTCACGCTCTCGACGCAGTCAGCGGGGTGCGAAGACGCAGGCGCGCTCGACGAACGCGTTCCACTGCTGCTCCTCCACGGCGACCGCGACGAGATCCTCCCGCCGGAGACGTCGACGGTCGTCCAGATGCTCACCGGCCACGGTGAGGTCGAGATCCTCCCGGGCTCCGGCCACCTGCTCACGGAGGCGTCGGATCATCTCCGAACCCGCCTCGGTTCCTGGATCCCCGAGTGCTTCGACGCGGCCTGATCGCGCGCCTCCGTTGCCGGCGCGTCTCCTACGATGATCCGACCGCACGGGCGATCGGCGACCGGAAGGCAGCGTAGGCATGAACACACTGCGCCGGGTGGCGTGACGCTCGAGGCCCACGTCGACGAGGTCGCAGACGAGACCGACTTCTCCGGCGTGGTGCGCGTCGACCGGGGTGACGCTCTCGTGTTCGCGAAGGCCTACGGCCTCGCCGACCGTCGGTGGGGAATCGAGAACACGATCGCCACCCGCTTCGGCGTTGCGAGC
>Ga0209591_10008004_pt1 | contig 11540 bp, 18 predicted proteins | sample MAT01_FD_187207 | JGI IMG/M metagenome (GOLD analysis project Ga0209591, IMG submission 187207) | Freshwater microbial communities from Lake Fryxell liftoff mats and glacier meltwater in Antarctica - MAT-01 (SPAdes) (version 2) | ecosystem: Environmental > Aquatic > Freshwater > Ice > Liftoff...
TGTGCTTTTCCGCTTCTTTGCCGCGAAAGCCCAGCCGTGGTGCAAGGCCGGCCATCTCGTCGGTTGGCAGCAGCTCGCCCTGCCGGGAAGCTGGCTCACCGCGCCGCCAGTGCCCGCGAGACGCGCAGAGGCATCCCCGCTGCGTCTCGAGTTCGATGAGAAGGAATCCGGCCTGCGACAAATTTTTTGGAACGAACAGCCGCTCCTTGCCGCCCCGCCCGCACTCAATGTCTGGCGCGCGCCCACGGACAACGACGGCATGAAACTCTGGTCGGGCCAGGACCACAAACCACTGGGCCGCTGGCGACATCTCCACCTCGACAAGGTCCGCTCCCGGTTGGTGCGGGCCCTCACAAAAAACGACGGCGCTCGCGAATTTTCCTTCCAGGCCACCGGTCGCGGCAAGTGGACGGATTTCTCCTGGTCCCTCCGCCTGCGCCAGATGGATGCCGGGCTCCAACTTACCGCGGAGTTCACGCTTGGAGCCGCCATCACCGACATCCCCCGCATCGGCCTCATCCTCGCGCTGACTCCAGGTTTCGAGCGCTTAAGCTGGCTCGGGCTGGGCCCGTGGGAAAACTACCCCGACCGCAAACGCTCCGCCTGGCGCGCGGTCCATGAAAGCACCGTCACCGACCAATACGTGCCCTACATCATGCCGCAGGAACACGGCTTGAAATGTGACACAAATTGGCTCGAACTCACGGACACCGCCCGGACGCTGAAGATTTCCGCTGCGAAACCCTTCGCGTTTTCAGCCTCGCATTTCCATCCCGACGACCTCACCGCCGCGAAACATACCATTGATCTTCAGCCTCGGGCAGAAACCGTTCTCTGTCTCGACGCTGCCCACCGCGGACTCGGCACCGCGAGTTGCGGTCCGGATACCCTGCCGAAATACCGGCTTCTGGGCCGCCGCTACCGGCTGGATTTGCAGATCGCGTGTGCCTAGGAGCAATCTGCGTTGCCGCCGCGTTACGCACAAGAGCCACGTAGGGCAAACCTAGACTGCGGCTCGCCGCGATTCCGCCGGAACCACCCCTCGTTGTCCTCGTCCGAAAAATTTTCAACATTTCTCTTGCCACTCTAGGTTTAATCCCTAGTTTCGACCCCCCGCACAACGTCGGGGTACAGAGATAAGCACGACGGCGTGCTTTTTTTGTCCCCTGATCGCTTCGGACAAATCTGCTGCAACCAAATTACGAATACCCATGGGACAAAAAGTCAATCCAATCGGCTTCCGCCTTCCGATCACTCGCGACTGGTCGTCGAAGTGGTATGCCTCGCGCAAAGACTTCGCCGGATACCTTTTCGCAGACGGCCAGATCCGCAGTTTTCTTAAGAGGAAACTCAAGCAGGCCGCCGTGGCCCGCATCGTCATCGAGCGCGCCTGGAACAGTCTGCGCGTGACCATTCACACGGCCCGCCCTGGAGTGGTCATTGGACGCAAAGGCTCCGAAATCGAGAAGATGACGGAGGAAATTTCCAAACTCGCCGGCGGCAAACAGGTCAAGGTTGATATCATTGAGATCAAGACTCCGGATACGGACGCCCAGCTCGTCGCAGAAAACGTCGCCTCCCAGCTTGAGCGCCGCATTTCCTTCCGTCGCGCCATGAAGCGCGCCGTTCAATTGGCCATGGAGCAAGGCGCCCTTGGTGTCAAGATCCGCTGCGCCGGTCGTCTTGGCGGAGCCGAAATCGCCCGCACCGAACGCTATCACGAAGGCAAGGTTCCCCTTCACACCATGCGTCAGCCCATTGATTACGGTTTCACCGAAGCCAATACCATAGCTGGCAAAATCGGCATCAAATGCTGGATCTGCAAAAAACCGGAGAATCCCGAGACCGTGGAACAGCAGAACGAACGCGAGCGCGCCCGCGAAAAATCCATTCCCAAAACGGAAGTCCCCGAGACCGCCGCAACCGTCTAATTTTTTAGGAGAAACGAGCCATGCCATTGATGCCCAAACGCGTGAAATACCGCAAAACCCAGCGCGGCAGCCGCGCCGGTAATGCCACACGCATGCTCAAGATTGATTTCGGTGAATTCGGCCTCCAGACTCTGGAGCGCGCCTGGATCACGAACACCCAGATCGAAGCCGCCCGCGTTGCCCTCACCCGCAACATGAAGCGCAAAGGCAAACTCTGGATCCGCATTTTTCCCGACAAATCCGTCACGGCCCGTCCGCCGGAAACCCGCATGGGTAAAGGCAAAGGCCAGCCGGAATACTGGGTGGCCGTCGTTCGTCCCGGCAATGTGCTTTTTGAACTCGATGGCGTGACCGAGACCGTCGCCCGCGAGTCCCTGCGCCTCGCCGCCAACAAGCTTCCCATCCGCACGCGTTTCATCGCACGCCATCACGCGACCAAATAATTACGTGCCATGAAAACTGCCGACATCAAGGAACTCACCATCAAGGAACTCGAGACCCGCAAACGCGAGATCCGGCAGGAGGTCTTCAACCTCCGCATCCAGCAACAAGGCGGCCAGTTGGAAAAGCCCCACATGCTCCGCGTCCTGCGCCGCGAAGCCGCCCGCGTGGAAACCATCGCCACCCAAAAACGCAAGGCCACCGCCGCCAAGTAATCAGCCATGAGTGAAACTCCTTCCACCACCACCGAAGCGCCCGTGCGCGATCGCAATCTCCGCAAGACCCGCGTCGGCGAAGTCGTCTCCGACGTCATGGACAAGACCATCGTCGTCAAGATCACTACCCGCGTGCCGCATCCGAAATTCGGCAAAATCATCAAGCACACCACTAAATTCCATGCCCATGACGAAAAGAACGAAGCCAAAATCGGCGACCGTGTCAGCATTATGGAAACCCGCCCGCTCTCGCGTCTCAAGCGCTGGCGTCTGGTGGAAGTCGTGAAACACTGATGCATTCCGCACTCCGCAATCCACCTTTCGCAATCGTATGATTCAGATCCGCTCCCGTCTCGATGTCGCTGACAACACCGGTGCCCGCATGGCCACCATGATTGGCGTCATCGGCAAAGCCAGTTCCTCCGCCGGAATTGGTGATGTCATCACCGCCAACGTTAAAGAAGCCTCCTCCGGCGGCACGGTGAAAAAAGGCGACGTGGTTCGCGCCGTGGTCGTTCGCACCCGGCATTCCATCCGGCGGGAGGACGGTTCCTATCTGCGTTTTGACAAGAATGCCATTGTCATTATTGACAAGGATAAGAACCCCCGCGGCACCCGCATTTTCGGCCCGGTGGCCCGCGAATTGCGCGAAAAGAATTTCATGAAAATCATCTCCCTGGCTCCCGAAGTGCTATGAGCAAACCGAGATTTCACGTCAAACGCGGCGACACCGTTCAAGTGATTTCCGGAAACCATCGCGGTTCTTCCGGCAAGGTCTTGCAACTGATCCCCGCCAAATCGCAGGTGATCATCGAAGGTGTGCGCATGATTAAAAAACACCAGCGCAAGACTCAGGACCAACCGAACGGCGCCATCCTTGAGCGCGAAGGCCCGCTGCACATTTCCAATGTGAAGCTCGTCGAGGTCGTCACCGAGGAAAAACCGAAAAAGAAAACGGCGGCGAAAAAGAAAACCGCCTAAAAAACCATGGCTACGCAACCCGATCCCGAGCTTCTCACCGATTACAAGACCCGTGTCATCCCCGCTTTGCGCGAGAAACACGGCTATAAAAATATTCACGAAATTCCCAAGGTCTCCAAGGTCGTGATCAACACGTCCATCGGGGCCGGCGCCGACAGCAAGGAAGCCCTCGAAATTGCCCGGCAGGAAATCGGTCTGATCACGGGCCAGCGTCCCATCACCACACTTTCCAAGAAGGCCATCGCGAATTTCAAATTGCGCCAGGGTCAGGCCATCGGGGCCAAGGTCACTCTGCGGGGCCGCACGATGTATGAATTTCTCGAGCGCTTTATCAGAATGTCGCTGCCCCGCATCCGGGATTTTCGTGGCGTTTCCACCAAGTCTTTTGACGGCAATGGCAACTACACCCTGGGCGTCTCCGACCAGTCCATTTTTCCCGAAGTCGAACTCGACAAAATCAAACGCAACATCGGTTTTGACATCACCATTGTCACGACCGCGTGCACGAACGAGGAAGCCAAGTCGCTCTTGAGTGAACTGGGCATGCCCTTCGCCGACAAGGCGAAGAAACCGGTCGCGCCGAAACCCGAGGAGCAGCAAGAGGAGCCCGTCGAAGCGGCCGCCTAACTACTGCTACACACTAATGACAGACCCGATCGCCGATATGCTCACCCGCTTGCGCAACGCCACCCGCGCGCGCAAGACGGAATTCCTGGTACCTTATTCCAAGCTCAAAAGCGAGCTGGCCCGCATCCTTGAGAAGGAAGGCTACATCGCCGGCTTCGAGCTCGAGACTCCTGAAAAAGGCCACCCTCAGCTCAAAATCCGCAACAAATATGTCAACAAAACCTGCGCCATCGCCGGCCTGAAACGGGTCAGCAAGCCCGGTCTGCGCCGGTACGTCGGTGCCCAGGAGGTTCCCCGCGTTCTCGGTGGTCTCGGCATTGCCATTCTTTCCACCTCCAGCGGCGTCCTGTCCGGACATGAAGCTCGCAAACAAAACGTCGGCGGGGAACTCCTCGCCTACATCTGGTAAACTGTCATGTCACGAATCGGAAAAAAACCCATCGAACTGCCCGCCAAGGTCAGCGTGAACATCGGCGCTCAAGGTGCCGTCACGGTTGAAGGACCCAAAGGCAAACTTTCCTGGCAACTGCCCAAAGCCGTTCGCGCCCGCGTCGAAGGCACCAAGGTCGAAGTGGAACGCGACGGCGAAACCCGTCAGGTCAAGGCTCTGCACGGGCTCTCCCGTGCGCTTATCGCCAACATGGTCGCCGGTGTCCATGAGGGCTTTAAAAAGAATCTCGAAATTCAGGGCGTCGGTTTCAAGGCCGCCGTTCAGGGCCAGAAACTCAACCTCAGCCTCGGCAAATCCCACCCGATCCTGTTCGACATTCCGACCGAGGTGAAAATCACGGTTACGGACAACACGAAGATCAGCGTCGAGGGCATTGATAAGCACCTCGTCGGCCAGGCCGCCGCCGACATCCGCGCGTATTATCCGCCTGAACCCTACAAGGGCAAAGGGGTTCGCTACGCCGGAGAGCAAGTCCGCCGCAAGGAGGGCAAGACGGTCCAATAACGTCCCACAAGCCATGGCTCTACAAACTAACAAACGTCAGCTTCGCCACGTCCGCCTGCGCAAAAAGGTGTCAGGCACCTCCGAGCGCCCGCGTCTGGCCGTCCACTTTTCCGAACGTCACATCACCGCGCAAGTCATTGATGACACTGCGGGTAAGACGCTCGCATCCGTCAACACGACCGAGTCGGAGCTCCGCTCGGACAAAACCAACCGCGCCAACGTCACCACGGCGGCCAAGGTCGGCAAGCTGATTGCCGAGCGCGTTTCCTCGAAGAGCGTCAAAAAAGTCGTCTTCGATCGTGGCGGTTTCAAATACCACGGCAAAGTGAAAGCCCTGGCCGACGCCGCGCGTGAAGCCGGCCTCGAATTCTAATTATATGGCACCTCCTAATAGAAATAACCGACGCTCCAATCAGGATGCTGACCGCGAGCCCAAGGAGACAACCGAAAAGGTGGTTTTCATCAATCGTTGCGCCAAGGTGGTCAAAGGCGGACGTCGCTTCAGCTTCAGCGCCCTCATCGTCTCCGGAAATCACAAAGGACGCGTGGGCATCGGTTTCGGCAAGGCCAATGAGGTCAGCGAAGCCATCCGCAAAGCCACCGATTCTGCGAAGAAACACATGGTGGAAGTGGCGGTGCATGATAACACCATCCCGCACGAAGTCATCGGTCAATTCGGTGGCGGACGCGTGATGTTGCGTCCGGCTTCCCCGGGAACCGGCGTCATTGCCGGCGGCGGTGTCCGTGCCGTCATCGAGGCCGCAGGCATCCGCGACGTGCTCGCGAAATCCCTCGGCTCCAGCAATCCTTCCAATGTCGTCAAGGCCACCCTCGAGGCCCTGATGTTGCTCCGCCCCAAGGCGGCAATTTTCAAACTCCGCGGCAAAACTCTCCGGGTGAAAGAACCCGTTGCAGTCGCTGCCTAAGCCCAAGCCCAAGCCATGAGACTCCACGACTTAAAACCCAATCCCGGCGCGAAACACCGCCGCAAGCGCCTCGGTTGCGGCGAAAGCTCCGGCCACGGCAAGACCTCCGGCAAAGGCCACAAGGGACAAAAAGCCCGCTCCGGCGGAAGCATCCGTCCCGGATTCGAGGGCGGCCAGATGCCCCTCATCCGCCGCCTGCCCAAGCGCGGTTTCAACAACGTGAATTTCAAAATTGCTTACGGCATCGTCAATCTCGACGATCTCGAAAAGCGTTTCGACGATGGGGTTGCCATCAACGAAAAACTCCTTCGCGGTGCCGGTGTCATCCGTGGCACCCTGGATGGAATCAAGGTTCTGGGCCGCGGCGAGGTGAAAAAGAAGTTTCATCTCGAGGTGGACAGCATCAGCACCTCCGCCAGGGAAAAAATCGAAAAGGCGGGTGGAACGATCACCCTGATAAGCAAGAAAGTGGAAGTCAAAAGGAAGAAGTAAAACACTTTCTCCTGCTTAACGTTTCCTTCCTGTCTTTCCTGTGATCTCGGCGTTCACCAACATTTTTAAAATCCCGGAGCTGCGCCAGCGCGTGCTCTTCACTCTCGCGATGATCGTCATCATCCGCGCGGGCTCGGCCATTACGACACCGGGCGTGAATGCGGAAATTCTCCGCCACTGGTTCCAAAATGTCGCGGACACGCAGGCGGCGGGTGGCATTGCGGCGCTGTTCAATCTCTTCAGTGGCGGTGCGCTGGCCCATTGCGCGATTTTTTCGCTCGGCATCATGCCCTTCATCAGCGCTTCGATCATGATGCAGTTGCTCACGGCGGTCGTCCCGCAATTGGGCAGGCTTTCCCGCGAAGACGGCGGACGCCGGAAAATCATGCAATACACGCGCTATGCCACCATTGCGCTGTGTATTTTCCAGGGCTATCTGCTGGCTAAATCCTTTGAGAACCCGCAGGGCAATCCGTTCCTGCCGGGCATCATGGACACCATCAATCAGCTGGGCCTTCCTCTGGTGCCGAATCCCGGGCTTCCCTTTCAGCTCATCACCATCCTGACCATGACGGCGGGAACCTTGTTCCTGATGTGGCTGGGCGATCAGATCACCGAGCGCGGCATTGGCAACGGCGTGTCCCTGATCATTACGGTCGGCATTCTGGCGCAGCTTCCGGCCGGCCTCATTCAGGCCTGGCGGACTTTTGTGCCCACTGAGATAGGCGCACAGGCCAATGTGAACCCTCTTGTTCTGGTGCTGCTCTGTCTGTTTCTGGTCCTTGTGATCGCCGCTGTCATCGCGGTGACGCAGGCCCTGCGAAAAGTCACCATCCAATACGCCAAGCGTGTGGTGGGCCGCAAACAATACGGCGGCCAGACGCAATACATGCCGCTCAAGATCAATTACGCCGGCGTGATGCCGATCATTTTCGCCCAGGCCATCCTGATTTTTCCATCCACGATCCTCAACATGGCTTTCCCGCACAACCGCATGGCGCAGGAACTCTCGGTGCTGCTTGCGTCGGGCTGGCTGCATTATGTGCTCTTTGGCGCGATGATTTTCTTCTTCAGTTATTTCTGGGTCGCCACGCAGTTCCAGCCGGTCCAGATCGCGGACGACTTGAAAAAATACGGCGGCTTCATCCCTGGTGTCCGTCCCGGCAAACCGACCGCCGATTTTCTCGATTACACCATGTCCCGGCTCACTTTTGCCGGGGCGATTTTCCTGACCATCATCGCCGTGCTCCCGCAGATGCTCGCGCAGTCGCTCAAGGTTCCCTACATGACCGCGCAGTTTTTCGGAGGCACCGGAATGCTCATCATCGTGGGTGTGGTGCTCGACACCATGCGCCAGGTGGAAACGCATCTCCTCCAGCGCCATTACGACGGCTTCCTGCGCAAAGGCAAAATCCGTGGTGCCCGTGAATCGCGGCGGCTTGGTTCCGGTCAGGTGCTGGACGACAATTCGCTGGTCTTGATTTACGCCGCCATCGGCATCCTTGTCATCGCGGCGACGACGATTTATTTCGCCGCGAAAAGGTAGCGGGAGATGAAGAATCGCATTGTCCTTCTCGGCCCGCCCGCGACGGGCAAGGGCACGCAGGCCGCACTTCTTTCCGCGGCCTTCGGCATCCCTGCGGCATCCACCGGCGCCATGCTTCGAGCGGAAAAAACCCGTGGCAGCGAAGTCGGCCGCGAGGCAGAAAAATGGACCAATCATGGCCTGCTCGTTCCCGACGAACTCGCGTTGCGCATCGTCTGGCAGTGGATGAACAAACGCACCCGCTTCCTCTTCGATGGTTTTCCACGCACACTGGGCCAGGCCGAATCTTTTGATGCCGGCCTTGATCAACGCGGCCTCCCGCTCGATGCCGTTTATCTCCTCGACCTCCCGGAAGATACCATCCGCAACCGCATGGTCAGCCGCCTGACCTGCCCGGGCTGCGGGGCCGTTTACAACGAAGCCTTCCATCGTATCACCGGCGAATCCCCCTGCCCGGCCTGCGGTGCCACCCTCTCCCGCCGTTCCGACGACACCAATGAGGCCCTTGACCAGCGCATGACCCAATACCGCGAACAAACCCTGCCGGTCGCCGTTCACTATCGGAAAAAAGGTTTGCTCAAACAGGTGGATGCCTCGCCGGGACGCGATGCCGTTTTTAATGCGCTTTACGAAGACATGCAGGTGGAGGCCCTCGCGGGTGCAGGCGTATGATTCCGATCAAGCGCGGTTCCGAAATCGAGAAAATGCGCCGGGCCGGTGAGACCGCTGCGGAAATTCTCAACCGGCTGGCCGACATGGTTGCGCCTGGCGTTGCCACCGGGGATATTGATCATGCCGCCGGGCAGTTCATGGCCGAGGCCGGAGTGCGCAGCGCGTTTCTCGGCTACAAAAAATTTCCCGGTCATATTTGCATCTCCCTCAACGAGGAAGTCGTCCATGGCATCGGCGGTCCCCGCAAAATCAGCTACGGCGACGTGGTCAAGATGGACGTCGGCATCGTGCGCGACGGCTGGATTGGCGACACCGCCATGAGCGTTCCCGTCGGGATCATCGAGCCCGAGACCGAACGGCTGCTCAGTGTCACCGAGAAAATCCTGGAGGATGCCGTGCAATTGGTCCGGGCCGGACGCCGTGTGGGTGATGTCAGTGCCTTTGTGGAAGAGCAAGCCATGGCCCATGGCTACTCCGTGGTGCGCGAGTTTGTCGGCCATGGGGTCGGGCGCAATTTGCACGAGGAACCGCAGATTCCCAATTTCGGCAAACGCGGCACCGGCCCCGTTTTAAAATGCGGAATGACCCTCGCCATCGAGCCCATGATCAACATGGGCAAAGCCAAGGTCCGGGTCCTGCCGGACAAGTGGACCGTGGTCGCGGCCGACGGTCTTCCCTCCGCCCATTTTGAACACACCGTGCTCGTCACCGACGGCGCTCCAGAAGTCTTGACATGGCCAAGAAAGACGCTATTGAAGTAGCCGGGAAGGTCGTCGAGTTGCTGCCCAGTGCCATGTTCCGTGTCGAATTGGTCAATGGTCACCGCGTACTCGCCAACGTTTCCGGAAAAATGCGGCTGCACTTCATTCGCATTCTTCCCGGTGATTCAGTGATGGTGGAGATGTCCCCGTACGACCTTACCAAAGGTCGGATCACCTTCCGACATAAAGATAATACGCCTAAACCAGAAATCCTAAAATGAAAGTCCGAGCCTCCGTTAAACGCCTCTGCGTAAGCTGTAAAATCGTGCGACGCAAAAATGTCGTGCGTGTGATCTGCACAAATCCCCGCCACAAACAAAAACAAGGTTGATAAATCCGCAATCCGCAATCCCAAATCCGCAATAATAACATGCCCCGTTTACTTGGAGTAGAAATCCCCGGCGACAAACGCATCGAAGCGTCGCTTCCCTACATTTTCGGCGTTGGCCCGAGCAACACCAAACGCATCCTCGAGGTCGCGAATATTGACCCGAACGCCCGCGCCAAAGACCTCTCGCCCGAGCAGGTCAATGCCATCATCCACGCTATCAACTCCCTGAAGATCGTCATCGAAGGTGATTTGCGCCGCGAAACGCAAGGCAACCTCAAGCGTCTCCAGGCCATCAATTGTTACCGCGGAATCCGCCACCGGCGCGGATTACCCGTCCGGGGCCAGCGCACCTCCACCAATGCCCGCACCCGCAAGGGTCCGCGCAAGACGGTCGGTGTCCAGCGCAACCCCAACGCCAAAGCCGGCAAAGTATAATTCTGACTTATGGCTGACGAAACCAACCCAACTCCCGAACCGGAAACTCCCGTCTCCGAAACTCCGGCCGACGCCAAACCCGTCGCTGAGAAAAAACCCAAGGCGGCTCCCAAGAAAAAAGAAGCCTCTCCCGCTGCTCCGGTCACCGCCGAAGCGCCTGCGGTTGAAGCCCCCGCCACCGATGGTGCTGCTCCCGTGGTAGCCCCCGCCGCCGAAGGTGCAGCTCCCGTGGCAGCCCCCGCCGTCGAAGGTGCTGCTCCTGTGGTAGCTCCCGCCAAAGAAGCCAAACCCAAGGCTGCGAAGAAGAGCAAAAAAAACGAAAAAAAGGAAGCAGCCGCTCCCGCTCCGATCAGCATTTCGCTCGACGATGCCATTGAGCCTCTCAAAATCGTCAAAGCCAAGGGCAGCAAAAACATCGCCCAGGGAATTGCCCACGTTCAAGCCAGCTTTAATAACACCATCGTCAGCATCACCGACCTCAGGGGTGCTTTGCTCGGATGGTCCAGCGCCGGCAAGTGCGGCTTCAAAGGCTCACGCAAAAGCACAGCCTACGCCGCCCAGATGGTGGCGCAGGATGCCTGCAAACAGGCCATGGGCCACGGCGTCAAAGAAGTCGAAGTCCGCGTCAAAGGCCCCGGGGCCGGTCGCGAATCCGCCGTCCGCGCCATGCAGGCCGTCGGCTTGGACATCACCGTCATTCGTGATGTCACCCCCGTGCCACACAACGGCTGCCGCCCGCCCAAACAGCGCCGCGTCTGATCCTCTCAACTCTCAACCTCTTACTCTCAACTTCCTCATGGCACGTCACACCGGACCCAAAACCAAAATCAGCCGCCGCTATGGCGTGCTCATCCACGGTTCACCCAAAGCCTTCGAAAACAAAAACTACCCTCCCGGCCAGCACGGCCCGAAGGGATCACGCCGCAAGCTTTCCGATTACGCGCTGGCTCTCGCCGAAAAGCAGAAGCTCCGTTTCCAATACGGGGTGCTGGAGCGTCAGTTCCGCCGCTACTTCGCCCTCGCTTCCAGCAAGCGTGGCGTCACCGGCGAAATCCTCCTGCAGCTTCTCGAAACCCGCCTGGACAACGTCGTTCAGAAAATGGGCTTCGCCAAAACGCTCTACGCTGCACGTCAGATGGTTTCCCACGGCCATGTCGCCGTCAACGGCCGCAAAACCAATGCGTCCTCGATGAACGTCAAGCCCGGTGACGCCATCACCATTCGCAG
>Ga0209591_10008006_pt1 | contig 11538 bp, 15 predicted proteins | sample MAT01_FD_187207 | JGI IMG/M metagenome (GOLD analysis project Ga0209591, IMG submission 187207) | Freshwater microbial communities from Lake Fryxell liftoff mats and glacier meltwater in Antarctica - MAT-01 (SPAdes) (version 2) | ecosystem: Environmental > Aquatic > Freshwater > Ice > Liftoff...
AACTTTCACCTTGGCACCGTTAATGCGGGCAATCCGCGCCAGTGACCCGTTAATCTGATCCGTCGACACGTCGGCTATTGCGGTCAATTCGGCGTAGTCATCGGCCTTCAAGGCCTGTGAGGCAGCGCCAGTTCCGCGGCCACCGGCACCAACAAGGCCAACCTTGATGGCATTCGTAACCGTCTGGGCTTTGATGATGGCGGGAGCGGCAATAACGCTGGCTATCTTAAGAAAATCGCGTCGAGGTGTTTCCTGCATAAAATATGAGTTTATCTCAATGCTTTTAGTCCTAGAGGTCTTCGCCCTTACCGACGTCCCGATCCCGTTTGTCTACTTTCAATTTTGACCGCGAAAAGCTGACAATCATCACCGTCAGAATCATCATCAACTGCATCACGATCAAGCTCGAACGAATGCTATCGGTCGCTATCATAAACACATCTGCGGCAAGAATGACCAGAAGCCCGATGAGTTTTGAAGGAGAACTCATCTATTTATTGACCATTCCACAATTGTCACATGACTCCAAAATACCTAAACCCATGTTGGACATCCATAAATAGGGGAAACTGGAGTAATGAAAACGACAGTTGAAATTGCCGATCCGCTCTTTCGCCAGGCAAAACTGCATTGTTCAACAATAGGAATCTCGCTGCGAGAGTTGATCGAATCAGCGCTCCGCCTCGCTTTGGAACCCCCAACTCAGGGAGCGCCGTTCAGGTTAATGTCATTTGGTTTCCAGGGTAAAGGCCAGGCGATTCAAGACTGGTCCAAGATTCGAGAGCTGGCCAATGGATCGGAGAATCCGGCAATTATTGGGAGATCCTCAAACAAATACTAAGAACTAGTGCGGCACTTGGGCCAATGGTGCACGACGCAAGGATTGCAGCGATCTGCCGCGCACATGGAGTCACCACCCTTTTAACCGCAGATCGAGACTTCTCGCGTTTTGACCTCCCCGTCCGCAACCCGCTCAAAATCTCATAGCTACAACTTCCGAATGTCTTGGTAAACTTTAAGATCCCAAATGCCCACCACCCTAACCACCGTCAACGAATATGATGCAATCCTCAACTGCGTCCAGCACTACATCGATGGAGCCAAATCCGGCAGCAGCGCTGAAATGAAACTCTCATTTCACGACCAGGCAACCATCTTTGGCTACGTCGGCCCAGACCTCTTCGCCGGCCCGATCCAGGGGCTCTACGATTGGCACGACGGTAACGGTGCCGCACCCGATCTCGAAGTCAGATTCGCCAGCGTCGACATCACCGGCACCGTCGCCTCCGTTCGCCTCGAGATGGACAACTGGACCGGCCACCGCTTCACAGATCTCTTCAACATGCTCAAGGTCGATGGCGACTGGAAGATCATGTGCAAAGTCTTCTATCTACATCCGTAACTTTAATGGGGCGCCCGCTAAGTGCCATTCATGATAACGCCGCACGGGCGTCAGTTCTTGCTTCTTCAGCCGGGCCGGAACTCCGGAACCAGCTCCGATTCGTCGAAGGAGGCACCGAGCCGCTCGAGCGCGTCCTTATCGAAGCCCTCAATGCGCTCGGCGATCTTCCCGTTCTCATCGAGAACAAACATCGTCGGCACGTGGTGAACCCCAAACTGGCTGCTTGCCGGATAGCCTTCAGATGCGAGGTCAAGCACCGACTCGATCTTCACTTCAAACTGTTGCCGGAACTTCTCAGTCGATTCCGAATCGTCCTGCGAGATCCCGAGCACCGGCATTTGTACCCGGTGCACATAAGGGAGTGTCAGCTTGCATGTCGGGCAAGAGACACGATAAAAGACCAATAGTGTATTTGGCTTCTCGATGCCAGGCGCAAGCATCGTCCTACTTGCTCTCTTTGGCCTTGCGCTGCTGCTGAACAAACGAAAGTATGTCGAATTTCTTGATCTCCCGATCCGGGAAGAAGCTGTTCACCGCTTCCTGCTCGTCATTAAAAACTTGAAAAACAGTAGCTAGTTTGGTGAGCACCATCAATTCCATATCGCGCTCGGACGGACTCAGAATCCGCATGCCGCCACCATTCCGCTCCAGCGTAGAAAAGCAGTTCACCAACATTCCAAGGCCACTCGAATCAATGTAATCCACTGCGGCCAGATTCACCACCACCTGTGGTTTCGAAGCGATGTCCGCTGTCGAATGTTCGCGCAATTGTTGACAAGGCTCTCCGGCTACAAGCGAACCCTCCAGATCAAGAATTCGAATGCCTTCCAGCTGTCTCTCTTTGATTTGCATGTTCTATCTGATTCCTGGTATCGATAATTTTTACGGGGAAGGTGACGCGAAAGCTCGTTCCCTCACCCAATTTACTGCTCACCTGTATATCCCCACTGTGTGCCTTGACAATCCATGAGACGAAACTTAGTCCCAGCCCAAGACCCTTTTCCCCACTATTCTCGCGCATCGGGACGCGGTAAAACCGGTCAAACAGGTGAGGCAAATGTTCGGGTGCAATGCCCTCTCCATTGTCGCGAATCTCAAGCATGATTTTTTGACTGCTTTCATCAAGACTCACAATCACCTCAACGAAGCCTGCCTGCCGCGTGTACTTGATGCCATTGTCGATCAGGTTGTAGAGGAGTCTCTCTATCTGGATGCGATCCGCCGATATTACCGCCTTTCGAGGAAGCTCGTTGCGTAGAATCACCTGACGATCCATCGCCGGGATCTCGAGCGCATCCATTACCTCCCGGATCAGCGCCACCAAATCCAGATCCTGCATCTGTAGCGCAAGCTGGCCACCTTCTGCCTTAGCCAGATTAAGCAGGGCTCGCACTATCTGCGACAAACGGTCAATGTCGACCAGTGCTGCCTCTATGGCCACCCGAAGTTCCTCCTCGGTAGTCGCCGTCATCAGCGCTACTTCCAACTGCCCACGAACCACAGTAATCGGAGTTCGCAACTCATGCGAGACATCGGTTGAGAACTGCCGAATTTGCTGAAAACTCTGGTCCAGCCGCTCCACCATGCCATTGAAGTTCGCGATCATGTGATCCAGTTCATCCCTTGACCCTCGCAGCGGGACGCGCAACGAAAGATTCGATCCCGAAACCTGCGCCACCTGCGCAGCCACTTCCGTCACCGGCTGCATCGCCCGCCGGGCCAGCAGCCAACCGAGACCCGCTGCAGTCAGGATGATGAAGGGCAGGGCTATGAAGTAGTCCACGCTGAATTGGTCAATCACGTTAAGACTGGGCGTGAAGTTGCGCCCAAGGGCCACAAAATATTTGTGATTCCGCTCGCTCAAAGTCCCTTCGCGAACCATGAAAACCTGGCCCCGTAGATTCGGGTGAAATGTATAGCGTGGCTTGTCTTCACTGAGGATCGTCGCTATCAGTGCAGGGCTCTGGAAGCCCATCTCGCGGTACATTTCAGAGCTTTCTAACACCTCGCCTTTTTCATCGGCGATCATGTAGATCAGCTTCAGACGCTCAACGATAGCCGTCTCTTCTTTATCCGTCGGGTCATGCGCCCATTCGAGATTGCCCTTGGCGTCGATGCGCAAGAACCCCTTGGTCGCCGCCCATTCTTCATCCAGAAGTCCCTGAACGGTAGTCTCGATCACCTCACGCAACATGCTCCGCAAGACAAACCCAAAACCTGTCAGTAGAATCGCGAAAAAGACGGCGTAGCTTAGCGCAAGCCGGAACCTAAGACCTTTAAAGATGCTGCGCTGCATGATTTCAATTTACAGCAGTCACAGTTTTGCTAAGCCTGTGCAGTCTTCTCGCTGCGGCTCTCGGGCAGCTCGAGCATATAACCAATCCCGCGAACCGTGTGAATCAGCTTGGCCGGATAGCGGTCGTCGATCTTCGAACGCAGGTGGCGAATGTAGACATCGACAATATTGGTGAGCCCGTCGTAATCCATATCCCAAACATGTTCGACGATCATCGTGCGGCTCAGCGGCCGACCCTTGTTCCGCATTAGATATTCAAGAATCGAAAACTCTTTAGGAGCCAATTCGATGTTGTCACCAGAACGCGTCACCTTGCGGCGAATGCAATCCAGCGTCAGCTCTCCCACAATTAGCTTCTCTGGCGTAGGCTGGCCACGGCGCAACAGCACTCTCACCCGCGCCAACAGCTCAACAAACGCAAACGGCTTCGTCAAATAGTCGTCAGCGCCAAGCTCAAGACCCTTCACCCGGTCCTCAACCGCTCCACGCGCACTCAGAATCAACACCGGTGGGTTAGTCTTGCGGTTACGGATCTTCTCCAGAACCTTGATGCCGTCCATATCCGGCAACATCATGTCCAGGGTAATCAGGTCGTAATCCGTGGCGTGCACCAAGTCCAGAGCAGTCTGTCCATCAGGAGCAATATCCACTGCATAGCCAGCACTCTCAAGGCCTCTGCCCAGAAAGTCGGCGATTCTTTTTTCGTCTTCCACTACAAGGATTCGCATTGTCAAACTCGCTATTACCTTAACATCATGCGTTCGTTTTCGCTTAAGCGAATCTTAATCATTGCCTCTCCAGAATCCATCCATAGAACAGCAAACTGATCCCGTAAGCCACACCCGCAATCGCAAGATAAAGCAGATCCCCGCGAGCGGTCGCGATACCGCAAGAGAAAAGCCCAATCACCTGCAGGAAGCCATAAGGAAAAAATTCACCCATTGTAAAGCGCCATGGAGGCGAATCAATTTGAGAGAAGACGCTAAAGTGGTGCCCCACAGCCAAAGCGGCGAGTATCCCCGCCAGCGCTCCAACCGGGCTGAGTCCGCACGTTAGCAGCACCGTGATCGCCACCAGCACCAGCCCCTTCCGTGCAAGAATCCGGTACCCGCGAGACGGCGAGATCCGCCACCGCAACCGCCCCGGCAACCCATCCAACGCAAAAAGATTCTGCGCCATCGTGCTCAAGCAAAGCACCACCATCATCGAAAGTACTGGATAAGCCTCGGGTTCTGGTTCTGAATAGAGGTACCGGTAGGCAGTCCCAGATGCAGCGATCAGTGCCGCAAGCCAGAAATCGAGCGTCCGCAAAATCTGGCGCAACTCAAGAGTTGGCAACAGCCGCCACAACCACGGGCTGGCGTGTGATTCCGGACGGGCGAAAATACGCAGAAACCGCGCCTGCCCCTGCGACAGCGGCCAAAGCGCCAACCGGATCTCGGGAATCCTCGCCAGCGGTGCAGCCAGCGCAGGCACAATCATCAAACTCCCGATTAGCGTCCAGATAAACCCCATGCTCTCCGGCTGCATCGAGAGCAGCAAAGCAAACCAAAAGAAATTGTTGCCTTGAATCGAATTCAGCGTGCGGATCTCGCGGTAGGCCGTAACCGCAATGGCGCGTAAAAGTGCGATCAACGCATCCACTCCAGCGCCGGTAGATCCTTGGCCTTCACCACATCCAGATAATGGGCCCGCAACTCGCCCTCCGCCTTGGCCTCGCTCCGCCATACCACCACACCACCATCCAGCAGCAGCACCTCATCAGCCAGCCTCTCCACATGCATCAACATATGCGAAGACACAATCAGACTCGTCCCACGCAGCTTCAGCGCATTCAGCAACGCAAGAACAGTCTCACAACTGGCGGGGTCCAACCCCTCAAACGGCTCATCCAGAATCAGCACTTTCGGCGCATGCAGAATCGCCAGCGCCAGCGCCGTCTTCTTCCTCATCCCGTAGCTGCAAGCCGCCGCAAAGCGCATCTTCCCTTCCTCAAGCCCCAGCAAATCCAGCAATTCGCCGATCCTCCGTCCAGCCTCCGCCTTGTCGATCCCATAAAGTCCAGCGCTCAACTGCAAATGCTCTTCAATCGATAGCGCATCAAACAAACCAAGGTGTTCCGGCATCACCCCCATCTGCGCCCGCCACCCTCGCGGTGCCGATTTCGGCCGGTGCCCCAGCACCTCAACCCTGCCTGACGACTCACTCTCCAGCCCTGCAAGTACCTTCAGGCAACTCGACTTTCCAGCCCCGTTTGGTCCCACCAGTACTGCTGCCCGTCCTGGCGGCAATTGCAGGTCAAAATCCCGCAGCGCAGAGAAGTCTCCGTAATTCACACCCAGTCCCAGACATTCGATAACAGTACTCACAATTAGGTCCTACGCCCCATTTTCATACTAAGTTCCAAATTCATTTGCGTTAGACTCCCTGTATTCGCTAGCCTTTTTACTGAAACGTAATCGTCTCACAGGAGTCCCAACCGTATGTGGAATCGCCGAAAAGAAGAAGAACCAACCGCCCGACCGTCCAGTCCGAACCCCTCCTCCCCGGGAGCTACAGAAGGAATGCCAATGCAGACGACAACGTCGAGATTTGAAAACGAAGCACCTACGCCCTCGCGGACTGCCACCATCGGCAAGGGTGTTTCCATCACCGGGCAGATCTATTCCCGCGAAGATCTGATCATCGACGGCGAAATCGATGGCACTATTGAAGCCATTGAACACAAGATCACCATCGGGCCAAACGGCAAGGTTAAGGCAGCGATAAAGGCCAAGGACATCGTCGTCTTGGGTGCCGTTCAAGGCAATGTCGAAGCAAGCGACAAGATCGACATCAAAAAAGATGCCCGTCTTATTGGGGACATCAAAACAGCCCGCATCTCGATCGAAGACGGCGCCATCTTTAAGGGCTCTATCGACATCGTTCGATTGGAAACTCCCAAGGCCGCCCCCAAACCGCAACCCATCGCCACCCCCTCGGCTACGCAACAATCTATGGCTGCTTCCGCTGGCAGCGGAGAAACTAAGCGCTAACTTGGGATGCGGGCGAATTAGAAGCCTGTTACTTTAGTACCAGAGGAGATGGCGAACCCCTTCAAGGCATTGCTCCGCGCAGTTCAGGGATCTGGCGATTCCGAGAGTAGCCTGCGCCCTTCTCGCCCATCTCCCCGCACCGATCTTTCTCCGCCGTCCACAAGGCCCACAGAATTTGCTCCTCCACAAATGAGGCCAAGTACCGCCCTCCAGCAATTTGTCCGCTCCCTCGATACCAACCGTGATCTGCGCCTGCTCGATCTCGGCGGTGCCAATGCCGCCAACATCCAGTTCATGACTCAATTGGGCACGCGTCTCTACTCAGAAGACTTCTTCGCTACTCTCGAGGATTGCTTCGGCGATGGCGACTATTACGAGAATCAGCGCGACCCTGCCCGCGTAGACAGCTTCCTCATCCAGACTTTTTCAGAGCAACGCGGGCCCTTCGACGGTGCCCTCGTCTGGGATTGCCTCCAGTTCCTGCGCCCCTCTCTCCTCGACAAAACCATCGACCATCTCCATCGCATCCTCGAACCAGGCGCACACCTCCTCGCCTACTTTTATGCCGATGATCGCGCCCAAACAATCCCGCAATACCATTTCAAGATTCACGACGAGCACAGCATCGTCGTAGCCCAAAAAGCCGAAATGCCTCCGGGACAAGCCTTCTCCAACCGAAACATCGAACGTCTCTTTGAAGACTTCGCCTCGATCAAGTTCTTCCTCACCCGGGACAACATGCGCGAAGTCCTTGTGCGCCGTTAACCGTGGCACTCCCCTTTGAACTTTTTGTTGCCCAACGCTACCTGAAGGCAAAACGCCGTCAGTCCGCGATTTCGATCATCACCTCCATCTCGATCATCGGCGTCGCCGCCGGAGTTATGGCTTTGGTCATCGCCATCGCCATCAACAATGGCTTCCGCACCACCCTTCAGAAAAACCTCCTCGGTGCCACGGCTCATGTCACAATCACCGAACGTGTGCCCGGTGAAGGTATCTCCGGCTGGCGCGAACTGGCTCAAAAACTCGCCACCCTCCCAGGCACAATTGAAGCTTCTCCCGCCCTCTACGAGAAGGTCTTTGTAAACGCTGGCGGCTCCAGCAGCGGTGCCATCATCAAAGGCCTCGACCTGTCCAGCCCGCGACTTACTAAAGATCTCGTGCCTTTCATCAAGCAGGGCAGCCTCGACAAGCTAAGAGAAACCGAAGAGGCCGTCCCCTCTCTCCTGCTCGGCTCGAAGCTAGCTGAAACCTTGGGCCTCCGTGTCGGTAATTACATCCAGATCATCAACCCGCTCGGAGAACTCACTCCCTTCGGCCCTCGCCCTTCCTACCACCGCATGAGAATCGCCGGCACCGTCGAAACAGGCTTCTACGATGTCGACGCCAATTTCACCTTTATGTCGCTCGCCGAACTACAGCGCATGATGTCTCTCGGTGACGTCGTCAACGCAATCGAGATCAAGGTCGCCGATATCGAAGCGGCACCCGCGCACGCCGAAAAAGCCCAGGCCCTCCTAGGCAACAAATATGTCGCCACACATTGGATGGAGCAGAACAAACAGTTACTGGGTGCCCTCAAGATGGAACGAATCGTAAGTTTGATTACGATCGGGCTGATCCAGTTGGTGGCCGCCCTCAACATCTTCATCACCCTCGTCATGATGGTGATGGAAAAACAGCGCGACATCGCCATCCTCCTCTCGATGGGCACTCGCCAGGAACAAATCCGCCGCATCTTCATCTACCAGGGCTTGCTCATCGGCGTGGTCGGCTCCGCCGTTGGCCTCACCCTCGGCTATGCACTCAGCTTCTTCGCTGACAAATATCGCTGGATTGAGTTATCTGAAGAAATCTACTCCATCCCCTATGTCCCCTTTCAACCGAACCCTCTTGATGCTTTGTGGATCACCGGTTTCGCTCTCGCCGTAAGCCTTCTTGCTACTCTCTACCCTGCCAGAACGGCAACTAAAGTAGCGCCCGCCGAAGCTTTGCGATATGAATAGAGCGTGATTGCTCTACTTGTGATGTTGATGGCGGTTCAGGATCTGGGCCACGGCACCTGGCGTTTCATCCCGGCCGAGTCCACATATGAATCAGCCCCTGCCCCCAAAGAGTCCAAGCGCCAGTGGATCCCCGATGGAGACGGTGTAAAGTTTCTTCACGATGGAATCAACGCCGACGGCAAGCCCTTCCACACTGAATTTCGCTCTGCCTACGACGGTAAGCCTGTCCCCTTCGTCGGCGGCACTCTCTACGATGCCGTCGCACTATTCAGCAAAGGGCCACGTAAGGTCGAGCAGGTTTTTACCCTCAAAGGCAAGGTAACAGTCAAAGCCATCCGCACCATTTCGAAAGACGGCAAGAAGATGACTATCGATTCCCGCGGCAGCAGAGCCGACGGAACCAAATTCAAAAACATCCTCGTCTACGAGCGCCTCTAGCCGTCCAGTGACGCTTCTTCGACGTTATTGAGCTTGCGCTGGATCACGCGAGTCCGCTGCTCGGCATCGTCGATCGTCTTCGATGCCTGATCCAGCTTCTCCCGCACCTTCCCAAGCACCTGATGGTACTTGAGAAACTCAGTTTTCACGATACCGAGCAACTCCCACACTTCGCTCGATCGCTTTGTAATAGCCAGCGTGCGAAAGCCCATCTGCAAACTGTTCAGCAGTGCCAGTAGCGTGCTCGGCCCCGCCATAATCACCCGTAGATCCTGCTGGATCTGATCGACAAATACTGTGCGCCGCATCACTTCTGCATATAGCCCTTCGGTAGGCAGAAACAGGATCCCAAAGTCGGTGGTCTTCGGCGGGGAGATGTATTTATCGTGGATCGCCTTCGCACTCATTCTCACTCGCTTCTCAAGCTCTTGTATCGATCGCTCAACCCCGGCGGCATCACCAGCCTCCGAGGCCTCCACCAGGCGCTGGTAATCCTCCAGAGGAAACTTTGCATCAATCGGGAGCCACACCGTATCGCTCTGCCCCGGCAGCTTCACTGCAAACTCCACCCGCTCAGCCGTCCCCGTTACTGCCACATTCTTTTCGTACTGCTCGGGTGTCAGTATTTGTTCAAGCAGCGCCCCAAGCTGCACCTCGCCCCAAGTCCCGCGTGTCTTCACATTGGTCAGCACCTTCTTCAAGTCCCCAACTCCCACCGCCAGACTCTGCATCTCACCCAGCCCCTTATGCACTTGCTCCAGCCGCTCGCTCACCTGCTTAAAACTCTCCGCCAACCGCTTCTCAAGCGTCGTCTGAAGCTTCTCATCCACTGTCGAGCGAATCGTCTCCATTTGCGCCTGTAGCCCCGCCCCCAGCGTTGAAAACTCCCGGCGCATCCGCGAGAGTTCTTCTAGCATCACGGTGCTGTTGTCGCGCCTCAGCAGGATCGCAAGTTGAAGCACGACAATGATCGCAGCCAGCCCGTAGACCTCAATCATCGATCAGTACTTCGCAAGTTTCGTTGACGCTCCACTTCGCACGCTAGGCACTGAAAGGGAGGTGCCGGTCGCCTTGAACGGCCCTTCCGCGATTGTGCCGTCAGGGAAGGTGATTCGCATCTGATCTTGCGTAACGGAATACTTTGCTTGCTGTGTTTGAAACGGAAGCAGGAATAGCGACTTCCCGCCGGAGTAGAAAAAAATGCGCATCTCAAGGTTTTGCCCATCCATCATTTTCATTCCGACCCACTCACCAGCTATCGTAGGCTTCCCCGCTGGCGCTTTCCCCACCCGCGTGAGATCCATAGATACTTCTTTGCCTTGCATCAATCGAAGCCTGCCTGGCTGAGACAAGTCGATCGACTGCCGGTTGAGCGGCCCGCCCTGCTGGAGTGCCGGCATCACCATGTAGTTGCCATCGATTTCGTAGATGCCTGGCGCAACTGCACCTGGACGAATCAGCACAACTCCACCTGTCTTAAATTCATAAAGGGCCCCAACACCTTTCGCATTGGGAACCACAGTGCGATAACGGCCCAGCAACTGCTCGGGCAGATCTTCGGCAAACCCCAGGGCGGCAAGGCAAAACACTACGATCATCCTCATTCTTCCATCCTAGCTGGCTCATCCCTGCGAGACTAGAAGAATGTGCGGTATCGCTGGCTTCACGCATCTGGGCTCCACACCTGAGCCCGGACGCATAGAGCTAATCACGAAGACAATTACTCATCGCGGCCCCGATCAGCAAGGGGTTTTTGAAGACGCAACGGTATCTCTTGGCGCAGTCCGCCTCAAGATCATCGACCTCGGCTCCGGCGATCAGCCCATCGTCAGTGAAGACGGCAACACCGTAATCGTCTTTAACGGTGAAGTCTACAACTTCGGCGAACTTCGCTCCGAACTGGAATCTCTCGGCCACCGCTTCCGCACACACTGCGACACCGAGGTTGTCCTCGAAGCTTTCCGAGCCTGGGGCACCGATAGCTTCAAACGCCTGCGCGGCATGTTCGCCTTTGCCATCTGGCACAAACCCACCCGCGAACTGCTCCTCGTGCGAGACCGTGTCGGCATAAAGCCGCTTTACTATTACGAACACGGCCAGGACCTCTTCTTCGGCTCAGAACTCAAGGTCCTCTTCGCACATCCCGATCTTGACCGCAAGCTCGATCTTGAAGGCCTAACCTACTACCTCTCTCTCAATTACGTCCCACAGCCCTATACCCTAGCTGCCGGTGTCAACAAAGTCAGGCCCGGCTGCTACCTCCGCTGGAAGGACGGCCGCCTCACCCAGGAACCATACTGGACTCTCCGTCTCAATCCCGACCCACGCATGGGCCTCGAAGATGCAAAATCAGAACTTGAT
>Ga0209591_10008007_pt1 | contig 11538 bp, 12 predicted proteins | sample MAT01_FD_187207 | JGI IMG/M metagenome (GOLD analysis project Ga0209591, IMG submission 187207) | Freshwater microbial communities from Lake Fryxell liftoff mats and glacier meltwater in Antarctica - MAT-01 (SPAdes) (version 2) | ecosystem: Environmental > Aquatic > Freshwater > Ice > Liftoff...
GGCGATGGTGCCCGCGTCCTTGGTGGATTGGCGCTGGGCGTCATTGAAGTACGCCGGCACCGTGATCACGGCCTTCGAGACCTTTTCGCCCAAATAGCTTTCGGCCGCTTCCTTCAGCTTGGTGAGTACCATGGCCGAAATCTCGGGCGGGGACTGCTTCTGGGTGCCGATCTGCACGCGGGCGTCGCCATTGTCGCCGCGGATCACCTGGTAGGGAATCAGCTTAGTTTCTTCGCCCACTTCCTCGAAACGGCGGCCCATAAACCGCTTAATCGAGTAAATGGTATTCTCGGGGTTGGTGACGGCTTGCCGCTTCGCCACTTGGCCCACCAGGCGTTCGCCGCTCTTGGTGAAACCGACGACGGACGGCGTCGTGCGGCCGCCCTCCTGGTTGGGGATAACGACGGGCTGGCCGTTTTCCATGACGGCGACCACCGAGTTGGTGGTTCCTAAATCGATGCCAATGATCTTGCTCATGAAGACTCCTCGCTCACAATCTCTAAACTCTCGGCTCGGCGGACAGCTATACCGGTGGCTCGTATCCGCGCTTAGCCTGATAGCAGTATCAAACTTTAGTGCCTCATTGTCAAGTCTATATGCGCAGGAGCCGCTGCTGGTCGCGGCGGCGTCGGACCTCTCCCCCATCCAAACCCTTCTGCAGGAAGAGTTTGGCCGCAAAGTCACGTTCACTTTTGGCGCTTCGGGGATGTTGGCGCGGCAGATCGAAAACGGGGCTCCTTTTGACCTTTTTCTCTCCGCCGACGAGTATCAGGTAGAGCCGCTGGTGAAAAAGAACAAGGTCGACCCGGATTCCCGGCAGATCTATGCGATCGGCCGGATTGCCATTTGGTCGAAGTCCGGAAACTTCAAAAGCCTCGCGGACCTCCCCAAGGCCCGCGCCATCGCCATCGCGAATCCGCTGACGGCGCCGTATGGCCGCGCCGCCAAGGAGGCCCTAGCGAAAAGCGGGCTTTGGCCGCAGGTGCAGGATAAGGTGGTGCAGGCCGAAACCGTACGCCAAGCCTTTCAGTTTGCCGAGAGCGGCAACGCCGATGTCTGCATCACCGCCTATTCGCTGGTCTTTGACCAAGGCGGAATTCAGGTGAAAGATGACTTGCACCGGCCATTGCGGCAAATCGGCGTGGTGATCAACAAGTCGAAGCGCCGCAAGGAGGCTGCGGCATTTCTGGACTTCCTGCTCAGCCCCGCTGGCCGCGGCATTCTTGCCACGCATGGTTTCAACCTGATGCCGGGCGCCCCAAGCCTCAAGCGGAAATGAACCCCTTCGATACCATCGCCACCGGCTACGCTCAGCGCCCCCCTCCCGTCCATTCCGAAATCCTCCGACGCGTCCTCGCCCATTGGCCCACCCCGATTCGCCGCGCCACCGACGTCGGCTGTGGTTCCGGCATCTCACCCCGCGCCTGGCCGCCATCGCCTCCGAACGCATCGGCGTCGCGAACCTGCGGCTTCCATGGTGGCGATCGCCAATCAGGTCGACCCGCAAGCACGCTTCCTGGTGGGTCCGGCCGAGGCGATTCCCCTGCCTGATTCAAGCGGTGACCTCTGAGCCGTTTCTTCCCGGAGCCTCATCGGCTGCTCGCCCCCGCCGCGGCAGCGATTGGCTGGCGCTCTTTGTCGATCGCTACCCGTGGGCCCCGAACGAAGCCCGGCATCTGGACCCCGCGATTCTCGCCGCCGAACCACCGGCTTCACCCTTCACGCCTCAGACAAATTTAACCTCGACTACATACTCACCGAGACCAACGTCGCCTACGCAATCCGCCGCGGCGCGACCTCGAAAGAGAACCGCCCCTGGATCGACTCGACGCTCTGGCCCGAAAGCAAAAGCGAAATCCTCTTCCCCAGCTACTACGCGCTCTTCAAACCCTACTCGGAGCATGTTGTAACCCGTTGATCCAGGCTAACTTACGATCCTCTTGAGAATAACCTCTCAAGGATTATTTCCAAGGCGAAATTCACCTCTCCCGCTCGCTGCGCTCTTCCAACCATACTCGGAGTATGTTGTAACCCATAGACCGAGCCTCACTTACGAACTTCTTGAGAATACGATCTCACCAATATCCGCCCACGCCAGAACGCTAGTTCCGCGATTTTCCTACCCGCCGCCGCGCCACCGCCAGAAACGAAGGAAAATTCATACTCGGAGCATGTTGTAACCCACTGACCCAGCGTTACTTACGAACCTCATGAGAACATATTCTCAAAGTTAACTTCCCAGCCGCTCCCGTAGCGTGAAATAATACCGGCCATGCCGATTTCCCGCCGTCAATTCCTGAGCACCGCCCCCTGGCTTGTGGCTTATCACCAACTCGCCGCCGCCGACAAAGGCCAACTCAAGATTCGCGACCTGCAGACGATGACCCTCCAAGGCGACCGTACTTACCTCCTGGTGAAGGTGATCGCCGACGACGGCACATTCGGTATCGGCGAAGCCTACGGCACTCCCGGCTACGGAGTGCGCGAGCAGATTCATTCGCTCAAAAGTTGGCTCGTCGGTAAGGACCCGCTCGAGATCGACAAAATCTACACCACGCTCGGCGAGGGCACCAAGAGCCTCAGCGGCACCCGGACCGACGGCTCCGCCCACAACTTCCCCCGCGCCGCCAGCGGCATCGAAATGGCCCTCTGGGACCTCGCCGGCAAAGCGCTTGGCGTCCCCACTTCGACACTCCTCGGCGGCCGCTTCCGCGAGCAGGTGCGCGTCTATGATCACTCCGCCCCCAAGGACATGCTCGACAAAGCCGGATGCCGCGAATGGGCGCAGAAGGTGAAAGCCGACCCCGCCGGCTTCACCGGCCACAAATTCGGCTTCCCGCACGAGAAAGGGCACGATCCGTCGAATCGCGTGCTGACCACCAAAGAGCTGATCCACGTGCGCCAGGGCTTCGAAAACGTCCGCGAGGCCATCGGGTGGGACCAGGACATCATGGTCCACTGCCACTGGGAGTACGGCCTCCGCACCGCCATCCAAATCGCCGAAGCCGTCGCGCCCATCAAGCCCTTGTGGCTCGAAGATCCCCTGCCCGTCGATTATTCGGATTCCTGGAAGCGCCTCGCCGCCAGTTCCACCGTCCCCATCTGCATGGGCGAAAATCTCTCCCGCCGCCAAGGCTTCAAGGACTTCCTCCTGAACCAGGGCTGCGACATCGTCAATCCCGACCTGCGCAACTCCGGCGGCTTTCTCGAAACCAAACGCATCGCCGACATGGCCGACTTATTCGGCATACCCATGTCGACCCATAACACCGCAAGCCAAGTGCATACTTACTCGAATGCCCAGTGGGCCGCCTCCATTCGCGATTACTTAGTTACAGAAACCGTCACCGGCAAAGGCGGCTGGATGGACCAGTTACTCGTCCTCGATGGGCCCTATATTCAAAACGGCCATATCCAAGTCCACTCGCGCCCGGGTTTGGGACTAACGCTGAATCCGGACGTGGCCAAGGCTCATCTGGCCGAAGGAGAAAAATGGTGGGGCTAGGCCCTCTTTAACCCCAATGTAAAGAGAATTTTGCAACTCGCCAAATTCGTCACCAATCTCCAGTTTTGCCAAAACTTTCGCGTGCGCCCCAGGGTTCGTGCAGGTCATGATCGGGGTGATCCACCAATGAAACCAACCATCTTCCTCCTGTTACTGACGGCCGCCGCCGAGGCGCAAAACTTACGGTCCCTCAAAACAGTCCCCACGCCCACGCCCGCGCTGACAGGCTTGGTGCGCGACCGCCAAGCGCTCACCGCCCTCGGCAAGGCCTTCTTCTGGGACATGCAAGCCGGCAGCGACGGCCGCACCGCCTGCGCCACCTGCCACTTCCACGCCGGTGCCGACCTGCGCCCGCAGAACCAAATCTCTGACCCCATCAACGCCTTCCTCGTCAACCGCGCGCTCGCCACCGTCGACTTCCCGCTGCGCTCCTTCAGCGACCCCAACAGCCGCAACTCGATCGTGTTGTGGGATAGCAGCATGCGCATCGGATCCGCCGGCGGCTTCCGGCGTTCGTTCGAGGATATCGTCCCCGGCCAAGCCGCCGAACGCGGCGCTGACCTGCTGGACCGGCCGGAGTTTATGCTCGGCGCCCTCCAAGTCCGCCGCGTTACCGCCCGCAACTCGCCTTCGGTCATCAACGCCGTCTTCTCCGTGCGCAACTTCTGGGATGGCCGCGCCACCCGCCTCTTCAATGGCTTCACGCCCTTCGGAACCAACAATGACGCTCCCGGCGTACTCGTCTGGGCCAATAGCAACTTCACCCGCGAAGCGATCTCGCTCGATAATGCCAGCTTAGCCTCACAAGCCGTCGGTCCGGCGATGGATCATCTCGAAATGTCCTACGAAGGCCGCACGTGGCCGAAGTTAGGCAAGAAGTTACTCAGCCTGCGCCCACTCGGCTTACAGCGCGTCGCGATCGACGATAGCGTACTGGGCTCGCTCGCCCGCCGCGATGCCCCCGGTCTTAGTGACGAAACCACTTACTGGTCACTAATCCAAAAAGCCTTTGAGCCTCGTTTGTGGGAATCTACCCAGTTAGTCGATCTTACCGGGAAACCGCTCGAAGGCCGCTTCGGCCCGCCCACCAATACCAATGAATTTACGCAAGCCGAGTATAACTTCTCGCTTATTTGGGGGCTCGCCCTATATGGCTACGAATCCACTTTAGTCTCGAACGATTCTCCGTTCGATCGTTTTATGGACGGAGACACCAGAGCACTTACTCAACAGGAACAGGACGGCATGCGCTTCTTCCAAACCACCGGCCGTTGCACCACCTGCCACAATGGCGCTGAGTTCTCCGCCGCCAGCTTCAGCGGACTCGGCGGCGGCGGCCGCGGCGGCAACCGCGCCTTCCAACGCACTGGCGTCCGGCCGATTGCCGAAGACTCTGGCTCCGGCAATGGCAACTTTAAGTCCATCGGCCTGCGCAACATCGAGCTCACCGGCCCCTATTTCCACACCGGCGGCCAAGCCACGCTCGAACAAGTCGTCGACTTCTACGCCCGCGGCGGCGACTTCGCTAACGGCGACATCCGCCCCTTCAACGCCACCCCCGCCCAGAAGGCCTCTCTGGTCGCCTTCCTAAAAGCCCTCACCGATAACCGCGTCCGCTTCGAGCGCGCCCCCTTCGACCATCCCGATCTCTGCGTCCCCATCGGGCATAACGAAGCCGAAGCCTCCCCCGCTTTCCCCCGCAGCGCCACCGACCGCACCGCCCTCGTCTCCGCCGTCGGCGCCGCCGGCAACTTCGTCCCTCTGCGCACCTTCGAAGAGATGCTCAAAGGCATCGGCACCGACGGCTCGCGGGCGCAATCCTCCCCCAACGTCTGCCCAGCCCCCTAAACGCGAAAAGCGCGGGCACTCAGGCCCGCGCTCAAGAAAAACATCGACAGTCAAACTACGCGGCTTCGCGCTCTTCGAGAAGCCGCGAATCGGTCTTGGCAACCTTCACCATTTTCGCGACGCCCAAAGCCTGCAGCAAGCGGATCTGCAGCCAGGTGATGTCCAGTTCGTACCAAGCCAAGCCGTGCCGGGCCGAAGCCGGGTGCGCATGATGATTGTTGTGCCAGCCCTCGCCAAAGGTAAGCATCGCCACCCACCAGTTGTTACGCGAATCGTCAGTCGTCTTAAAGCGCTTCGATCCCCACATATGCGTGGCGGAGTTGACGAGCCACGTGGAGTGCAGCCCGATCGTCACGCGCAGGAACGTCGCCCAAGTCACCATCGCCATCGCGCTGTGCCATCCACCGTAGCTGTAGCCCCAGATGGCCAAAGATACGCCGACCACGGCCAGCGGCAGCCAGTGCCAGGTGTTCAGCCAACGATAAAACCGGTCAGCGTACAGGTCGGGAGCCATGCGGCCGAGTTGCTCAGTCTTGTTGTGATGGCCCGCGCCGGTGATGATCCAGCCCATGTGGGACCACCAGGCGCCGTCGCGCGGCGAGTGCGGATCGCCATCCTTGTCACTCTTCGCGTGATGCACGCGGTGGGTCGCCACCCAAAAGATCGGCCCGCCTTCGAGCGCCAGCGAACCGCACAAACCAAGGAAGTACTCGCCCATTTTCGAAATCTTGTAGCCGCGGTGCGTGTGCAGGCGATGGTAGCCCATGCCGATGCCGCAGCTAATCGCCAGCCAGTAAAGGAAGACCGCGACGCCAACGGCGCGCCACTCAAAGAAAAAAGGCGCCGCTAAGGCACCCGCGTGGAAGATGACCAAAGCGATGACCGTAATCCAATTGATGGGCCGCTTGTCGTGGATGGTAGTGATGGTAGCTGACATATCCAATCTGAGCGTACCGGATATTTAACCGCACCAATGTAATAGTTGTGTAATAGCTTAATGTAATAAAAAATCCGCCTAAGCCCCCACCAATAGGGAGGTTAGGCGGATTTTGGTGACGCTGAAATTTAGGCCAGTTTCGTCTTCTTAATCGGCAATTCCCGAATCCGTTTGCCCGTGGCGGCAAAGATCGCATTGGTAATCGCCGGGGCGATCGGCGGTACACCCGGCTCGCCCACCCCCGAATGCGGAGCGTCGCTGGGCACGATGTGGACATGGGTCATCATCGGCGCCTCGTTGATCCGCGCCACCGGATAGTTGTGGAAGTTCGACTGCTGAATGCGCCCATCGGCGGCGGTAATCTCGCCCATCAGGGCCAAACTCGCGCCGAAAACGGCCGCGCCTTCAAACTGCGCCTTCACCCGGTCGGGATGGATGATCTGCCCGGCGTCAATCGCCAGGTCAATCCGCGGAATGCGCAGGACGCCCTTGTCGTCCACCTCCACTTCCACTACGGCGGCAACATACGTCAGGAAGCTGCGATGCGCCGCAATGCCCAGCGCGCGACCCTTCGTAGGCTTCTTGTTCGCCCAGCCGCTCTTATCCGCCGCCAACTGAATCACGCGCTTCAAGCGGGCCGTGTCGAAGGGAAATTTCTCGAGCGACTGGCCGTTGTTCCAGAACTTGGTGCCTTCCGCCTCAAAGTCAATCTTGCGGTCCGGCCCGATCGCCGCCAGCAGGTACTCCACGCGGTCGCGACCGGCCTGCGCCGCGAGTTCGTCAATGAACGAATGCACGCCAAAGGCGTGGTAGATATTGGCCACCGCGCGCATCCAGCCAATGCGGAAGTGGTTCTTGGCGGGGCCATTTTCGGCCCGCTGATTCGGAATCGCCCACGGCGTATCCACCAAGCCCATGCCGAGCTCGACGTCGAAGCCGTATTCGGCCGAGGCATCGAAGGTGGACGAAATCGACGGGAACACCGAGCGATGCAACATCGCCACCGGCTTGCCCTGCGCATCCACCGCGGCCTTCATATACATCGCGGCGACCGTATGATAGAAGTCGAAGCGGATATCGTCTTCGCGGCTCCAGACCACCTTCACCGGCTTGCCCAGCTTCTTCGAAATCAGCGCCGCCTCGGCCACGTAATCGGGCTTGCTCTTGCGGCCAAAGCCGCCGCCCAGCAGCGTCACATGGCAGATCACGTCTTCCTTCTTGATGCCCAAGGCCGCCGCTACGGTATCCTGCACCGCTTGCGGATTCTGCGTCGGGCACCAGCAAGTGCACTTGCCGTCTTTAAACTCGGCCACGGCTACCGGCGGCTCCATCGGCGCGTGCGACAGCATTGGCACGTAGTATTCGGCCTCAATCGTCTTCGCGGCGCCGGCAAACGCCTTATCGACATCGCCCAGGTTGCGCACCATCTTCTGCGGCGCGCGCGCCGTCTCCTGCAGGCTCTTCTTGAAGGCCACCGAGTCAAAAGTCGCGTTTGCGCCGCTGTCCCAGTCCACCTTCAGCTTCTTGCGGCCCTGCATGGCGGCCCAAGTGGAGTTGGCGATCACGGCCACGCCGCCCAAAGGCTGGAAGCCATGCGGGGCCTTAAAGCCCTCAATGACCACGGTACCTTCCACGCCCTTCACCGCCTTGGCCGCGGCATCGTCAAAGCCCTTCAACTTGCCGCCGTAGACGGGTGAGCGCTCAATCGACGCGTACACCATGCCCGGCACACGGGCGTCCATGCCGAAGGTGCCTTTGCCAGCCACGATATCGTCCTGGTCGATGATCGGAATGTCCTTGCCGACATAGCGATACTTGGACGCGGGCTTGTAAGTTAGCTCTTCTTTCTTGGGCACCGGCTGTTTGGCGGCCAAAGCGGAAAGTTCGCCAAAGCCCAGCTTTTTGCCCGATTTAGTATGCACCACCTCGTGATTGCGCGCTTCCACTTCGCCCACCGGAACGCCCCACTTGGCGGCGGCCGCACGCTCAAGCATCAGCCGCGCCGATGCGCCCGAATCGCGCAGCACCTCGTAGAAGTCGCGGATGGAGCAGGAGCCGTCGGTATTCTGCGAGCCGTACTTGGTATCGCCCAAGGCCTGCTGAATCTTCACACGCTTCCAATCGGCGTCAATCTCCTCGGCTAGCACCAGCGGTAGCGCCGTGCGGATGCCGGTGCCCATCTCGGAGCGATGCGTGACAATCGTCACCAATCCATTGGGCGCAATCGCGACAAAGACATTGGGCATCCAGGATCCGGCGGTCTGCGCGCCTTCGATCACCATGGGGCCCGCACCCAAGATCAGCGTACCCGCCGAAAACATCTGGCCCAAAAAGCCGCGGCGGGACTGTCGAGTTACGTTGATCATGCCTTCACCGCCTGTACGGACTGGCCTGCGGCCATCTTAATCGCCGAACGAATTCGCTGATAGGTGCCGCAGCGGCAGATGTTGCCCTGCATCGCCTGGTCAATCTGTTGGTCGGTCGGCTTCGGAGTCACCTTCAGCAACGCCGACGCCTGCATAATCTGTCCGCTCTGGCAGTAGCCGCATTGGGCCACATTGCATTGCTTCCAGGCCTGCTGCACCGGATGGTTGGCCTGGGTGCTTAAGCCCTCAATCGTCGTCACCGTCTTGCCGGCCGCTTCGCTCATGGGCGTCGTGCAGCTACGGGCGGCTTCGCCATTCAAGTGCACCGTGCAGGCTCCGCAGAGTCCCATGCCGCAGCCGAACTTCGTCCCGGTCAGGGTGAGTTCATCGCGCAGGAACCACAGGAGTGGCATGGCGGGATCGCCATCGAAATTGCGGCTTTTGCCGTTTACCTTCAACTTCAGCATCGAGGACTCCTTCAGCAGCACCGTGCACTGCCCATTGCGGTAGGGTATCAGGATTTTCGGCCAGGTGGAAACACCAAAATAGGGAGTGTAGCGAATGAGGGGCGCTGTTATACTGGTCTTCAGAGTCACCGCGTGCAAAATCACCTCAATTCGTTGGTACAAAACGTCCAGTACGCCAGTTTCCGGGCCACCACCATCCCCCAGCGGGAGGCCGCGTGAAGCGTTCCGGTTCCGACGATACCCTTCGTTGTTCTTTTTGCCACAAAAGCCAGGACGTCGTCGGCAAATTGATCTCCTCGCCCTCTGACTATCCCCGCGCCTACATTTGCGACGAATGCATCAACGTCTGCAACTCGATCCTCGAAGACGACAAGACCGACCATGCGCAGGTAGGACCCAACAAGTTACCCAAGCCGCTCGAGCTTAAAGAGTATCTCGACCAGTTTGTGATCGGCCAGGAAGAAACCAAAAAGAAGCTTGCCGTCGCAGTTTATAACCACTACAAGCGCATCCAGATGAACAAAACGCGCGGCAACGACGTCGAAGTGGCCAAGAGCAACATCATGCTCATCGGCCCCACCGGCACCGGCAAAACGCTACTCGCGCAGACCTTGGCCCGCATCCTCGATGTGCCTTTCGCCATCGTCGACGCCACCACCTTAACCGAAGCCGGCTACGTCGGCGAGGACGTTGAGAACATCATCCTCCGTCTGCTGCAGAACGCCGATTGGGACGTCACCCGCGCTCAGCAAGGCATTATCTACATCGACGAAATCGACAAGATCGGCCGCAAGGACGAGAACCCTTCCATCACCCGCGACGTGTCGGGCGAAGGCGTTCAACAAGCCCTTTTGAAGATCCTGGAAGGCACCATCGCCAACGTGCCGCCGCAGGGTGGCCGCAAGCACCCGCACCAGGAATTCACGCCCGTCGACACCTCAAACATCCTCTTCATCTGCGGCGGCGCCTTCGTGGGCCTGGAGCGTATCATCTCCCGCCGCGTCGGCAAACGCCAGATCGGCTTCAACGGCGACGAATCTGCCAACGAAGCCCGGCGCGTCAATCCGAAACGAGACATCGAACTCCTGAAGGACGTCCAGCCGGTGGACCTGATCAAGTCCGGCTTCATCCCCGAATTCATCGGCCGCCTGCCGGTGATCGCCGTCCTTGAGGACCTGTCCAAAGAAGCCTTGGTCCAGATCCTCACTAAGCCGAAGAACGCGCTCATTAAGCAGTATCAGAAGCTCTTTGAGTTCGAAAACGTGAAATTGCGCTTCACCGACGACGCCCTGGAGGCCGTGGCCGCGATGGCCATGGAACGCAAAGTGGGCGCGCGTGGTCTGCGCATGATCCTCGAAGAGATGATGCTCGACCTGATGTACTACGTGCCTTCGTATAAGAAGGTCCGCGAGTTTGTGGTGACGAAGGATATGGTCACCGCCCGCAAGATCAGCATGGCCCTGCTCGAAAAAGCTGGGTAGCTTCTCGCGATAGCTGAGAACCGAGACTTCGAGGATCCAGCTTTCGCGGGCTGACGCTGGGCGTCAACTAAACAGTTGACGAACTCATCCCGGAGCGCTACAGTCGAGATGTGATCGATAGCTTCCGGCACAAGGGCCTTGAAGAGCTTCATCGTACCGGGAAAACGCGCCGGATCGGAGCCGCCTCGATCAGGAAGTGCCTGCGCCTGCTGCAGTTGCTGGACGTGGCGACCCTGCCAGAGGATATGAACATTGCGGGCTTTCGATTCCACGGCCTGGAGGGCAAACCGCCTCGTTGGTCGGTGCGCGTAACGGCGAACTACCGAGTCACTTTCGGCTGGTGCGGCGAGGATGCCATCGAGTTGGATTTCGAAGATTATCACTAAGCGGGGGGAGCCCATGAAGCAAACGAACGGACTACCGGCGATACATCCAGGCGAAATCATCAGGGAAGACATCCTGCCCGAAACCGGACTTTCCGTCGCGGCCGCGGCACGGGCGCTTGGGGTATCGCGCCAAATGCTTCATGAAATCCTGGCGGAACGACGGCCGCTGTCGGCGGTGATGTGCCTGAAAGTGGCCAAGCTATTCGGCAGTACGGCGACGATGTGGATGCGGCTGCAAGCCGCTTACGACCTGAAGAAAGCCGAACAGAATAAGACGGTGATGCAGGGCGTGGCGCGGATCGTGCCGGTGAAGCCCATCGACCCGATGCTCACGCCCTGACCGATTATTTTTTCGGGAATACGAACGCCGTCACCGCGCCCTCCGCCGCCGAGGAGACGTCGCGAATATACTTCGCAACCCAAAAAAACTGCTATGTAGCCCGCTCCGGCGGCGCCAAACGAACCCATGGCAGGCGATCACTACGAATCAGCGTAATAGAATGAACAGCATACAGGAAATCTCTTACATCGCCCTGCTATCCTAAGTC
>Ga0209591_10008010_pt1 | contig 11537 bp, 12 predicted proteins | sample MAT01_FD_187207 | JGI IMG/M metagenome (GOLD analysis project Ga0209591, IMG submission 187207) | Freshwater microbial communities from Lake Fryxell liftoff mats and glacier meltwater in Antarctica - MAT-01 (SPAdes) (version 2) | ecosystem: Environmental > Aquatic > Freshwater > Ice > Liftoff...
AGTCGGGGGGGGGGCTCAATTGATCTGGTGATTTCCAGGGCCGTGCTGGAACACATCCCCCCGCCGGTGATTCAGAACATATTTATCGAAAGCGAGCGACTGCTAAAGCCTGCAGGTATGGCGTGCCATGTGGTGGACAATTCCGACCATTGGCAGCACAACGACCGGGCCATTTCGCGCATCAACTTCCTGCGCTACCCAGACCGGGTCTTTCGATGGACACACATCAATTCCCTCGACTACCAGAACCGCCTGAGGCATTCGGAATACATCAAAATGCTTGAGAAGGCCAAGCTTTGCGTGATCGAATCCAAGGCCGATATTGACCCGCAGACGCTTGAAGACACCAAAACCGTTCCGCTGGATGAGCGTTTTCAAAAGTTCACCCCCGAAGATCTGGCTACGATGAATTCTTATCTGCTGGCACAGAAACAATCGTAAATGAGATTTTGAGTACGCAAACCCTGAAAGTCTGAGTTTTTGCGATGCCAGCCTTTCAGCAAGTGGATAAACTGGGCCGCGAACCAGCGCGATTGCCTCGGCCTGCTTCAGCCGGTACCGGGAGATCAACAGATCTCCATTGCTGTCCCGCAACACGTCTCCTGCCTTGGCCAACATCGCCTCACCTCACACAATTTCGGTTGCGCGAGGGGCCAAATTGCCATGAGTTTTGGGAAGAGGTTTACAGCATCTGTCTCGTTACTGCGATTACTGCGTTAAGGCCGGATTTCGCTTTTCTCTATAGTTTCAGGTGGTCAGGATAAACGCCATGGTCGCATATGTCCTTTATTTGCGAACGAGGTGTGTATGGCCAAGCTGAACGTCGCCGATTTGAACCCGGTCTCCCGCTCCACTATCCTATTCAGCGGCTCTCCATCTTATTTGCGTTGTCTTGGTCGATGATTCAATTCGACGCCCTCATCACTCGCGATCGCATTGGACAATGCGGCAACCAGCCAAGTGTCGTCGTGCTTCTGTTGCCAGCGCCTGCGCGCATACAAAGCGCTTTCGGCGTCGGGTCGCTGCATGACGCTCAACCAATCCGGCAGCTCTTGTTTTCGCGATAGTTTGCGAGTCACAGGAGATCGATCTGCCTTGTCGAACAAGGCCACAAAGTCCCATAGATCCTGCCGCAAGCTCAAGTCCATTCCTTTGCTCGACAATGCGGCCGACAATTCAAGCATTGTCTCCTCCGGCTTGGCAATGATCAGATTCCTGCGACGCAACACTCGCACTGGCCCATGTATCTGCGCGAGCCTCGACTCCTTCAATACGCCATCAATTTCCAGCAGTGCGCGATCCGACATTTTTGGATTCGCCTGCACTTCCCTGGGCAGGGCTCGCGCCACCAGGTAGCGCGCCAACACTCGCCAGGGTGACTTGGGGTCCGCTGCAACCAGTCGAAACGCTCTAATAGCCTCTTCGGCTTGCCCTCGATAGAAGAACCTTGCTCCCAACTGATAAGCCCTATCCTGCCGCAACCAATCCGGTGCGCCGCTCGGCAGAGCTGGCAGGGCATCTCCATCGCTGCCATCGCAATTCGAGAACACGGCTTCCTGTCCCGTGAGCCAACACATCGAGGTGCAGTTTGTAGCCGCGCCAGTAGTTTGCATGTCCTTTGCTGTTAGTTTTGACTCCAATCGAGCAATCTCGCGAGAGGCCTTGCAGCATCTGGCTCAGCGTCATTTTACGTTGCTTGGCGGTGATGCCTTCATGCTTGGAGCGCTGCTTGGGAAGGGGCTTGTTGTTGGCTTTTTCACGCTTTTTAGCCTGTTTCTGACTCGGTGTCTCCGGGAATCGCTCCCGTGCTTCGATCAAGGTCGAGTCGCGGGCGATATGTCTTACGATCCGCTTTTCTTGTGTCAATCGCACGAGTGCTTCGTGGATCCGCTCAGGTAATTTGCGGCGGGCGAAATCGGCGAATGCCCGGGAGAAAGTACTCTCGCTCGGCACTGCCGCTTCGGTCATCCACCCACAGATGGAGCGCAGTTGAGCGTCCGCTTTGAGCCGGTCGATTAGTTGCCGCGTGGTCGGGAAGTTGTGGATCGATTTCGCCAGGAAGGCCGCGATCAGGGCTCGCCGGTCGTCGAAGGGCCGGCCTCGCCATTGCTTGTGTACGAAGCGGTGTAACTGAGTCAGGGGCATGGCCTCTGTCAGTTGTTTGTCGTGTACGCTCAACTCGCCCGTCTCTTGTTCCAAGACGGAAAATAAATCCAACTGGCAGAACTGGGTGAAAGCAATTTACTCCACGCCCCAGACACGCTATCCTGCCATAGGCATGCCAATTGAAGCAGTCTCCGTAGTACTGCGCCGACTGATCCGAAACCCCTGGCAAGAAATTGCCCTGCGCTGGAACTGGAAGTCGGCCATTACCAGCGCTGTTATCCGCGCTGCGATCTACTTTACGGTCAACCTGTCTTCTGGCCGGGACGCTGCCGTGGGTGCCATGCAGGCTGAGTTTATATGGCGTTTCATCGTCGCTGGCTTCCTTGGAAGCGTAATCCAGAGCCTGAGAAAAGCCCAGCCCATCTGGCAGGCTACCCTGATTACTTCAGTAGCTCTTCCGGTTTTGAATCACCTGATCGAATTCACCGTCCATACCCTCCGCGGTACGCCGCACCTCAAAACCAGCATCACCGTCAGCGTTGCGTTCACCATCGTCGCCATGCTCTTCAATACATATGCAATGCGGCGCGGCGCGATGATCATTGGTAAAGACGGTCGCCCCTTGTGGCGTGACCTGCTAGACATGCCACGCCTCGTGATCGGCTTTGTCTTGTGGATACTCCGCATTCAGCGCTCTCCCCAGAGCTTGTGATAGCGGCCCATCCAGTAAGGCAAAATAAACGTCGTGCCGTCATCTTCTCCTCGTCCGCCATTGCCCCCATCGAGCACGAACGGATTGCCGTTCCACTTCATGATGGCCCGCTCATCCGGCTGTAGAAACACTGTCGTTTCGCGTTTCCCAAAGCGTTCTGGTCTGGTTGAAAGTGGCAATTCCTTGCGCCAACCGTTCTCGACTGTCCACTTGGTCATATCGAGCGGCAAGCGTTGCAACGTCTCGATCGAAGCCCGCCGCAGCTCTAAATTCTCGCCTCGACCGATCTCATAAATCGCATTCCAAAGTGGATTCCGCTCGGGGCGCATGTTCTCAAACCAGTCGTCCAGTGCCTTCAGAATCCCCTTCCGGTAAACAGGATTCTTCTCATACACCAGCAGTGGATAAAAGCTCAACATTGCCAATTCCTCATCGCTGTAATTGAGCTCTTCACGCAACTCCTTCAGTTGTCCGGCGATCTTGAGGTATCCCATCTCATCGATTACCTTCTTCAACTCCACCTCATAGCGAGCGTCCCCGGTTACGTGCTGCGATGTCCTCAGAAAACTAATCAGCTCAATCGAATTCAGCGGTGCATCGCCGCGACCATCGACAGAGGCGAAATACTCAGGAGTCCACTTCCCCCATCGCGTCGGCTTGCCTGTCTTTGGGTCGATCAGATAGTAGTTGTTCTTGAGGATGTAGTCCATCATCCGCCGGCACGTTGCCTTCACTTCCTGCCGCAACTCCCCCGAGGGCAACAAATCCCAGGCCATACCAAAAAGCAGGAAGTGCCCAACGATCTCATCAGAACTCGTATCCGACTTGAATTCGTATTTGCGGTCTTCGGTCCAGTACCAGAATCCATCCTTCGGCTTCTCTTCGGTCGGGTCAATGTAGGATCGAGCCGGGTACCCCGGCGTCCCGGTCACTTTCTCCAGAAACAATACCGCCCGAATTGCCTTCTCCGCCCGGGCCAATGCCTCCGGGCTGCCACTGACTTTGTATTCAAACAGCTTCCCTACCGCATACATCGCCGTCCAAAGCCCGTCATTGTCGTCAGAAACCCGCTTCCCGTCTCGCATGTCGGCGACGAATCCATGCCGGTCGTGCCGTGCCGCAATTGCCTCATAGTGCTTTGCCTTCTCCGACAAGAGAATCTTTTCAAACCAGATTTCGCTTTCTCCGCACGAGGTGTGGATCCTCACTCTCCCCTTTACTGGCTCAGAAAACCCGCTCACCTGATCGCACGGCAGAAATCGCTTGCTATGAAAAAGTCGCTGATCTCGTAACGCTCCACGCTCCCCGATGGTCCAGCCAGAACCATCGCTGGCCTTCAGGCTGGTTTGCCCGCCCGAATCCATCGGCTTGTCAGGAAATTGCTTTACATACACCTGAGGGAATCCTGGAACTATAATTGGAGCCCCAATCAAAAGACTTCCAACCAGAAAAAGGAGAATTCTTAACATGATCATAAAGATACAGGAAATTCCCATTCCCTGTCGATAAGCGATACACGAGCTACTACCCCCACTTGCGTCTGGGCGCAAGAAAGCAAACAATAGGAGAAAGCTCTTATTTGAGTTCTATGAGTAACGGTAATACTCTAGGAAAGGAAGATTTGGAATGAAGGTACTCATTGCCGATGACAGCATTGTCAGTCGGCACATGCTGGAAGCCACGGTTAAAAAATGGGGTTACGAGCCGGTGGTGGCTTGTGACGGCAAAGAGGCGTGGGAAATCCTTCAAAAGGATGGTGCCCCCCAACTCGCCATTCTCGACTGGGTCATGCCCCAACTGACAGGGCCTGAAGTATGCCGTCTTGCCCGCCAGCAGCAAAAGGATACCTATACCTACATGCTGCTGCTCACCAGCAAAAACCAGCGTGAAGATCTCATCGAAGGCATGGACGCCGGTGCCGACGATTACGTCACCAAACCTTTCAACCACCATGAGCTACAAGTACGTCTCCGCGCTGGCCGCCGAATTGTTGACCTGCAATCGGAACTTCTCGTCACCCAGGCTGCCCTCCGCCAGCAAGCCACTCACGATTCCCTCACCAAGGTCTACAACCGCAGTTCGATCTTCGAAGTTCTGGATCGAGAGCTCATCCGCGCTGAACGCGAAGGCCTCCCAGTTGGCTTGGCGCTGCTCGATATAGACTATTTCAAGTCCGTCAACGACACCTACGGCCACATTGCCGGAGATGCTGTCCTCAGAGAAGCTGCTCGCAGAATCAAAACCACGATTCGCTCTTATGATTCCCTCGGCCGTTACGGCGGCGAAGAGTTCCTCATCATTCTCCCTGGCTGTGATGAGGCTTGTACCCGCAGCCAGTCCGATCGAATCCGCCGTAATCTGGCCATGGAGCCCATGCCGATCCATGAGTCCAGTCACTCGGATGTTTCTCTCGCACTAACGGCCAGTTTCGGTAGTACGACCGCTCTCCCCGGCCATCGTATCTCGGCTGAAACACTCCTGCGGATTGCTGACGAGAGTCTCTATGAAGCCAAGCGTGCCGGCCGCAACCGCGTAGTCTTCCGCTCCATCCTCGGCGAAACAGAGCCGATTCTCGCGGCCTCGGCTTTCTAGTTCCCCAACCTAATTTCCTAACTGTGCAACGCTGAAATGGCTCAAGGTATCCATATACTGCGCCACTCCCCGAAGTAACGCTTCGGCAATCTTCTGCCGGTAATCCGGCTTCTTCAACATCGCTTCTTCCTTAGGATTACTCAGGAAGCCAATCTCGGTCAGCACGCTAGGCATTTCTGCCCCGATCAAGACGATGAGTGGAGCCTTTCGCACGCCCCGGTCTTTCGTCCGGTTGCCAGCCTTTGTGCTTCCTGCAAACAACGATTGTTGCAGCCGACCGGCAAATTCTCGCGATTCGTCAATCTTGTCTTTGAGCGCAATCTTCTTGATCAGACTGCCGAGGTCGGCAACGCTTCTCTCACTCGATGCGTTCTCTCGTGCCGCTACTTCCAAGGCTTCGGGCGACGACGTGAAATTCAGGTAATAGGTCTCTACACCTGTTGCCGTTCTCAATTGTGACGAGTTCACGTGAATCGAAATAAACAAGTCCGCGTGATGTTGATTGGCGATCTCGGTGCGTTGTTCTGGCGAAATGTAGACGTCGTCTTTTCGAGTCAGCACCACCTCACTGCCCAGATTGGTTTCCAGCAATACCGCCAATCGTTTGGCCACATCAAGGGTCACGTCTTTTTCAACCAGCCCCGTTGCGCCCGTCGAACCCGGGTCATGTCCACCATGGCCTGGGTCGATCACCACTTTGCCAATCTTCAGCCCAAGTACCCTGGTCAGGGACTGCCGCCCAGCACCAGTGCGACTTGCTGCCACGGCCGTCGCTTGAGATTGAACTGCCTGCCGGCTGACTGCGTTGGCCGGCGGCGGCAACCGCAAATCTCGCATAATAAAGCCCGATACCCGGTACGGCATCTGCGTCGGATCTGCCTTGGGAAGCTTGAAACTGCTTAACAGCAGAGGTGGTTCAGGCATTACAAAGCTTGACCTGACAATCGACCTTCGCCCAGGTAACTCAACATTAACTTTGCGCGGTGCCATTTTCTCAGGAATCATTGTCGAGAAAATGGGTGGTGACGTCCCTAATGGGTTCTTCAACTTCGGATCTGCCTTGAGCGGCCGCAACTCCACCACGAGACGGTTTGGATCCTTTAAGACAACCGTGCGGTATTCCACCTCACCTAACTGAAGATCAAAAACCAGGCGCGTCACACCCTTATGGTTCTCCGCTACACGCACTTGCTTCAACAGGTTGCCAGTGGCCGCAATCGCCTGCATGGCCCCCCGTGGCCCGTTATCTGTTCGCCCCGCCAACTGTGGCACCATGTCCGCAAAATCGACAAAGATACGCGCGGGGTTCTCAATCCGATCCGCCTTGATGTCGATCAACCCATTTGCCAAGACCGACACTCTCGTGACTGTCCCCTGATTCTCGATCCGCACATCGGTGATCGAGCCCCACTTCGGCTTCTCCTGCGCACACACCGCGAAACACATCAACAGCAACAGGCCATTTCTCAGGCCATCGGTTACGCGCAATGTGTTCGCGGATTTCTTCATGACATCCTATGGCATCCCGATATGGATGCGACCTTGCGAATCCACAACCTGTTGTATTCTCGGCTGAACCGCTTCAACCGGTTTGGCCGCCACAACGGGTGCCTGAATTCGCTTGGATTCGCCGTAGCGCTTTCCCACCTTGTACACGTAATCTATCGTTTCCGGATAAGGAGGAATCCAGCCATGCTTTTTCACCGCCGCTTCTCCGGCATTGTATGCCGCGAGCACCAGGCGGTCATCGTTGAACTTCGTTTTCAGATAACGCAAGAATTTGACCCCACCCTCGATATTCTGACGTACATCGAAGGCATTGGTCACTCCAAGCTGCCTGGCCGTCGCTGGCATCAGTTGCATCAAACCCATAGCACCTTTGGGCGACACAGCATTCGGATTGAAGTTGCTCTCTACCTGCATCACACTGCGCACCAGCAGCGGGTCTACCCCATGAGTTGCAGAACTCTGCTCCACAATCTCGTCCACTTCCCGGCGGGTCGGATTCATCACTTTGGCTTCAACCGGCACATTGGAAGTCGTCTCGCGGGCAATCACTTCCACTGGAGGAACCTCGCGTGGAAGCATGACTTGAGTTCGTACCAGCCGCCCGCTTCCACGATCTACCCGTACCGTCGTACGGACGATCCCCGCATCGGCACACCACAACGGCACACCGGCAAGGCAGAAGCACGCTAGGCTAAAACATAAGCGCCTCATCTTGTTCAAACTAATCATATCTGAAAACTCTTTTTGAATCAATGAATTATGCTCCACAGTCCGTTGCCTCTGCACCTGCCGGTGCCTTCCTTTTGGCTGGCGGTGCCAGCTCACGCATGGGTCGCGACAAAGCGCTGATTCCATTTAAGGGCAATCCCTTACTAGTACATCTGGCTGAATTACTGAGATCCGTCTCAGTCGATTTCCACATCGTTGCCCCACCGGAAAGGTACGAATCCTTCAGGTACCCGATCCTCCCCGATCTTCGCGACAACTGCGGCCCAATGGCCGCCATTGAAACCGCACTGGCCCACTCGCCATACCCCTGGAACTTCATCGTTGCCTGCGACATGCCGCTGCTAAGCTCAGACTGGCTCATCACCCTCCGCAATACCGCCCTTGCTTCTTCGGGAATCGATTGCGTCTCCAGTGCAACCGCACCCGATTCGCCCAATCCGCTGGCTGCCATCTGGAACCGCAGCGCACTTCCAAAGGTGCGTAGCTTCCTCGATGAAGGCAATTTCCGCGTCCGCGGCTTGCTTTCTTCACTCGAAACCAAAATTCTCATCCCACCAGACCCACAAATCTTGGCAAACTGGAATCGTCCCGAAGATCTTTCGGGTTTACTTGGCGAAGGAAAGGCAAACAGTGGCCGTTGAAGGTTTTCCCTATTACATTGAATTTCGGCACGTATATAAGACGTTCGACAGGCCCATTTTAGTCGATACGAATTTTTTTGTTCCTGCAGGAGAAACCGTCGCTGTCATCGGACGCAGCGGCGTTGGCAAGTCTGTGTGTCTCGGCCACATCATGGGATTCCTCAAACCTGACGATGGCCGTGTCATCGTGGGCAACCGCGACATCACATTTTTTGACGAAGCCGAACTACGCAAGATGCGCAAGAAAGTCACGATGGTATTCCAATCCGGAGCCTTGTTTGACTCTCTCACTGTCGGCGAGAATATCCTCTTCTCGCTCGAACTCCGTGACGACTACGACGAAAAGAACAAAGAGGATGTCGTAGACGGCCTGCTAGACCTCGTCGATCTGCTCCCCTATCGCGACTCCTACCCGGCTGATCTTTCTACTGGCCATCGCCGGGCCGTCGCGATCGCTCGTGCCCTTGCCGCTCAACCGGAATGCGTGCTCTACGACGAGCCCACCACCATGGTCGATCCAATCATGGCCAACCACCTCGGCAATCTCATGCTGCGCCTCAAGATGCAGCTCCGCCTCACCAGCGTAGTCGTGACACACGACCTCGAACTGATGCGCAAAGTCGCTGACCGTGTTGTGTTCTTAAGTGAAGGAAACGTCGCATACTTCGGCCCCGTCGAGGGGCTCGAAGATTGCGACCATGAACAGATCCAGGAATTCCTGAAGCTCGACCGAATTAGCTAGCCGCCGTAACTGGCAGCAATGCGCTTCTTGACGTCTTCACTGATCTTGATCTTGCCGTCATTTACCAGACGCTTGACAAGGGTCTCTTCAAAAATGTCAGCCCGCTCTGATGCCTTACGGTTCTTTACCATGTTGACAATCTCTGAACGCCTGGCTGGCAGTTGACTCATGTCGGCTTGTTTCTTATCTATAAGTTTGACGAAAAACCATTTGCCGTCCACCGTTGTAGGCCCAGCTAGTTGGCCCGGTGTCCGATTGAATGCTTCGATGACCGCAGACGCTGGGCCAATCCCGTCGGCAAACCCTTGACGATTGAATTCCTGTGTCTGCTTGACGGTCAGTCCCAATTCCTTGGCGATTTGCGCCAGATCGCCGTTGGCTGTCTTCATCAGGTTGATGCCTTTTTGCTTCTGTACTTCTACGAGCTTGATTCTTTCCGTAATCAACTTGTTGCTCATGATGGAATTTCTGGCCTCTTCAAAGGTCGATTGACGGCTCGGCGTAATGCTATCCACTGCAAGCACTGCCAAACGTTCCGGTCCCAGCGTCGATACATCTGACACTTCCCCCTTCTTCAAGTTCTTCACCAGTGCAAATAGCTCCGGCTTCGGGCCCAGGCCAGGCACAGCCGTCCCATCGGATGAATACTCAAACTGCGCTGGAGTCAGCCCATATTGCTTGGCAATAGAAGGCACCTGAGTCGGGCTCTTGATCAGTTCGGCACGCAGTTGGTCTGCAGCTTTACCCAGGCCATCGCTCTTCTTGGACTGGCGCAAGTCTGCCTCAAGTGCTCCACGAACTTCTTCGAAGGTCTTCATTGCGGCAGGCTTTCGTTCCTGCACATCGATCAAATGGAACCCAAACTCCGTTTTGATCGGAGAACTCAAAGTGTTCAAAGGGCCGGTAAACGAATACTCGTCAAAATTCTTCACCGTCTGGCCGCGAGTGATAAATCCTACGGAACCACCGTTGGACTTTGAACCCTTGTCGTCGGAATACTTGTTCACCATGTCTTCAAACTTGGCCCCAGCCTTAAGCTGCTTATAGACCGAATCTGCCAGCGTGCGCATCTTCGCCTCTTCTGCTTCAGGCTTGTCCTTGGTGCCAAATAGAATGTGACGAACCTTTGATTGTTCCGGCGATCGGAAGTTTTCCTGATTCTCTGTGTACAGGCGCCGTAATTCTGCCTCAGTCACTTGCATCGAAGCCTGCACTGCACTTCCATCCAGCACATAGAGTTTCACCACGCGTGCTTCAGGCAATCTGAAAGTTGCCTTGTTCTTCTCATAATCTGCAAGCAATTCCGCTTCCGCGATCTTTATGCCGTTGCCCACCTCTGCCGGATCGATCACCACGTAATCCAGCTTGATCCGCTCTTCGGAGTCGCGGAAAGCATCTTCCACTTCTTTGGGCGTTGCCACGGCACTCATCAGCATCAAGGTGCGCAAGCGTTGCGTCTCGATGTCCTTCTTCATGCTGTCTTCAAACTGGGCAATCGTCAGCCCAGTCTGCTTCAGCATCATTTCGTACATCTGACGGCCCACAAACTTGCCTTCCTGCCACAATGCCGGAACATCCTTCTGGATTTTCGTCGCTACATCCTTATCGGAAGCTACCAGACCAGTCTCGTTGGCATAGCAGGCTACACCCTTTACGGCGACATATTGATCGACAAACTGCGGAATGAAAATCGCCGCGCTCTCCGGCGGAAGGCTCTGACGGTTCAACATCTGTTGCACCTTTAGGCGCACTTCTTTCGCCGTCACCGGCTCTCCGCAAACCTGCGCTACTGTCTCGTCACCGGGACCTCCACCAAAACCGCTAGAGCCAAATCCTGGAATCAGGGTTACGACCATCGACAGAGCAACGAGGCCCAAAAGGACTCCAAGAACAATACGCAAGTTGGTATCCTTGCGTCGGAACAGATCAAACATGCAAACTCCTGAACAATTGTGGTGTGGCGGGGGGTGCCGCTGTTCGCCTCTCACAGGCAAACGCTTCTAAATTATAGCGAATTGCAAGTCCTGTCATCTAACAGCGTGTGCACTTCTACGGAATCGACCTCGGTTGGACCGGTAAACCCAGCGGATTTGCCTCCCTCATCTGGGACGGCAAGCGCCTTCAGCTCACCCATCTCGCCCGTCTCGACACCCACCACGAGGTACTTAACGCGATCCCTGCCAACCACACCGCCTGGATTGGCCTCGACGCTCCTGTCATCATCCGCAACCCTTCAGGCATGCGTCAGGCCGACCGTGCTGCCCACGAGCTTTTCTCCCGTCAGCGTGCCGGCTGCTACCCGGTCAACTTGCGCCTGCCCTTCGTCCCCAAGGTCCTCGCCTTTGTTGATGCCCTAACCCAAAAAGGCTTCTTAACCACTCCACCCACCGCTCGTCAATCTCAAACCAACCACCTCTTTGAGGTTTACCCTCACTCTGCCGCCATCCGCCTTTTCAACCTCCCACAAATTCTCCCCTACAAAAAAGGAAAACTCGCCACCCGCAAA
>Ga0209591_10008019_pt1 | contig 11526 bp, 8 predicted proteins | sample MAT01_FD_187207 | JGI IMG/M metagenome (GOLD analysis project Ga0209591, IMG submission 187207) | Freshwater microbial communities from Lake Fryxell liftoff mats and glacier meltwater in Antarctica - MAT-01 (SPAdes) (version 2) | ecosystem: Environmental > Aquatic > Freshwater > Ice > Liftoff...
CATTCTTTCTATTGCAGATGCAAATGGCGATATCATTTATGCAAATGACAACTTCTGTAAAATTTCACAATACTCAAGAGAGGAATTGATAGGAAATAATCACAGAATGTTAAAATCAGGAAAGCAATCTGATGGATTATTTATTGGTATGTGGAAATCAATTAGTACAGGGAGAACATGGAAGGGAGAAATAGTAAACAAAGCAAAGGATGGTACATTTTATTGGGTGGATACAACAATTACCCCTTTTAAAGGAGTAGATGGTAAAATAGAAAAATATGTCGCTATCCGATTTGATATAACGAATACTAAAAATCAAATGGAGGAGTTGGCAAAGCAAGGAGAAGAATTGCAAACACAGCAGGAAGAGCTGAAACAAATGAATGAAGAACTGGAAGAACAAGCACAAAATCTGAAACAGCAACAAGAAGAATTACAAATGACCAATGAAGAATTAGAAGAACAAACACAATCATTGGAAGTAAAAAACTTGGAAGTTGAATCCGCAAAAAGTGACATTGAGCAGAAAACAAAACAGTTAGAAATAAGCAGCAGGTATAAGTCAGAGTTTCTAGCCAACATGTCCCATGAATTACGAACACCGCTCAATAGTTTGCTTATCCTGTCCAAAGATTTATCTGAAAACAGGAATAAAAACCTGGAAGCGATTCAGGTCGAGAGTGCCGAAATAATTTATAAGAGCGGTTGCGATTTGCTTGTATTAATTAATGAAGTACTTGATCTCTCCAAAATTGAAGCGGGAAAAATGTCGATAAATATTGAAACCGTCCCGCTGAAACAATTTACAAGTGAACTCATACGAGATTTTAAACATCAGGCAGAGCAAAAGGGATTGGAGCTAAATTTAAAATTGAATATGGATTTACCAGAATCCATCCGCACCGATTCGCAACGTTTGAATCAGATATTGAAAAACCTTTTATCAAACGCCATAAAATTTACAGAAAAGGGAAGTGTAAGTATTAGTGTTGACCGAAATACAGAAAGTACAATTATTATTTCTTTTACCGACACAGGCATTGGAATACAGGAAGACAAACAAATGTCCGTATTTGAAGCTTTTCAACAAGCCGAAGGGGGAACATCCAGAAAATATGGTGGTACAGGCTTAGGGCTTTCCATTTCGCGCGAGCTTGCAAAATTATTAGGCGCTGAAATTAAGCTGAGGAGTAAATTAAATGAAGGGTCTGTTTTTTCTCTCATTATTCCTTTAGAGATACAACAAGAGCAGGAAGATACAAGCACAAACACTGGCGACCTGTATGCCGACAGGGCAGTTAGCTATCGGGCGAAAGAATCAGGCTTGTTTAAACCCCTTTTATCAAATTATTCTAAATATCTAAATTATCCCAGTATAAAGGATGACAGAGATACAATAATCGGTGATGATAAAACAGTGCTCATTATTGAAGATGATCTTAAATTTGCTACTATACTTTTAAATCAAGCCAACAAAAAAGGATTTAAAGGTTTATCAGCATCAAGCGGAGAAGATGGTTTGTTGCTTGCATCAAAACACAAGCCTCAAGCGATTATTCTCGATATGAGTCTGCCGGGCATTGACGGACATACAGTATTGCTTGAATTAAAAGCAAGTCCTTCTTTAAGGCATATACCAGTGCATATTATTTCGGGTAAAGAACGTTCGCTGCAACCAATCAGAGAAGGAGCCGTTGAGTATTTGATGAAACCGGTGGCAAAAGAAGATTTGGAAGAAGCATTTAACAGAATTGAAAATTTCGTAAACAGAAAAATAAGAAACTTGCTAATAATTGAAGATAACGAAAATTCCAGAAAGGCAATGCGCATACTTATTGGCAATGGTGATGTAAAATGCTTTGAAGCAGAAACCGGCAAAGAGGCTTTGGCTTTATATGGACAAAATCACATTGATTGTATGATACTAGACATTGGTTTGCCAGACATGAACGGATTTGATCTCATTCATAAATTGGAGAATATAGAAGGTCGTAAGATTCCTCCTATTATTGTTTACACCGGCAAGGAACTTACAAAAGAAGAAAACAATGAGCTTGAAAAATATGCGGAGAGTATAATTATAAAAGGCGTAAAGTCGGAAGAGCGATTGCTGGATGAAACAGCTCTTTTCCTTCACAGAACGATTAGCAATTTGCCTAAATCAAAACAAGTAATTATAAATAAATTGTACGATAAGGAAACAGTATTTCATGGAAAAACAATATTATTGGTAGATGATGACATGCGAAATTTATTTGCTTTATCAAAAATATTAAAGGAACGTGGAATGGAAATAGTAAAAGCGGAAAACGGAAAAAGGGCTATGGAAATGTTGGAAAATCATCTGGAAATTAACCTAGTATTGATGGACATAATGATGCCTGAAATGGACGGTTACGAAGCAATGAAACGAATTAGAGATAATGCGAGGTTCAAAAATTTGCCTGTAATAGCGCTAACTGCAAAAGCCATGAAAGACGATAAACAAAAATGTATTGATGCAGGAGCCAACGATTACATTACTAAGCCTATCGATGTAGAACGATTGCTATCACTGATGCGTGTGTGGTTAAGTAAATGATTGAGAAAAAATTACTTGTTGTCAGTTATACGTTAGCAATGAGAAATAACCAACAACCGATAAAGCATTTATAAAATGAAAGAAAAAAATCTTGTTAAAATTTTATTGGTTGACGATTTGACCGAAAATTTGTTTGCCTTGGAATTAATTCTTGCCAACGACAAATATTTTTTTGTAAGAGCAAATTCTGGAAATGAAGCATTGAAAATTCTGTTGCGGGATCAGGATTTCGCAATCATCTTAATGGATGTACAAATGCCGGAGATGGATGGTTTCGAAACAGTACAATTAATTCGCGACTTGGAAACACTTAAACATGTTCCAATTATTTTTTTAACCGCGAGTATGGATCGCTCAATGTATATTTTTAAGGGATATCAGGCAGGAGCAGTTGATTACATGGTTAAACCGCTTATACCGGAAATATTAAAGGCAAAAGTGGCAGTTTTTGTGGAGCTATATCTAAAAACACATGAATTATTACTTCAAAATGAAGAGAAAGAAAAGCGCTCTGCCGAGCTGCTCATAGCAAATAAGGAACTGGCATTTCAAAACGAAGAAAAAGAAAAACGGGCAGAAGAATTAAGAATTGCAAATAAAGAGTTACTTGCATTCACTTATATATCAAGTCACGATATGCAGGAGCCTTTGCGAAAAATCCAAACCTTCATTTCAATTATTCTTAAAGATAAAAAAGAAACGTTGTCTGACAATGCCAAGGATTATTTCCAACGGATTCGATCATCAGCAGAAAGAATGCAGCTGCTTATTGACGATCTGCTTGCATTCTCCCGGATCAACAAAATGGAGCGTATATTTGAAAGAACAGAACTTATTACAATCATTGATGATGTAAAAGACGAATTGAAAGACTGCATAAAAGATAAAAAAGCTACCATCGAGGCTGTTGGACTCTGCTCTGCCGACATCATTCCTTTTCAGTTTCGCCAACTCATATACAACCTCATAAGCAATGCACTTAAGTTTTCTCGGGCCAACATACCTTCGGAGATAACAATAAAAAGCAGTATAGTGAAAGGCAGTAAATTAGACAACGAAAAACTGTCACCTGAAATGAATTATTGCCATATCATTGTCCAAGACAATGGTATCGGCTTCGAACCGCATTTCAAAGAACGCATTTTTGGAGTGTTCCAAAAACTTCATAACAAAGAAGTGTATGGAGGCACAGGAATTGGACTTGCCATCGTAAAAAAAATAGTAGAGAATCACAACGGTATCATCACCGCGACAAGCGAGTTAGATAATGGAGCAACGTTTGATATTTATATTCCTGCTAATTGAATAAAAGTTTACAGTATATGTGTAGTAAACGTAGAGGATGAAATTATAGGTGCTCAAAAAAAAGATGGATTTGAAAAGTTGACGGTGGGCTCATTCTCAACAACAGTGGCGTCTGCACTATACGGTCATTTTTGAAGGGACTTCAGAAGTTTTTAGAATTGAAATTTGAAAAACGTCCGTTGTTTTTTTTGCGAACTTTACATTGCTGCTGTTGGTGGGGTATGATTACTAATATTTTATGAAAAATGAAGCTCTAGGATCACCCCGAAACTTTCTGCAACACGGCTGTGACTCGGTTTTCAAAAGGGTTTTAAATAGAGCGGCGGTTGGTTTTATATACGAATTCATCTAAATAGTTCTGTATATAGGTGTCAGATATATGATGGTATATTCCATTGCACATTCCGGTGAAATTGACCCCCTGCACGCACCGTTTCAAGCTGATCCCCCATTCCGGGATATTGACCCCTCTTGTTTGATGTTGTGATTTGTTTGTTTTCGGTGTTAGATATTTATCCCAGAATTCGCATTGGAGATCTATTGCAGCGCTAAACACTTTTGATATCAAGCACTTTCTCTATTTTTATTCTTGAAGTATGAATATACACCATCAAATAATCCCGCATTGCGCATTGCAAATGTCTTGAGGTAAATGCGCTACGGGATTCTGGAATCTGCACGATGGAGCAAAGTAATAGTTCCACCTCTGAATTCCGATATCTCCATCGCGTGATTCGGGATAATACCAATTCTGCTTATTAAATAGCCCATGCTGCATTGCGCATTGGAAGTTTTTTTTGGGCAATGCGCTGCAGCATCTTGCATGCACGAAGTGGTAAATGCCGTTATAGTAGCTGTTGTCTCGGCTGAGCCGAGATTACAGATACATAAACCCAAATGAAGCGATAAAAAAATTGCACGCTAATTTTACCGATGAATGCAGTATTCTATCGCTTAGATTTGAAATCCCGCACGCATTCTACAAAAATTACCCGAATGCGTAATGCGGGATAAACGGTGTAAAAATCTTGCGAGAGCACTTGCTATCTTCGGGGTTTAGCTCTTCACAGCGAATCCCAATGCGCATTCTGGGTTTAACGGACAAAACCATTTGTGTTTGAAGGTCCACCGCACCAAAGGAATTGATGCACTTCATTTTTACATACTGGCAAACTTTCATGTCTTCATTTTTTTTGTTCTTGTTATATATTGCTTGTGCAAGGACAAGTACAATTGATTTACCCTCTGAACCTCGACCTCGTTTAGTTTTACCTTGTTCTCCCGGGTGCACGGTAATCATCGCTTCGTCAATCTCAATGAGTCCTTCAAGCTTGTATTTATCGTCTCTTTTACCCATTACCCGCCTTAGTTTCTGGAGCATATGCCAAAAGGGCGATAGTTGTTATGGTTCAGATGGCGCTGTATTTCGAGCGCAGAAAAGCCCTTTTTGGTTGCCGTGATTAAGTGCATTGCAATAAACCAATAGCGGAATGACAGTTTCGCATGCTGCACCACTGTACCACTTACTTAAGGGTAGTTCGACATCCGCATTTTTTGCATTTTTAATGACAAACTGTTTTCAAGTAGTAATGCTCCTGATGTTGACACTTTCTACAAACTACTCCTTGGGTATCACGCATTTCTTTAAAGGCTTGCTTGCAACTTGTTTCATTTGGAAAGGAATCCAGGAATTCTATAAGTCTCATGTAGTAGATTTTTCTACAAATGAGCAATTGTGCGTTGTAACCTATTTACAATGTACTATTTTTGGTATATGAAACCGCCGAAGCATATATTAAATTACATTCGGTGCTGAACAAGAAGAGCTCCCGAATTGCTCGGGACGCGCGTGTGAGGCGAGAGTCTCAAGTTGCAAATCCCGCCTATGTGGGGCACGGTTCTTTGAAAACGCAGTGGTGAAATTCCCTTGCGTGACTCGATTATCGGATATCCTATGACGACAATGTAAATTCATGTCTTTACATAAAAATGAATGGATTAATTCACTAACTATAAAACTTAACACAATGAAAAAGATAATTTTAATTCTCCTCATTCTGTCAGCCTTTAAGTTGACATTTGGACAATGGAATCAATCTACTTTTGTTACTTTCGGGGGACTTGAGGTAGATTTTCCCAGCGAAAATGCCGCCTATATTCTTGGCAACTATGGTTTATTGTATAAAAGCACCGACGAGGGGGCAAATTGGTCACAAATTTATGATTTTGGGTCATTTACTAGTCCTAGTAACTTAAAATTCATCAATGCCGACACGGGTTTTGTAAATATTTATGGAAGTCATTACAGGACTTTTGACGGGGGTGTTTCTTGGACACAATTTGGAATATTTCCCAAATTGAAAATATTTCAAAACAATTTGTTTACTTCATACACCAGTAATGACACTACGTATATAAAAAAGTCAATTGATTTGGGAAATAGTTGGGCTACTCTTTTTCAAGAGTATCAAGTCGGAAATCAACCATACATCTTATCCGTTGTTGACAATTCAAATGCCTACTTTATTAATCCAAACGAATTAGATAGAGTGTATAGAACAACTGATGGATTTTTATCAACTGACACCATCTTAATTTCTACTGGTGACCTTGTTCTGCAAGAACAGTTTGATTTTAAGGATTTACATAATGGATACCATTATGGAAGTTGGGGAAGCCAATCTAATCCCACAAGAACTTGGAATACTGGAACTTTTTATTTCCCAATTGACCTTGATGGTTTTGGAGTTTTGCCAATACTAGATTTAGATTTTAATACCTCCCAATTATACGCCAGTACCTTATATGGCAAAATCTTTTACTCACTAAATTGTGGACAAAGTTGGACAGAACAAACAACACCAGTAAGCGACCCTATCCATTCTATTTCGTTCCTCGACAACAATAGGGGAATTGCTATCGCTGGCAATAAAGTGCTTTATACCAACAACGGAGGTGTAGTGGGAGTTTCGGAAATTATTAATTTAGCTTCATTCGTGAATGTTTATCCAAACCCAACAATTGACATATTAAATATTCAGAATAATTCCACGCAACTATTACGATTTAGACTTTACAATTCTTTAGGTGAACTTTTCATTGACAAAACACTCTCAAACGAAACGAACACCATAGATGTCTCAACCATTGCGAACGGAGTATATTTTTACAATTTTATTTTAGAAAATAATAATACTCAAAGTGGGAAAATAATTAAACAATGACGGCACCGAAGATACAAAGCACCTCCGATAACAGCACCTCCTGTGCAAAGCAGCTCATCGAGAGTTCTAATGTAATATTTTATTTTCTTATTTAGTTCATTTTTTTGGTATGTTGAAATGTGAAAATTTTGGCAAAATACAATACAGATGGTGAGGTGCTTTGGGCGAAAGGATTCGGAAATGTCGAATAGATCGTTTCTATCACCTCGTGTGTGATTCTGACAACAACCTCATAGTCTGCGGATGAGTTCCTTTTCTCTTTCCGTCATATACGGGATTCACATTTCGAAATATGTCTTTCAAATACAATAGACGTCGATTTAGTAGAGAGCCGTTGGGTGAACGTGAGAATATTTTTGAATGAGAGGGCCCATTGCGCGGGCTGAATCGCGAGAAATTGAATTTTTTCGAAAGAATTATTTGCAACCGCAAGCTTTCGAAAATTGTTCTAGGCATGAGAAGAGATGTGTTTCAAGCCATAGCCGATCCGGCCCGCAGATCGATACTCCTTAATTGCTATACAGGCAATGACCCCAAATGCCATTGCAGAGCATTTTGAAACGAGTAGACAAGCCGTGTCGAAGCACATTAAGGTTCTTACCGAATGTGATTTGTTGCGACAAGAAAATGTAGGAAGAGAAATTTATTATTATTTCAATCCGAAAAAAATGAAGGAAGTAGAAGACTTTATTCTGCCATTCAAGCAGATGCGGGAGAAGCAATACAATCAACTGGACCAAGTATTAACAACCACAAGACCAAAGAAAAATGGAAAGTAAAACGATGACGCACGTAGTGAAGGATTTCGAGAATAAATCGACCATGATATCCAGGGAATTTAATGCTCCTCTTGCAAATGTTTGGAGAGCCGATACCGAACCAGAATTACTCGGCTAATGGTGGGCTCCTAAACCTTGGAAGGCAGAAACCAAAGAGACGAATTTTGTGGAAGGTGGCCACTGGTTATATATCATGGTGGGACCCAACAACGAGCGGTATTGGGGCAAGATGAGCTATGTACGCATTGATCTTCTTCGTGGTTTTGAAATTGAAGATGGCTTCTGCGATGAGAATGGTACTGTGAACCCGGATCTTCCTGTGTCGTGAGGAGAAATTTTGTTTGCAGAAAAAGTGAATGGAACCCGAGCGGATTTTTTAAGGTTCTGCGATACAGAGGAAGCGCTGAAGCAAATTGTAGAAATGGGATTCGAGCAAGGCATTACCGAATGCATGGATCAATTGGATGCGCTTTTTGCAGCAGGGAAGATTTAGGAGTTCTTAAACACTTGTTTGTGAAAACCATCGAGGACAGGTGTTTTTTTATTTTGGGCACATCTGACTAGAGTTGAAATGCGCGGAATTGCACAATCAAAGAATTGTTGTGAACCCCAACGGTATTCATTTGATCCAAGCAGAATCAGAGCCAACAAAAGGGCAGCAAATAGAGGAATCCATGGTCTCAGAACTGCCTAAAAACAGAAAGATCGGTCTGAACCAAAGTTCAAACCGACCTTTTCAAATATTTTAGAAAACGGATTTTCTTAGTAACGACTTCCGCCGCCGCCGCCGTATCCACCACCACCGCTGCGATTTCCACCGCCGCCGTAGCCACCGCCACCGCTGCGATTTCCGCCGCCGCCGTAGCCACCGCCACCTGATCTTCCGCCGCCGCTAGAGCCGCGATCTTCACGTGGTTCAGCTTTCTTAACTACGATGGTGCGACCATCAAGTTGGCTGTCGTTTAGTTGGTTAATGGCCTGTTGGGCCTCGTCGTCATTGGCCATCTCTACAAAGCCGAAGCCTTTAGATTTGCCCGTTAACTTGTCCGTGATTACGCTGGCACTCGATACTTGGCCGTAGCCCTCAAATGCCTCTCTGAGACTGTCACTAGATGTGTCGAAGTTCAGTTTGGCTACAAAAATGTTCATATAAAAAAATTAAACGTGAATAAAAGCGTTTTTCGTGCGTCAACCATACAATGTGCTAATGAGGTGCTGGCCGTCACGGCAGAGACTCGGATACTGAACGGAGCAGCCATTTTTAAAGGCTTTTTCTTGCTCTAATCGTTCTTTTCAGCTAATCGGAATGATTTATACGGGGGTAAATGTACGCTATTTATCCACACCCCAAGAAAAAAATGTTCATTTCTTGTGTTTTGGCGAAAATTTAACGTGCTTCAGTTAATGTGATTGGAAATTATATTGCGAAAAATGTATTATTGTCGAGCGGAGCGGCATGATTTCCGCCGGAAGCCCATTTTTGGATCAAGAATGTTGCTATAGGGAAGCTCTAAAAACCTCTTTCACCTTTCGGTCAAATTCAAAATTATAGCGAATTCTGATAAATTCATTTGGGCCAAATCCCGCGATAACACAGATCTTGTAATACGTGAATCCATCATGCGGGATTTGTCTCCGCGAAACATAAAACAGGTTTTTAGAGGTCCACTGTAGTAAAATGGAGGGTGTTGAATTTTGACAGGGATTGCCGTTAGCCCCTCCTAGAACTTGTATAAACCCAGAATCCGCATTGGAAATCTATTGCAGCGCTAACCCCCTTTGATATCAAGCACTTTCTCGGTTTTTATTGTGCATGAAGTGGTAAATGTCGTTATAGTGGCTGTTGTATCGGCTGAGCCGAGATTACAGATACATAAACCCAAATCAAGCGATAGAAAAATTGCACCCTAATTTTGCCTATGATTGCAGTATTCTATCGCTTAGATTTGAGAATCCCGCACGCATTTTACAAAAAATGCCCTAATGCGTAATGCGGGATAAACGGTATAAAAACCTGGCGAAAGCACTTGCTATCTTTGGGGTTTAGCACTTCATACCCAATCCCAATGCGGATTCTGGGTTAAAAAAGCGATATATGACGAAACTATTCAATGAGTTTTTTGAAAGCGAGAAGGCAGGCGGAATCGTTCTGATTTTCGCAACACTTGTTTCTTTAGTTCTGGCAAACTCAGGATGGCAAGACAGCTACAATGGTTTTTGGCAGCAGGATCTCGGTGACCATACACTCGTTCAGTGGATCAACGACGGCCTGATGTCTATCTTTTTTTTACTCATCGGCCTAGAGCTTGAAAGAGAACTTTATAAAGGTGAGTTATCAAGTTTGAAGAATGCGTCATTTCCAATATTTGCAGCACTTGGGGGCATGTTGGTTCCCGCAGGAATATTTTTGTTATTCAATTTCGGTACACCAACGCAAGATGGCGTCGGTATTCCAATGGCAACAGACATAGCTTTTGCTTTAGGTATTTTGTCTTTACTCGGAAGCAGAGTGCCCCTCTCGCTAAAGGTATTTTTAACGGCACTTGCCATTATAGATGACCTTGGGGCAATCACCGTAATTGCGATTTTTTATACGGACTCGTTGTCTTTTCCAGATCTATTTATAGCTTTGGGTTTGTTTGGCACCATGCTCGTGTTAAACAGGCTAAGGGTTCATAATCTGATTCCTTATTTGATTGGCGGTGCAGTGATGTGGTACTTCATGTTGAACTCGGGCATTCACGCCACCATTGCAGGGGTCTTGCTAGCGCTGGCTATACCCTTTGGAAGTGGCGGTGAAAAGTCCCCTTCATATATACTGCAGCATTTTCTCCATAAACCGGTGGCCTTTGTGGTGCTGCCGATTTTTGCCATTGCCAATACCGGAATTGTATTAGATAAGGGTTGGCACCTGGGTTTTATAGATCCAAACGCAATAGGCATCATGGCGGGACTTGTAATAGGCAAGCCGCTAGGTATTTTATTGTTTGCCGGACTAGGTGTGGCACTTGGTCTTTGCAGCCTGCCCACCAAAATTAAGTGGAAACACATTGCGGGTGTTGGAATGTTGGCGGGAGTCGGATTTACGATGGCCATATTTATTGCTCTACTTGCTTTTGATGATTTGGACAAAGTGAATGTTTCAAAGATTGCAATTCTGGCCGCATCTATATTGGCTGGAATCATCGGGTTCTTCTGGTTAAAGCGAACACTCGGAAAGGCTGAAGAAAGTGCGGAGTCCCCGTTGGATTGAAAATTCAATATTTGTATGCGAATAAGCGATGAAATCTCGGGACACTTTGCGTTTGGTCTTTGCGTGGAAATCAAACTTCGGGAATTTTCACGCAAAGAACGCGGAGGGAATTTCACGCAGAGAACGCAGAGACGGTTTGAAATTGAAAGGTCAATATTTGGACGCTTATGCACAATGAAATCTTGGCGCACTTTGCGTTTGGTCTTTGCGTGGAAAACAAACTTCGGGAATTTTCACGCAAAGAACGCGGAGGGAATTTCACGCAGAGAGCGCAGAGACGGGTTGAAATTGAAAGGTCAATATTTGTACGCTTAAACACAATGAAATCTTGGCGCACTTTGCGTTTGGTCTTTGCGGTCTTTGCGTGGAAAACAAACTTCAGGA
>Ga0209591_10008024_pt1 | contig 11522 bp, 8 predicted proteins | sample MAT01_FD_187207 | JGI IMG/M metagenome (GOLD analysis project Ga0209591, IMG submission 187207) | Freshwater microbial communities from Lake Fryxell liftoff mats and glacier meltwater in Antarctica - MAT-01 (SPAdes) (version 2) | ecosystem: Environmental > Aquatic > Freshwater > Ice > Liftoff...
TAAGCCCCATCACATTCAGCGCACCGATACCAGCAGAAGCAAAGATGGTGGGAATGATCGCGAAGTATTTGGCAATATCATTTGCGATCGAGAAAGTAGTTAACGCACCGCGAGTAATTAGGAGCTGTTTACCGATCGCAACTAAGTCAATTAACTTTGTCGGATCACTATCCAAATCCACCATATTCGCAGCTTCTTTGGCGGCTTGAGTGCCTGAGTTCATGGCAACACCGACATTTGCTTGCGCTAGAGCTGGCGCGTCATTTGTGCCATCACCCGTCATGGCAACTAGTTTGCCTTGAGCTTGTTCGCGGCGAATTACTTCGATTTTGTCTTCGGGGGTTGCCTCGGCGATGAAGTCATCAACTCCTGCTTCTTCAGCAATTACAGAAGCAGTAATCTGATTATCGCCCGTAAGCATAATCGTGCGAACACCCATCCGCCGCAGTTGATCGAATCTTTCGCGTAAACCTGGTTTAACAATATCTTTGAGATAGATCACACCGTACAAATCTCCGCCCTGACATATCCCCAAGGGCGTACCGCCAAGTCTGGATACTTTTTCATAGGCAGCTTCAAATTCTGCTGGGACTTCGCCAGATCGCGATCGCACAAATCCTCTAATCGCATCGACTGCACCTTTACGAACCTCAATGTCATCAGGTAAATCAGTCCCACTCATACGCGTCCTTGCCGAGAATTCCAGCCCTTTGGCTTGGTCGCGATCAAATTTGACAATCGCTCCTAATTGTTCGGCTAACTGGACAATTGATTTGCCTTCAGGAGTTTCATCAAAGATGCTAGCGGCAAGCGCAACAGTGGCTACTTCAGCGAGGGAATGTCCGTTAACAGGAATAAATTCATCGGCAAGTCGATTGCCTAGCGTAATCGTGCCTGTTTTATCAAGTACTAAGGTATTAATATCACCACAAGCTTCGACAGCACGACCTGATGTGGCAATTACATTAAACTGAGCAACGCGATCCATACCTGCAATCCCGATCGCACTCAGCAATCCTCCAATCGTCGTCGGAATTAGGGCAACTAATAGGGAAATAAGAATCGCAATGGTCGTGGGCGTATTTACATAATTTGCGATCGGCGTAATCGTGGCGACGACAATCAGAAATACCTGTGTAAGTACTGTCAGCAGGACAGTTAAGGCGATTTCATTAGGAGTTTTCGTGCGTTCTGCACCTTCCACAAGGGCGATCATCCGATCGATAAATCCTTGTCCGGGGTCAGCCATGATTCTGATGGTCAGTTCATCGGAAACTACACGAGTTCCACCTGTAACTGAGCTAGAAATATCTGTACCTGGTTGCTTTAAGACTGGAGCCGATTCGCCCGTAATTGCAGCCTCATCGACAGAAGCTAAGCCCGCCACCACTTCCCCATCAGCAGGAATCATTTCGCCGCTCTTGACTTTGACTAAATCACCTCGCCGCAGCTCTGTCGAACTGATTTGCTGAATAGATCCGTCAGGCAATACTTTAGTTGCGATCGTATCCGATCGTGTGGTGCGTAATGAGTCAGCCTGTGCTTTGCCGCGCCCCTCTGCGATCGCCTCAGCAAAGTTGGCAAACAGTACTGTAAAGAAGAGAATGACTGTAATCAGTCCATTAAGAACCCTCTCTTGGTTAGAATCGCCTTTTACAGTTCCAAATAAATTGGGATCGATGGTGACTAGCAAGGTGACAAGCGTTCCCACCCAAACCATAAACATGACGGGATTACGAACGGCAATCTTAGGATTGAGCTTATAGAAAGCATCGCGAATGGCGCGGGGGTAGAGTCCTGCCGTTGATGCTTTAGGCGTATGTCTGCGCGACTCGAGAGTGCTGCCAAGCTCTTGTTTCTTTTTTGAAGAATTATTGATTGAATTATTGTTCATATATTTTAATCTGTTTTAGCCGCCTCTAGCGATAAGAAAGGCTTCAGCGACAGAGCCTAAAGCCAAGACAGGAAAGAAAGTCAATGCACCCATAATCAAAATCACACCTGCGGTAACACTGGTAAAGAGAACTGTGTCAGTTCGTAAAGTGCCTGTAGTCATGGCAATAGTCTGCTTGCGAGACATCCCATCGGCTAATAAAAGCAAGGCGATAATCGGCACATAGCGACCGCCTAGCAAACTAACGGAAGCACTAAGATTCCACCAGAGCGTGTTATCACCTAATCCTTCAAAGCCAGAGCCATTGTTGGCTGCTGCCGATGCGTATTCATAAACAACTTGCGAGAGTCCATGAAATCCTGAATTACTAATTCCAGCTAACTGATCAGGAAACGCTAAGGCGATCGCACTAGGAATCAGAATAAAAATTGGATGGATTAACAAAATCAAAAAACTAGTCAACACTACTTCATTCTTTTCGATCTTGCGTCCTAGAAATTCGGGAGTCCGACCAACCATTAGCCCCGTCACAAATACTGCCAAAATTGAATAGGCAAATAAATAAGCAGTACCTGTGCCTTGACCACCCCAAATAATTTGCAGAAAGAGATTGGACAAGGTGATAAAGCCGCCGCTTGGCATCAGGGAATCATGCATGGAGTTAACCGCACCTGTCATTGTTCCTGTCGTGGTGACGGCAAAGAAAGCTGACTGCGCCCAACCAAAGCGAACCTCTTTTCCTTCAAAATTAGGACTCTGCAAACTTAGTAAGTTATTTACAAGAGGATTACCTTGATATTCGCCAATACCGACAACAACAATGAACGAGACAAAAAGAATGAACACCATCCCAAAGAGCAGCCAAGCTTGTTTGCGACTATTAGCGATCACACCATAGGTATGGATCAGTGCTGTCGGAATCGAAATCATCGTCAGAATCTGAATCAGATTTGTAAAGCCGTTCGGATTCTCAAAGGGATGTGCGGAGTTAATCGCAAAGAATCCACCGCCATTTTCACCTAGTTGCTTGATAATCTCGTAATGGGCAACGGGTCCAATTGCGATCGCCTGACTAATATTTGGGTCTTCTAAAGTCGGGATAACTACGGGAGCCGCTAAGGTTTCGGGAACCCCTGCTGCCATCAAGGCGATCGCACCAATAATACTAATCGGCAGCAAAATTCTCGTAATGGCAAGGGTTAAATCTACATAGAAATTACCAAGCGATCGCCCAGTTAAACCACGAATAAAAGCGATCCCCACCGCCAGCCCAGTCGCTGCGGAGGTGAACATCAAAAAAGCAATCCCAAACATCTGTGAGGAATAACTTAGCGTAGTTTCACCAGAGTAATGCTGTTGATTAGTATTCGTGATAAATGAAATCGTGGTATGCAGCGCCAAATCCCAACTAGGAGCACTCAGCCCTGTTGTATTTAGAGGTAACGCACCCTGAAATGTAAGCAGTAAAAATACAATTACTGCCATCACCAAATTACTGAGCAAAATGGCACGAGCATATTGCCAGCCTGTCATTTGTGCTTTGGATTGCACGCCACTAAGATTAAAAATCAAATTCTCGATTGGGTTTAAAATCCGATCAAGTATTGTTTTTTGTCCTAAGTAAACCCGTGCAATGTAGCCACCAAAGATCGGCGCGATCGCGACAATCAGCACCAGCGTTATTCCAATTTGAATCCATCCTTGTAGCATGGTGAAAGTTCTTCTCTTAATGTCGGTGAAGTGTCGAGAATCTGCTCCTAGTCACAAATCATCTAACACTTCTCAATGCTTGACAAGGTATAACTTTGTGTTTAGAGAGTTCGCTCCTACGTGCATCTAGGTTCTCAGCCTAGTTAAGATTTCCCCGTTTAGTCAGCGTTTAGAATGTGTTTAGTTTGCGATCGCAATCTGCTGTAAATAATGAATCCATGACAAATTGGTACAAAAACTCCAGTCAAAAAGTAAACTAAACTCTCAAGTAATATAGTTTTTTTGTATGAGCCAGCCAACAGCCCCCCAACCTTGGAGTCAGCGTTTCGAGACAGCGCTGCATCCTGCGATCGCAAAATTTAATGCCAGTATTAGTTTTGACATTAATTTAATTGAATATGACATCACAGGATCGCAGGCGCATTCGCGCATGTTGGCGAAAGTGGGGATCATTAGTGCCGAAGAAGGGGAGATACTAGTCAATGGTTTAGAGCAGATCCGCCAAGAATTTCGCGCTGGAGATTTTAACCCCGGGGTTGACGCTGAAGATGTACATTTTGCGGTGGAGCGCCGCCTGACTGAGTTAATTGGTGATGTCGGCAAAAAAGTGCATACAGCGCGATCACGTAATGATCAAGTTGCAACCGATGTGCGTTTGTACTTGCGTGACCAGATTCGCAAGATCCAGACTGATTTGCGGACTTGGCAGCAAACTCTCGTTACAAAAGCCGATCAACATGTCGAGACTTTTATCCCTGGTTATACGCATCTACAACGCGCCCAGCCGATTAGCCTCGCCCATCATCTCCTTGCTTATTTTGAGATGGCGCAGCGCGACTGGACAAGGCTTGATGAAATTTATCAAAGGGTCAATGTTTGTCCGCTTGGTTCAGGTGCCTTGGCAGGTACGCCGCACCCAATTGACCGTCATTACACCGCCGAATTGTTGGATTTTGGTTCAGTTGGTCGCAATAGCCTTGATGGTGTGTCCGATCGCGACTTTGCCGTAGAGTTTCTTTGCGCGGCAAGTTTGATCATGGTGCATCTCAGCCGCCTTTCGGAAGAAGTAATTTTGTGGTCATCGCAAGAATTTAGCTTTGTAAAACTAAGCGATCGTGTTAGCACTGGCTCTAGCATCATGCCCCAAAAGAAAAATCCCGATGTTCCCGAATTGGTACGCGGCAAAACTGGTCGCGTGTTTGGACATTTGCAAGGTTTGCTGACAATCATCAAAGGCTTACCTCTGGCTTATAACAAGGATATGCAAGAGGATAAAGAAGGAATCTTTGATGCTGTCGTAACCGTTCGCGCTTGCTTAGAAGCGATGACTATTCTCGTTGACGAAGGGATTGAATTTCAGCCGAAACGTTTGGCGGAAGCTGTGGCTGAAGACTTCTCTAATGCTACCGATGTTGCTGATTATCTTGCATCCAAAGGAGTTCCTTTCCGTGAAGCCTATCAACTGGTTGGGAAGTTAGTAAAAACCTGTACTAGTGAAGGGATTTTGCTCAAAGATCTATCCGTGGAACGTTGGAAGACTTTCCATCCTCAGTTTGAGGCAGATATTGTAAATGCGATCGCACCCGCTCAAGTCGTCAAGGTTCGCAATAGTTACGGCGGTACTGGCGTTGACCAAGTTCGCAGTCAATTAGAATCCGCGAAAAAACTAATTGTGTAAAAAAGATAGGTTGGCGCAAAGCGTCAACCTATCTTTTTTACGCGATCGCAAGTTAAGGATTATCAAGTTTTGCGATAGCATAGGTTTTAGTTGAATTTGCTAAATTTCCGATTTTCTATGCCCAAGCTATCAAACCCGCCAGATCCTAACGATCCCGAATATCAAAATCTTGAACGCAGCGTTAACTTTTATTTGCACCTCGCCATTTATTCGGCTTGCATGACTTGCATGTGGTTTATCCAGTCAATTACTGAAAAAGTCTGGATCTGGTCAATTTGGCTAGCCGTCATTTGGGGTGTAATTGTCACCACACATAGTATCTGGGTACTTATTCAAGACAGACAAACCCAAAAAAACTAGAATTTGAAAAATGGGGCAAAACTAGGCTGGTTAATTGTTCCTCAAGAGAAAACTATTTTGACGTTTATTTGCGATCGCTTTAATAGCCATCGAGGAACTGATATTTTGCCAACTCTAGATATTCTTAACGATTGGCAAATATCAGTTCAGAATGTGTTCGATTTACTTAAGTTTTAGTTTTGTGCTATTGCGTTAACCTTGATTAATCAGCCAAATTACCAAGTAACAAACCGATGAGTACTTCAGAACGTATCGAAAAATTGGCCGCCACGATCGCAGAAGAAGTTTATATTGACATTGCTAAGTGGCATTTGTACTTAAATGACGCGCATTTGCATCGCCCCCTTGCCGAAAAGTTCTATGCATTATTACCAAATCGAATTACATCAGCAGATGTCGCAAAAGTATTGAATGGAACAATGATTGCGATCGGTGGTGGAAAGCACGAAATCCCACTCAGCGACTTAATCCCCAATTCTTGTCAGAATCGATTATTGAGCATTCTCGAAGAGTTTGAGTATTAAGTACCCAAAAAGCTGTGGCGCACGCGCAGCGTGCGCCACAGCTTTTTGGGTTTTGTATTTAAAGATGTCCACCTACTTAACAAAGTTTTTTGTAAAAAAGATCTAGGCTAGCATCGCATCAAGCTTGCCCTTAGCCTCTAGATTATGAATGGCATCACAGCCACCAACATGTTGATCATTAATAAAAATCTGTGGGACAGAACGCTTACCATCTGAACCTCTATCCACCATTGCCGATCGCGCGGCTTCGTCCCCATCAATCACGTATTCGGTATATTCTACGCTTTTGCGATCAAGCAAATGTTTTGCCCTTATACAAAAAGGACACATACGCCATGTATAAATCTCAACCTTTGCCATAACGATTTCCTGAATTTATTTAACTTACAGCAAACTAAGAACAAAACTATTACTAGATTTTTCATTAAAACACCGTTTTGTGAGGCTTTGATGAAAATCTGGGCTTGACCTGTTCTCAATTTGCTGTGAGTTATTTTAACAAATCTTAACCGCTAACAAGTAGGCAAAGATAATCAAACTAAAAGCCCCAAAAGCTGTAGCGCACGCGCAGCGTGCGCTACAGCTTTTGGATTTTATATGCATAAATCATAGGGAGCGCGAACTTTGCGCTCTACTTTGCTTGTAGCTAAGGACTAGCTTGAGATGGTGTAGGCGAAACACTAGGAGAAATATTCGGAGAAAGTTTTGGATCGGGAGTCGGTGCTGGGGAGGCTACTGGATCAGGCAGAATTGGGATCTTAGAAATAACTTCTTCAGGATGACTAGGCGGAATCCCTTCACTGACAATAATATCCTCGATCACAGCTTTGACAATAGGAGCTGCCACAGTCGAGCCAAACGCGTCATCTCCAACAGGTTCATCAATTACCGCTAACACCACATAACGAGGTTCTTTGGATGGAAAAATACCAACAAAACTGGTGATTTTGGCATTGCCATAGCCTCCGCCAGTAGATAAAGCTTTTTGAGCAGTACCAGTTTTACCAGCAATTCGATAACCTGGAATCCGAGCAGGTAAACCTGTACCTTTCTCCACAACATTAGTCATCATTTCCACAACTCGCTGGGCAGTCGCTGGAGAAATTATCTGTCGAGGCGTTGCTAATTTTGGTTGATAATATTCTTCGCCTTCTTCATTGATCAACCCCTTAACTACATGGGGCGTGAGTAACTTGCCGCCACTGGCGAGAATGCCCTGCAATTGCACCATCTGAATTGGAGTGAGCGAAAAACCCTGCCCAAAAGATGCTGTTGCTGGCTCGATTACATACTCAATAAACTGCTCTTGAGGCTTAAGGGTACTGGATGTTTCCGCAGGAAGATCGATTCCAGAGATATCGCCCAATCCAATCCTTTCTAGCCAACCGTAATAAACCGATGGTTTCATGCGTTGGACTATATGCACCATGCCAACATTGCTTGATCGCTCTAGTATTTGGCTAATGCTGAGGGGACCAACTGCGCCAACTTGTTCGTAGTCAAAGTTTGCTACGGGCCAACCGCCAATGGTCAACGCTCCTTCATCATTAAATACTGTATCGGGCTGAATTGCGCCTGCTTCGAGGGCGATCGCCACATTGAGTGGTTTAAAAGTAGAACCTGGTTCGGAAAGATCGGAAACTGCCCAGTTTTTGAATAGTTTGACATCGGCCTCGTAGTAACGATTGGGGTCATAGGTTGGCTCAGTTACCAGTGATAGCAGTCCACCATCTCTGGCATCCATGACGATCACTGAACCACGCTTAGCGCCAAACTTGACCATCTGTTGCTTCAGGATTTGTCTTGCAGTACGTTGAATTCGCGAATCAATCGTCATTTGCAAGCTAGTGCGATCGCTTTGGATCATTCCCGCAGGAATACGATTGGAAATTAACTTTCCCGATCCATCTCGAGGTACTTCTGACGCTTGATCGGTACGCACTAACAATTTTTCTTGACTAAGTTCGATTCCTGCTTGACCACGATGATCGACATTTACATAGCCCAGTACTTCGGCGGCAAGCTCTTGCTGTGGATAAAGTCGATGACGCTGCTGAATTAGCTCTAACCCATCTAGTCGTAAATTATAAATGAGATCGGCATTTTCCTCTGACAGCCAATACTCCACTTGTATGGAAGTAGTATCACGAGTTAAGACACTGAGTAGTTTATCGGCTGGTCGTCTCAGGATTGGCGCAAGTTTGGCGGCAACTTCTTCAGCAGGGGATTCTTTTTGATCATCCTTAGATTTTTTGAAAAGCTGGGGATAAGCAAATAAAGTATAAACAGGACGATCTAGGGCTAAAACAATACCTTTGCGATCAGTAATTGTGCGACGGGGAATAAATGGGCGCAGCGTAAACATTTGCTGCCTTCGCGCCCTGTCGAGCAAGTCAGATGAGGTGACAACCTGAAGATAAACTAAGCGCACAACTAGTACCACCATTGACAAAGCCAAAATCATCCAAATCAGCACAGATCGGCGTTTGAATAAATTGATAGTTGCGAGATCTCTGGGTGGAGAAGAGGGAGTCATGGGGATTTTTAGAGTTTAGCTGAGCTGAGATCTTGACAAAGTTGGCGGAAGCGATCGCCGCGTTGCTCAAAGTTAGCAAACTGGTCAAAGCTAGCACATGCAGGCGAGAATAGCACAGTTGGCAAAGGCTGACTAGGGTGATTATGAGCGCGGCTATGGGCTATATGAGCTGCTTGTTTGACGGCGCATTCGAGGGTTCCTACAATTTCGTAGTTTTTAAATCCTACATCCTTGAGCATTTCGGCAAACAATGTGGCCGCCTCACCAATTAATAATACTGCGATCGCCCTCTGATGAATTTGCTCTAGCCATGCTTTAGCGTCACCCTGCTTAGGTTCACCGCCTGCAATTAAGATTACAGGCGTTTTTACCGCCCTCAGTCCCACCTCGGCGGCATCATAATTAGTAGCCTTACTGTCATTTATAAAGGCAGTACCTTCATAAAAACAAATATGTTCAAGGCGATGAGGTACACCTTGAAAATGCGAGATGGCGAGATCAATATGCTGAGAGTCAATCCCTGCTAACTTTGCCGCCGCTACTGCCATCAATAAATTCTGGCGATTATGCTTTCCTAAAAGCTGCCAATGTGAAATCTCGAAAACTGGCTCACCACAAAACTTTACCCAACCCTTCTCAATGCAAGCTCCATCGGCGATCGCTTCCACCACCGCATCATCAATTCCTGTCCAGATTGCTTTGGACCACATGGCTGCCCCAAAATTGACTAAGTATGGATCATTACCATTGAGGACGATATGGACAGACGGCTCGATTAAACTTGCCTTGATATCGCGATAGGTCTCAAGGGTATAGTGGCGGTTAAGATGATCAGGGGTAAGGGTCGTCCAGATCCCAATTTGGGGCTTAACAGTTTGCATAGATTCAATCTGATAACTGCTTAGCTCCGCAATAATCCAGTCTGGTTGGATTTGTTTCTGTAATACTTGTAAAGCAATTTCGCAAGCTGGAAAGCCAATATTGCCACATGCGATCGCATTCAATCCTGCCGTTTGAAAAATCGCCGCCGTCAATGATGTAACCGTAGTTTTGCCATTAGTTCCTGTGATACCCACCCAAGGAATATGCTTGAGATATTGCCAAGCAAGTTCGATCTCGCCGATGGTATCAATATTTAGCGATCGCGCTTTTTCAACTTCTTGCCGATCCCAAGGTACTCCCGGACTAACTACCACAAGATCTATGCTTTGCCCCACTTCAATTAATTTGGCAAAGTCAGGAAATCCCCCCAGTTCAACGGCAATTCCTTCCGATTCTAAAGCTTGTTTACGTTGCTCCAGATTGGGACTGGCATTACTATCACTCACGGTCACTTGCCAACCGTCAGCTTTGAGAAGTTTTGCCGCAGAAATTCCAGACTGTCCCAGTCCCAGTACATACGCTTGATGCATTGCGATCGCTTGATTTATAAATTTGTTAAAAAGTCAATAATAAAGGATACATGAGCGTAAGACATAAAACCCAAAAATGATAAGTAGCGCAAAGCGCTACTTATCATTTTTGGGTTTTGGCTTAATCCTAACGTGAGCTTGGGTTAAGCCTTTGGTGAATTACGCGATCGCATAATCCAAAAAACTAGATAGCCAAAAATTGCGCCGACTGCGATACTGCCGATAAAAACTCCACCCATGTAAATTACTGCCTGATAACTGGGATTTTCAGTTTTCGCAGGAAACTGAGCCACAATGATACTTGCGGCGACTTGGCTTGTACCTAAACCAGTACCGACATAGGAGATAGTTTGATTAAGACTACGCTCACTTCTGGCTTGTTCGATGCTGATGACACCTTCAATATTTCTGATGGCGTTTTCTAAGGATTTTTGATTAGGACTAAGGCTGGTGATATCTGCGTTAATCTGAGGGATATATTTCTTGGTGACGATGCTTGCGAATTTTAAGAGAAAAAGTATATTAATATCCCTTTCAGGATTTTCTAGTCGTTTGAGTTTATTTTGATAGTTTTTAAGATTTGTTTCGATAGTATTTTTTTGGGATTCTAGATAGATGAGGTCTTTGGAATAGATGTTGATGAGGTTCAGGTTTGATCGCAAATTCTGTTGGAGTTGAGAAAGATTATTGTTGGGTGGCTGATTTTCATCACCTAAAAAGGCAATATTTTTCTGGATTTTTGTGACCTTTTCTTTGAGTTTATTTTTATGGGTACGACTATGACAATACGTCCAGATAATTTTGTGACGATATAGAAATAGCTGCATTAAGCTGGGATAAAGTTGAGGCATTATTTTCTTGACAATATCTTTTTGGATATCTAATTCATGGGGAAAAAGGCAAATCAAGAGGTGTTTGCTTTGACTGATTTTGCCGCGATCGCTTGGTAGTTGCCATAGCTCAAAACATTGTGCGCTTAATAGCTTAGGGGGTAATGTAATATCGGATTTCAGATCTTTATCCCAATTTGGCGTGTCAAATATTTTTAGTTGGTCATAAATTTTCCTAGCGATCTTGTTGGCATCTTCGTCATCAGAAGTGAGTTGTCCCCATACAAACCATGTTTGACCAATGTGATTAGAGGGTTGATTAGTTTGGCTATGGTGCAGTTTTTCTGTAATATTTTGTTGAATTTTTTGAAAGCTCTCGATATGGCGCGGACTAAATTTTAGTAATGGGTCGTCGGTAAGATCATTGGAGCAATTAACTTGTAATGCATAGCTGGTTCTAAATTAGTTTGTGTTTGATAGATTTATCCATACTTCTTCCCAGGGCTATTTCATTCTAATATTCGACATTTTATGTATTCACGAGAACGCGCCATTTCAAATTTCAGGAATCATATAAC
>Ga0209591_10008025_pt1 | contig 11521 bp, 10 predicted proteins | sample MAT01_FD_187207 | JGI IMG/M metagenome (GOLD analysis project Ga0209591, IMG submission 187207) | Freshwater microbial communities from Lake Fryxell liftoff mats and glacier meltwater in Antarctica - MAT-01 (SPAdes) (version 2) | ecosystem: Environmental > Aquatic > Freshwater > Ice > Liftoff...
CTCGGAGTTGTGGAGGAAGTAGGGTGCATTTCGTTCTCGAGGGTGAGCCACTTCGTCAACGGGCGGTCCTCGACTCCAACCCGATCAGAGCCGTCAAGGTCACCGTGGTCAGCAGGCTGACTCCGTGGTGCCGTACCCGATGACGATGCCGTCGGCGTCGACGATCACGCCGCGGAAGGACCCGCCGCTGGTGCCGGCGGCCGGGACGAAGGTGCCGCTGCGGCTGCCGTCGGAGTTGACGAAGTCGCTGAGCGTCACTTCGCCGCGCCCCTGCAGTTCGGCGAGCGACGTGCCCACTCCGAAGCCGTCCTCCGTGCGCAGCCCGGTGGCCGGGCCGGCTGGTGCGGCGGTGGGTTCCCGGAAGCTGTCGTAGCCCGAGCTGCGAAGGTCGCCGACCACCCAGCTCCACAGAAATTCGCCTTCGAGGCCCTCCGGCGTCTTCATCTTCCGGAAGGCGATGGCGAGATCGCCCCAGTGCAGCACTCGCATCTCGATGCCGGCCAAGCAGTCCTCGTCGCCGGGGGCGATGGGTTCGACAGTGAACCAGCCGCTGTCGGCGGTGGGTTCGCCGAACACCGGGTTCACACCTGTGAGTACCTTGTCGATGCCGGAGAAACCGATGGGAAAGTGGAGCACCGTGCCCGAAGCCCAATCGATCTGTGGTGCACCACCTAACAGGCCGATCGTCACCACACCGTCGGCGGCCTTGACGAAGAGCGCAGCGTCGGTATCGACCCCACCGAGCATCCAGCCGTCGGGGCGGAAAAACTCGCTGCCGCCGCCGGGTCGGAGGACGCCGATGTAACGCTGCTCGTCGGCACCGCTCGCGTTGCCCACGAACAGCACACCGTCACCGAACGGGTTGGTGGCTGGGGGGATGCTGAAGTTCTCGAACTGCTCGACGATGCTCCACCTGGTGCTGGTGCCGTCGGTGTCGTTGCGGAACACCTGCATGCCGTCCTCAACGGCGATCCATCCGGTCTCGGGCGCCGTCGGGTCCGGGGTCGGAGCCGGTAGCACGGCCGAGTTGCCGAGCACCAGTCCGTCGCCGGTGACTGCGTAGACGCCGTCGTTGTTCTGTTCGACGACCGTCGAGTCGACCTCCCGCCACACGTCACCGTCGAGTTGGTAGGCGGCGACGGTCTGTACGTCCTGCGTGAGGGAGTTGGTGACGGTGTAGAGCGTGCCGTCGAGCCCGCCGAGGGCGAGGTAGGCCGATCCGTCGGGGACGGGAGAGAGCTGCGTGTCGGGCAGCGGGTTACCAGTGCGATCGAACGACAGCACTGAGCCAATGAAGCGGAACGGTTCGAGTGGCAGCACCACGATCCGGCCCGGCAGCAGCGCCACCATCGGTGCGCCCTCGTCGGTGGGGAGGCCGACTGTGGCCACCACAGTCGGAGCGAGCAGTGGGCCACCCTCGGCGGGCACTACCAGTTCGTTTGCCGGTTCGCCAGCGCCGTTGGCGGTCGCGAAGGCGGTGTACACCCTGCCGCTGGGATTGGTCAGTATCAGCACGCCAGCCGCATCCAGTTTCAGGCGGGTGCCATCGGCGACAGGAATGACAGGGTTCGGAAAGTAGGTGCACGACATGGAGGTCGACACAATCTGCTGGTCCAACCCCAGCGTGTCGCCCGTCAACGTCCAGCCGCCTGGTAGTGAGAGGTCGAAACCGTATTGGTTGCAGCCGTCGAAGCCCACCAGGCGTCCGTCGCTCTGCAGGATGAACGTCGGCAGCCGGCTGGCGGTCACCTCGACGCCGTCGACGGTGACGACGGTCCATTCCACGTCGACAAGGCGATCGCGCAGCGTGCCGCCGCGGACGGTGGTCGGCGTGATGGTCGGAGGAGATCCGGTGACGATCGGCGACGAGGTCGAAGCGGCAGGTACAACCCTACGATCCGCGTCGTCGTTCGATAGCACGACCACGGTGCCGGCCAGCACCGCTACTGCGGCAGCGGTCCATCCGATGACCTTCCAGGGCAGTCGGTGGGCGACAGGTTCGGCAAGGTCGTGAGTGAGATCGTCGCGCAGCCGGGTGCGGAAGTCAGGGTGAGCGACGGTCTCGTCGCCGGTGTATTCGTCGAGCCAGCTGTCACGCATGTCGGATGTCCTTTCCACGAAGGCGGGCTCGCGCTCGCACCAGCAACGATTCGGTGGCATGTACCGACAGTCCGAGCGCATCGGCCACCTCGGGAACTGGCAGGTCGTCGATGTACCGAAGTACCAACGCGGCGCGATCCCGCTCGGGGATGCCAGCGAGTTGTGGCGGCATGAGCGCCGGCTCGTGTGGTGCCTCACCTGCGACCACCAGGCGCAGGCGACGCTGTTCGCGTTCGGCCATGCGCAGCCGGTCGAGGTGACGGTTGCGAATCGCAGTGATCACGTAGCCGATCTGCAAGTCGCGACTGTCGTCGGCGCGGAACCTCCGCAGGACGGACGTGTACGAGTCTTGCACGAGGTCTTCGGCGGCATCCCGATCGCTGCCGCACAACCGCCCGGCGTACTGGTACGCCTCCTCGAACGTGTCGTCGTAGAAGGACAGGAACCTGTCCTGTCGACGCGACAGATGGCCGGATGTTCTCACGACCTGATCAACGACACGAGGGCCGCTGTTCCGTCGCGGACATCCGGAAACTTCAGGCGGGGGAGCCGAATTGGCGGTCGCCAGCGTCGCCGAGGCCCGGGACGATGAAGGCGGTCTCGTTCAACCGCTCGTCGAGCGAGGCGGTGTAGACGGCCAGGTCGAGGGCGCTCTGGCGCAGCAGTTCGATACCTTCGGGAGCGGCCAGCACGCAGACGACGATGATCGTGCCGGTGGCGCCGCGCTCCACCAGCAGGTTGCAGGTGTGGGCCAGCGAACCGCCGGTGGCCAGCATCGGGTCGAGCACGATGATCTGACGGCCGGCGAGCGACTCGGGCAACTTGTTGACGTACGGCTTGGGTTGGTGCGTCTCCTCGTCGCGAGCGACGCCGATGAAGCCGACGTCAGCATTCGGCAGCAACTCTTGCGCTGCATGCAGAAAGCCGAGGCCGGCACGCAGCACTGGCACGACCACCGGCTGATTCGTCAGCTGGCGGCCGAGAGTCTCGGTGAGCGGCGTCTGCACGCGCACAGCGTGAGTGGGCAGCCCGCGGGTCGCCTCGGCCAGTAGCAGTGTGCCGATGCGCTCCAGTTCCTGGCGGAACAGTGCGTTGGGCGTATCCTTGTCGCGCACTCGCGTGAGCGAATCCGCAATCAGCGGGTGGTCAACGACGTGAAGAGCGACAGCCATGCCACGAGTGTGCCAGACCCATTCGCACCTGCGGGAATCAGGTGTTGCGGGTGGCGGCGTATCTTGGCTTGATGACTTCGTTGATCAGGCGCAGTCGCTCGGGGAAGGGGGCGAAGGCGCTCTTCATGCCGTTGATGGTCAGCCATTCGAAGTCGTCGATGCCCCAGCCGAACGCGTCGCGCAGCTGCTCCATCTCGTACGTCATCGAGGTGGCGCTCATCAGCCGGTTGTCGGTGTTGAGCGTGACGCGGAACTTCAGCCGGCGCAGCATGCCGATGGGATGCTCGGCGACGCTGGCGCAGATGCCAGTGCCGACGTTGCTGGTGGGGCACAGCTCGAGCGGAATGCGACGGTCGCGCACGAATGCAGCCAGGTGGCCCAGCTGTTCGGAGCCCTCCGGGCCGGTGATGTCGTCGACGATGCGCACGCCGTGACCCAGGCGCTCGGCGCCGCAGAACTGCACGGCTTCCCAGATCGACGGCAGGCCGAAGGCTTCGCCGGCGTGAATGGTGGTGTGGAAATTTTCACGGCGAACGTAGTCGAATGCTGCAAGGTGACGGGTTGGCGGGTAACCGGCCTCGGCCCCAGCAATGTCAAACCCGACGCAGCCCGCATCGCGCCAGCGCACCGCCACCTCGGCGATCTCGGCGCTACGGGCAGCAGTGCGCATGGCCGAGCAGATCAGGTAGATGGTCAGGTCGGTGCCGGCGGACCCGCGACTGAAACCATCGAGAATCGCGGCGACGACTTCGTCGAGCGTGAGGCCCTGCTCGGTACACAGCTCGGGCGCCATTCGTACCTCGGCGTACACCACGCCGTCGGCTGCCAGGTCGATTGCGCATTCGTACGAGACGCGCTCGATCGCATCTCGGTGCTGCATCACGCCGACCGTGTGCGCAAAGGTCTCCAGGTAGAGCACCAGGTCGTTCCGTTTGGCACCCCTGTTGAACCACGAGGCCAGCTCGACCGTGTCGTGCGACGGCAGACCCTTGTAGCCGTATTCGTCAGCCAGCTCGATCACGGTTGCCGGGCGCAACCCGCCATCGAGGTGGTCGTGCAGCAGCACCTTCGGAAGCGTCGAGATGTTCATTGCGTGTCGTTACTGAGAGCGGTGACCATCACATCAGCGTAGGCGGCTGCCCGCAGCGCCCCTACCCTGTGGCCCATGGATCAGCCAGTCCCTGCGCTCACCATCTTGGGCAACACCGTTCGTCACGCGGTCGAACACGTGGAAGTGTTCCCCGCACCCGCGCACGTCACGCTGGTGAAGTTCACCAACGACGAGCTGGCCTCGATGTGCCCGGTCACCCAGCAGCCCGACCTCAGTACGGTCGTCATCGAGTACGTGCCCGACGAATGGTGCATCGAGAGCAAGAGCTTGAAGCTGTACCTCTGGGGCTATCGCGACCGCGCCGTGTTCGCCGAGGCAATGGCGGCCGAGATCGCCGGCGAAGTGATGCTGACCGCGAAGCCCAAGCACGTCCGCGTCACGTTGACGCAGCGCCCTCGAGGCGGCATCGAAGTCCAGGCCATCGCCGAACTCGCAGCCAACTCGTAACTTCGGCGCTGATGTGCGGTACTACCGCACATCAACGCCGAAGCTTGGGTGAGGGGCGGGACTGGAGGGCGCCTGCCTCGCGGAGGGCAGCTACTTCGTCCATGGTGTAGCCGGCTTCGAGTAGCACCTCGTCGCCGTGTTCGCCGATCAATGGCGCATGCCGCCGAACCGACGTAGGCGTGGCATCGAAACGCACGCCCGACGGGATCACGCGGTACGGCCCGGCCAGCGGATGCTCCGCCAGCGGCAAGGCCGCCACCAAGTCGTCGAGGCTGGCGACTCGCACCGCTGGGATGTCGTGTGCCTCGCAGAATTCCAGCCACTCGGCGGTGGTGCGCGTGGACAGCACGTCGGCCACGAACCCATAGAGCTCGTTGGCCGATTGCGCTCGTAACAGTCGGTTCTCCAGCCGCGGATCGTTGGCCAGCTCGGTGTGGCCGCCAGCGATGAACAGATCGACGAAGTTGGCCTTGCTGTACGGCAGCGCGTGGATCCAGCCATCGGTGGTGCGCTGTGGCGCCCGGTTCGGCATCAATGCCCGCACGTACCCGGCAGGCCCGATCGGCGGCGACGGAATGGCGGCGCTGCCGTGCTCGGCCAGCATGAACGCGGTCATCGCCTCCACCATCGGCACTTCCAGCCGTTGGCCAACGCCTGTGCGATCGCGGTGATGCAGCGCAGCCAGCACTGCGTAGACGATGGTGAGGCCGCTGACCTTGTCGGCCACGATCGTCGGCGCGATCGCCGGCACACCGTCGCGCAGCAGATACGTGTCGGCCAGGCCGGCGGCCGACTGGATGACGTCGTCGTATGCGGGGCGGTTGCCGTCGGGACCATCGGTCGGCCAGCCCTGCGCCTGGCAGAAGATCACCGCTGGGTTGCGTGCCCGGACGTCCTCGTACGTCAGCCCCAGCCGCCCGAGCGGACCAGGTCGCAGGTTGGTGACCACGATGTCGGCGCGTTCAGCCAGCCGCAGGAACGCCTCGCGCCCATCGGGGTGTTTGAGGTCCAACGAGATGTTGCGCTTGTTGCGCAGCAGGTTCAGCGACACGCCCGACAATTGTGGGTGCGGGCCGGGGCCCATGAACCGGTTGGTGTCGCCGTGAATGTCCTCCACGCTGATCACCTCAGCACCCAGATCGCCAAGGATCTGGGTGGCCAATGGGCCCATCACCACCGACGTCAGGTCGAGGACGCGCACATCTGAGAGCGGCCCGCCTGCTGGTACTGACATGTCGATGGTGGAGCTAGTGCGTTTCGCCGGGGCGATACGGCACTCCAGCCATCGCGGGCGGCCGCAGGCGCTGGCTGGCGGTGGCGAGAACGACCAGCGTGATGACGTACGGCAGTGCCTGCGTCAGTGACTCGGGTACGTCCTTCACCGTCAGGTAGGCGGTGAAGAACAGTGCACCGGCTGCCAGCGACGTGATGGCACCGACCACCTTCTTGCGGTACCACGACACGATGAGCAGGGCGCCGGCCACGAATGTGATGAACAAGAACAGCGCCGGAATGCTGTCGTTGGCCACCAGCTTGATGCCCAGCGAGTAGCCGAACAGGCTGGCGCCGGCGAGCACGCCGGTTGGGCGCCAGTTGCCGAAGATCAGCGTGGCCATACCGATGAAGCCGTTGCCTTGGGTCTGGCCTTGGCGGTAGTACGAGGAAGCGACGACAGCCATCGTGGCCCCACCGAAACCGGCACAGCCACCACTGATGATGAGACCGGCGTAGCGCAATGGCACGACTCTCACGCCAAGGCTTTCGGCCGCGCTAGGCGCCTCGCCGGAGGAACGCAACCGCAGACCGAAACGTGTGCGCCACATCAACCAGAAGCTGATCGGCACTGTCATCAGCGCAATTGCAGTAGCCCACGAAATGTTGAATGTCAGCCCGCGCCCGATTCCACCAATGTCGCCGAGGAGGAACCAGTGCTTCTTCTCGAACCAACCAAAGATGTCGGGTGTCGTCCAACCGAACAGATCGCCACCGGCGAGGAACGGCACATCGAACTTGGGAATGGCCGACTTCTGCGGGGGTGACTGGCTGACGCCGCCGCCCTGCTCGCCCACGAACAGTAGGTCGCTGAGGTAGCGCGCACCGTAGAAGGCGAAGATGTTCATCACCACGCCAGAAATGGTCTGGTTGACTCCGAAGCGCACTGTTGCCAGCGCGTGGATCAGGCCGCCGATCATGCCGCCCACGATGCCCATCGCAAGGCCTGCCCAGGCACCGTACTGCCACGCGAAGTAGCCGCCGAACCAGGTGCCGAGGATCATCATGCCCTCGATACCGATGTTGAGCACACCACAACGCTCGGCCCAGAGGGCGGCGATACCGGCCATGAGGATCGGCACCATCACGCGTAGCGAGGTGCCAATGGTCTGCGAGGAGGTGAGCGCGTCTTCATCGGTGATCAGCCGCGTGATCGACATCAATGCGAGGCCGAGGAACGCTGCGGCGATCATTGTGTTGCTACGTGAACCGAGCAGCGCCGCACGCTTCGACGGGGGCGCCGGGGCATCGGGAAGAATCTCGATGGTGCTCATGCTGCTGTGGCCTCCGCCTCGATGTTGTGGATGAGCGTGGCCGCGGTTTGCTCGGCCGTTCGCTTGTTGAGCCAGCGAATCGTTGCCTCGTTGATGATCACGACGGTGAGGACCGTGATTGCCTGGATGAGCTTCACGATCGAGCTGGGGATCTCGGCCAACTGCAGCTGCGCCGAGGTCGAGTCGAGAAACCCGAACAGCAGCGCTGCGCTGACGATGCCGATGGGGTGGTGGCGACCAAGGAGGGCGACAGCGATGCCCAAGAAACCCAACTGTGTGGGCGTGGCCGTGGGACCGTACGCATAGATCTCGCCAACGACGCTCTGCATGGCCACCAAGCCGGCGATGCCACCAGAGATCAGGAGCGACATGACGATCATCTTGTTGGCGTCAATGCCCGAGGTTCGGGCGGCGCCAGGGTTGAGGCCCGAGGAGCGCAGTCGGAAACCGAAGCGGCTCTTGAACACCAGCACCCAGTACAGGAAGACGACGAGCAACGCAACCAGGAACATGCCCCCGAGCCGATCGTCAACGATGTCGGGCATTCGCCCACTCGGTGGAATCAGGTCGGACTTGACGTTGAGGCCCGACTCACCGCTGTCGCGAAAGAAGTTCTCGAACAGCCACTGAATGACTGAGAGCGCCACGTAGTTGAGCATGATCGTGGAGATCACCTCGTGTACACCACGCGTGACCTTCAGGACGGCGGCGATACTGGCCCAGGCTGCGCCCGCAACCATGGCCACCAGCAGGATGACCGTGACGTGCAGTGGTGCTGGCAGGTTGATTCTGCTGCCGACGACGGCGGCGATGAGCGCCGCGAACAGGTACTGCCCTTCGACGCCGATGTTGAACAGGTTCATCTTGAAACCGACGGCGACCGCGGTCGCGCTGAAGATGAGCGGTGTTGCCCGCTTCATCATCTCCAGCAGTTTGTCGCCTTCTGTGCCGGTCTGGAGGATGGTGCTGTACGCCTGCCACGGATTCTTACCGGTCACTGCCAGCAGTACCGCACAGATGGCCAGCGCCAGCACCACGGCTGACAACGAACTGGCCAACGTGATCAGGCCCGTGCGCAGCCCGCTGGCCTTGCTGGGCGTGGAGATCTTGTGCATCCCCGACGAAAGGTCGGCACCGATTGCGAGTTTCGATTGCTTGATTTCGTCGGCCATCAGGCTGCCTCCACCGTTCCGCCGGTCATGTACGTGCCCAGCATCTCCGGTGTGGCGGTGGCGGGGTCGAGCGTGGCCGTGATCACACCATCGAACATCACCAAGATGGTGTCGCTGAGCCCGATCAGCTCTTCCAGGTCGGCAGACACCAGCAGTACCGCCAACCCCTCATCACGCGCTGTACGTATCTCGTTCCAAATGGCAGCCTGAGCGCCGATGTCGACACCACGAGTCGGGTGGGCGGCGAGCAGCACCTTGGGTTCGCTGGTCAGTTCTCGACCAACGAGCAGCTTTTGCTGGTTGCCGCCGGACAAGGCGAATGCCGGCACCGTTTCGCTGGGGGTGAGCACGTCGAAGCGTTCGATGATCTCACGACAATCCGCCTTTGCAGCTTTGGTGTCGATCAATGGGCCGTTGTTCATATCGGCCTCGTGCTCGCGGCCGAGCAGGGTGTTCTCCCACAGCGGCGAGTCCAGCATCAGGCCCTCGCGATGGCGGTCGAACGGAATGTAGGCCAGCCCCGCATTGCGGCGATGGTGTGTGCTGGCCCGCGACACGTCGTGGCCACTCACCTCCACGACCCCGGTGGAAGGCAGGAGACCGAGAATCGCGGTGCACAACTCGAACTGACCGTTGCCCTCTACACCGGCAATCCCGACGATCTCGCCCGAATGCACTTTGAACGTGGCTTCGTGCACCAGGTCGCGCTGGCCAGGGGCCTTGACGGTCAGGTTGCTGACACCGAGCCGCACCTCGCTGGAGATTTCGCTGTCGCGACCCTCTGGCGAGGGCAGCTGCGAGCCGACCATCAACTCGGCAAGCTGGCGCCGGTCGGTGTCCTTGGGCAGCACCGACGTGACGGTGGTGCCTTGGCGAATGACCGTGATCTCGTCGGAGACGGCCAGTACTTCGTCGAGCTTGTGGGAGATGAAGATGACCGTCGCACCGTCATCCACCAAGTGGCGCAACGTGACGAACAGCTCGTTGACCTCTTGCGGCACCAGCACGGCGGTGGGCTCATCCAGAATCAGAATGTTGGCGCCGCGGAACAGCACCTTGAGGATCTCCACCCGCTGGCGTTGACCGACGCCCAAGTCGGAGACCGGTGAATCGACGTTGACGGTGGTGCCCACGGCCTTGGCCAGAGCGCGCACCTTCTTGTGTGCAGCTTCGAAGTCGATGCGGACACCCTTGGCGGGCTCGGCGCCGAGGATGATGTTCTCCAGCACGGTGAGGTTGTCCGCCAGCATGAAGTGCTGGTGGACCATGCCGATGCCGGTCGCGATCGCGTCGCTCGGCGACTTGAACTGGTGCACCAGACCATTGACGGTGATAGTGCCAGAGTCGGGCTGGTGCATGCCGTAGAGGGTCTTCATCAGCGTCGACTTGCCAGCACCGTTCTCGCCGACGATGGCATGAATGGTGCCGCGTCGAACTTTGAGATCGACGTCGTAGTTGGCGATGACACCGGGGAAGCGTTTGCCGATCCCGGTGAGCTCGACCGCCAGCTCGGTGGGCGGGTTGTGTGTTCCGTCGGTCATCTGTGCCCCATTGCTCGCATAGCCCTGTTTTAGCAGAGGCCCCGGTCATAGCAGAGAGCCCGGGGCGCAAACCCCGGGCTCTCAGTTACTTCAGTTCAACAGTTCTGATCAGGGCTTGGTCGGAACGACGATTTCGCCGCTCACGATCTTTGCCTTCAGCTCGTCGAGCTGTGTGACGAACTCGTCGAGGTAGCCACCCGAGGTGGAGTAGCCAACGCCATCGACGCTGAGGTCGAACACCTTGAAGCCACCGGCCAGATCGCCGTCCTGGACTGCCTTGGCGGTCTCGAACACGGCAACGTCGACCCGCTTGAGCATCGAGGTCAGGATGCGTGCCTGCTGCTCGGGGGTGGCGGTGAGGTACTGGTCGCTGTCGACGCCGATGGCCCACTTGCCGGCCTCGACGGCTGCGTCGATGGTGCCGTTACCCGAACCACCAGCGGCGGAGTAGATGACTTCGACGCCATCGGCGAACCAACCGAGGGCGATTTCCTTGGCCTTGTCGGGCGAGCCCCAAGCAGCGTTGTCGCCGGCAGCACCGAGGTACTGCGACTTGACTTCGATGTCAGGGTTGACCTGCTTGGCACCAGCGATGTAGCCAGCCTCGAACTCCTTGATGAGGTCGATTTCCTGGCCGCCGATGAAGCCGATCTTGTCGCAACCGCACTTGAGTGCAGCAGCGGCACCAACCAGGAACGAGCCCTGGTTCGCGGCGAACGACAACACCTTGACGTTCGGAGCATCCTGGTACCCGTCGACCCAGCCGTACACGGTGTCGGGGTTGGCGGCGGCAACTTCGGCGAGAGCATCACCGAAGGAGAAGCCAACGACGATGACCGGGTTGTTGCCGGCAGCGGTGAGTGCTTCGATGTTGGGCTTGCGGTCGTCCTCGACCGTGGCCTCGATCTCCTGGACGGTTGCGCCCAGTTCGGCTTCGGCCTGGTCGGCGCCACGGCCGGCAGCGTCGTTGAACGTGCCGTCGCCACGGCCACCGGTGTCGAATGCGACGCCCAGCTTGAGGCCGCTCGCGGCAACAGTGTCGGCGGTCGATTCGGCGGGTGCGACAGTGGTATCGGACGACGACGAGTCGTCGCCGCACGCTGCGGCAATCAGGCCGAAGGTGGCAATGAATGCCATCGCGGCTACGCGCTTGGTATTGCGCATTTTTCTCCCCCTTGGAGTATTGGTTGTGTGGATGGAGTATCCACTCCAGATCCTAGCCGCGACGAAGCGCCGCGCTTCATCCCTCACCGGCTCGTAACCTGGCTGTGATGTCGATGTCACAAGGGCACCGAGCCGCCCCGGCCGGCCGTGGGCGGGCGAGCCAGCGCACCTATTTGGTGCGCCGTCTTGTCGTCGGCGCGTTCGTGCTGGCGTTGGGCCTGGGCATCTTCGGCGTGCTCACCAGCGTTTTTGACAGCGAAGACAGTGG
>Ga0209591_10008032_pt1 | contig 11517 bp, 8 predicted proteins | sample MAT01_FD_187207 | JGI IMG/M metagenome (GOLD analysis project Ga0209591, IMG submission 187207) | Freshwater microbial communities from Lake Fryxell liftoff mats and glacier meltwater in Antarctica - MAT-01 (SPAdes) (version 2) | ecosystem: Environmental > Aquatic > Freshwater > Ice > Liftoff...
TGCCGCGTACTTGCCAGCAGGGACGATAGCTTTAACCATGTCGCCCGTTTGAAAACCGAAATGGCGCTTCTGACGCAGACGGTAGCGCGACGGGAAACCATACTTGTCGGTACGACCCATCTGGCGTGAACCGTGACCCGTTGCTTTAATCAACAACGGTGTATCGCTAGCCGTGATATAGACTTTTTCGCCACTCTCGCCCACACACGCCGCGTCCAGCCAGTGAGTTTTTGCGTAACCCTGCGTTGTGCGATTGAACTTTGTACGTCCGCCCGTGCCGACTTCGACGGGCAAACCGGATAATTGCAGACGAGCGTACAGCGCCCAACGGGTCGCATTGACCGCCGCCGCGTCCTTGAGCGGGACTTTTGCCAGCTTTTGAATTTCGGGGAAACCAAATTCCGCCGCCGTCTGTGTTCCCTTCGCCTGATTGCAGCCGTGACAAGCGAGGGTGAGATTGCTGACACGGTTGCTGCCGCCGCGCAATTTGGGGTTGATATGCTCAACTTCCAGCGGCAAGTCCTTCGCATTACAGTAGGCACATTTGCGCCCCCACTTTTCCAGTAGGTACTCGCGCACTTCGTAGCCCGCCAGTTCCCCTTGCTGATATTCCACGCCCCTAATCTCGGCGTTCTGCATCAACTGCATATCAAACTTCACCAATTCCTGACTGATACTGGAGATCGAACAAGCACGGTTCAGGCGGATTGCCCATGTCCAAATGTTCTCCACGCGGCTTTGCAATGACGGCGGCAGCCACCCCTCTGGACGGCGGCGGTTATCAAAGCGTGCCTGTCGATAGCGCGTGTGTCGTGCGCGGCGAGAACGGCGCAGTTGCCGCCTTGACAGGAGCGCGTCGCGTATCTGCTGCCCGCGATGGGTGAGTTCACCTGCCCAAATCACCCGCTTGCCACGCTTGAAGTCTGCGACTAAAGCCATGCCCGTCGTCTTGCTGCCGGGATCGATCTTGAACGCCATGGGTTGGGTATCGCCGCCCTCACGTTCTTTCAGGATGACGGTGAAAGGAAAAGTGCGATAGACCGCCGCCTTGCCCTTCCTGAGCAGTTCCCGCGCCCGTGCCGGATGGCAGGGCATGAGCGGATGCTTGTTTTTGTCAATCACGAATACACGTTGCATTTGAGTTACCTCAACTTTTCTTCCCTTACGGGTGTAATGTTCACCTTGACAAAGTTATGCGACGGTTTGGCGTGAACGACACTGTTTGCTCCCAAGCATTCTGTTTAATCGTTCACCGCAGAGTTCGGGACTGGTGAGGTATCCCGAAGTGCCTATAGTTTCGCCGCTAACGTAGCCCTTGCGGGCTGAGTCGGGTAAGCATTGGGGCTAAAAGCCCCCGCCTTTAGGCGTGGGGATGCTTAAAATGATAAAGTCCATTCAAGGTGATGTAACTGAGGACCGCATCGGGGATGATATAACGCACACTCAAGCCCGCGTGCAGTCGTTTGGAAATTTCCGTTGAGGAAATGCCCAAGCGAGGGAATTTGATGGTCGCCACCCGGTCACGCAGACCGGGCAACGTCGCATCGTGCATCTCAATTGACCAATCGCGCCCAGGACGATCCAAGACAACGATTTGGCACGAATCAACCAGTTCTTGGGGGCGGTTCCAAGAGGGCAGATCAGAAAACGAATCACTGCCCATCAAAAAATATAAACTAGCATCCGGCAGTTCTGCTTGCAACAACCGGATCATATCGACGGCGAAATGCGGACCGGGGCGATCCACATCAATGCGCGAAATCTCAAAATGGGGAATGCCCGCCAATGCCAATGCCAACATCGGCAAGCGATGGGTGATGGGCAAGCGCACCAACCCGCGTTTATGCGGTGGATCACCCGCCGGAACGAACAAGACGCGCGATAAACCGAGCGCCTCGACAGCATATTCCGCTAAAACCAAATGACCGAGATGTGGCGGATCAAAAGTGCCGCCGAGGATACCCACTCGCTCCATAACTGTCAGTCCGACCATTCCAATTCATGTTCGCCGATAAATACCGAGTCGCCCTCTTGTACCCCAGCGTCGCGCAGGGCGGCTGTTACGCCAATGGTGTCAAGCATCCGTTGGAAGCGCAAGATGGCTTCATCATAATCCCAATAGGTCATAGCAGCAGATCGTTCGATGCGCTTGCCCGTGACGCGATACACACCTTCTTCCACCCGTTCAATCTCAAAGGCGAGATCCTCTTCCGGCAGATCATAAATCGGCATCGTCTCGATCAGTTCTGGGACATTCGGCAGCGCCTTCAATTCCATAAAGACGCGCCGCACGAGCGCTTGTACCCCTTCGGTCGTCGCGCCAGAAATCGCGATCACGTCTACGCCGCGCGCCTTGAGCGCCGCTTTCACGGTTTCGTAGCGATCCCGCGCTTCGGGGATATCCATCTTGTTGAAAACAGCGATCTGGCGGCGGTCGCCCAGTTTCTCGTCATACAATGCCAATTCTTGGTTGATTTGGTTGTAATCTGCCAGCGGATCGTCGTTTGCGCCATTCAACAAATGAATGAGCAAACGGGTGCGCTGCACATGGCGCAAAAACGAGTGCCCCAAGCCTACGCCTAGATGCGCGCCTTCGACCAAACCGGGGATATCGGCGACGACCATATCTTGATCATCAAACACCACCACGCCCAAGTTTGGCTCCAACGTCGTAAAGGGGTAATCGGCGATCTTCGGGCGCGCATTGCTGATCACCGACAACAAGGTCGATTTGCCCGCATTGGGCACGCCGACAATGCCGACATCGGCGATCAACCGCAGTTCAAGGATCAACCACATTTCGAGTCCCGGTTCGCCTTTTTCGGCGACGCGCGGCGCTTGATTGGCAGACGACGCAAAACGTTGATTACCGCGTCCGCCGCGCCCACCCGCCGCGACCACGACGCTATCGCCGGGACGCACCAAATCAGCAATCACCGCGCTGGTCTGGGCATCGCGGATGAGGGTGCCGGGTGGCACATCGACAAATAAATGCGGAGCAGATGCCCCTGTGCGATTTGATTGCCCGCCTTTTTCGCCGTGTTCAGCTTTGAAGTGTATCTTTCTTCCAAACGGTGCTAGGGTGTTCAGCGCAGCGACCGCGCGAAATACGACATTGCCGCCATGCCCACCATCACCGCCAGCGGGTCCGCCCATCGGGATATATTTCTCTCGGCGAAAAGCGATGATCCCATCACCACCATTGCCGCTACATACATAGACTTTGACCTGATCGATCATACTTGAGCTTATTCCAATTCCGAGACATGTCGTGGCTGCCCAACCCTCACGCCTATCCCTTGCTCACATTCATGCAGATGACTCTTCATGCAGATGAAGCGTGGGGCGTGATATGCAATCCTTGGGGGCAGTCCAGCCATTATAACACGCTGGAATAAGGGGCAATGGGTGGGTCTGCTGCCAGTTTGAGCCATCACCGGGTCGTTTTGGTGCGCATCGCGAAACTGGAAGTCATGATCCAATGCACCCCTAATCCAAACACCAGCCCCCAAAAAGGCGCGCCAATCCCAAACAGCGAGAAATTGGCAGCCGTACACATCAACGCCACGAGCGCCCCTTCGCGCCCGTGCGTTTCCGCCATCGCCCCACTGAGCGACGACAAAATCGCACTCGTCAGCCCCAAGCCAGCCGTCGCAGCGATCAAGGCGGCTGGCAACCCCGCGAACAACGTCACGATAGCGGCACCAAACACGCCTGTGACGATATACCATACCCCCGCCGCCACCCCTGCCGAGTAGCGCTTGTCGGGGTCGGGGTGCGCCTCCGTGCCATTGATCAGCGCGGCAGTGATCGCCGCCAGCGTCACGCCATGCCCACCAAACGGTGCCGTGATGATCGACATCACCCCACTGACGATCAACGCCTTATCGATAGCGATTTCATAACCGGCATTGCGCAAGACTGCTTGACCGGGGGCATTCTGCGAGGTCAGCGCCAATGCGAACAACGGCAATGCCAAACCCAACGCCGCTTGAATCGTGAAGATCGGGGCGGTCAATTGCGGCGTCGCCAGCGTCAACGTAAAGCCGTCAAGATGTATCGTGCCCGTGACTGCCGCCAAGACGAAACCCACGATCAACGCGATGGCGACCGGAGCGCGAAAGGCGCGGCGGCGCAAAATAAAGAAAATAACGATCATCGGCACCACTACCAATGGCGCTTGTGGGATGGCATTAAAGGCACCAATCCCGAACCGAATCAAAATGCCCGCCAACATGCCCAAGACTAGCGGCATGGGGATGAGCGCCATCACCCGCCCGAATAAGCCCGAAAAGCCCATTAAGACGACCGCGACCCCCGCCAGCAGATACGCCCCGATAGCTTCGCCATAAGCGTATTGCGCCAAACTGGTGACCAACAATGCCACCCCCGGCGTTGACCACGCAAAACTGATCGGTTGGCGAAACCACAAACTCATAATGATGCCGCCAATGCCCGATCCTAGCGTGATCGCCAGCACCCACGATGAGGTTTGTTCCGGTGTCAAATGGGCATTCTGCGCGGCTTGAAAAACAATCACCAGCGACGACGGATAGCCGATAACGATGACCAATAGCCCAGAAACAATCGCGGAGAGCGTTAGCGCGGCGGGCAGATCGCGCAGATTGCGAAGCATCGCTGTGAACATGAAAAATCCTAACGGCGGGTGTGCATGATCAAGGAGATGAGGGATAGTACCCTCCGTTTGAGACACAACATAAAACCGCCCCCATGACGACCTAACCATCGTGGGGGCGGTTGATCCTTCCGTAAACCTGATTAGAGGCGGACGAAATAAGAAGAGGCGGCTTTATCAATCATTTCTTTGGTCAGCACCGGTGGGCGATTGTAATAAGTCGCAATATCGATCAATTGATTGAGGATATCGCGCGGATGCACAGCGCGCAGCGGGCGATTATCGACGTCGATATACCACTTCTTGATCAGATACTTGAGCGCTGATTCATCATACGTGATACCCTTTGCCTTGCAGACGCGCTCAAAGATATCGCGGAACTGCTCCAGCGTGGGGTCGGTGAATTCGATCTTATGACGAATACGGCGCAAGAACGCCTCATCCACCAAGTCACGCGGGTCAATGTTGGTCGAAAACACGATCAATACAAAGAAAGGCATTTCAATCTTGCGCCCCGTCGAAAGCGTCAAGAAGTCGGCACCTTTTTCGAGCGGCACAATCCAGCGATTGAGCAAGTCGCGGGGACGTACTAATTGGCGACCAAAGTCGTCGATCAGGAACAAGCCGCCATTGGCTTTCACTTGGAAAGGGGCTTCATAGTATTTGTTGACCGGGTCGTACACCAAATCAAGACCGCTCAGCGTCAACTCACCACCGACCATGATCATCGGACGCTTAATCTTTACCCAGCGTGTATCCGGGGCAACGCCGGTCAAACCGCGCGGACGCCCCGTATCCTCAATAATCTCATGATTCACGCTGTCGAAGACGCGCACAATCTGCCCATCCACATCAAAGGCATAGGGCACCCACAATTCATCACCCAGCACCAAACGCCCGACTGTTTCGGCGACGCTGGTCTTGCCATTGCCGGGTGCGCCGTACATAAAGACCGACCGACCAGAATTGATCGCCGCCCCAATCTTAGACATTTGATCTTCCGAAACGACTAAATTCTTGAGGCATTCGCGCATTTCTGGCTCGTGAACGATCAAGCGATCCTTGTTTTGCAAGTGCATCGAATTCACATACTGCGTCAAGGTCACCGGTGCCGCGCCCGCATATTGCGAGCGCTCCATCGCTTCGCGGGCTTTGGTCGTGCCAACCCCTGTGATCACCCATTGATAGCCGGACTCGCCGACGCCACCCGTCCCTTTAATTTCGGCAAATTTTTCCTTTTTCAAGAAATCCATCACGCCGTCCAACACGCCAACATACGGCAGCTTGACGATATCGGCGATCTGATGCCCCGCCATATAGCCGCCGAAATACAGGACTTTCAAAACCAAGTCAGCGACATTGAGCAAATTTAAGCCGGTATCCGCCAAGGATGTCAACGGCGGTGGCGTCCATGCCGGCATAGGACCAGAAGACTGCCCACCGTTATTCGGCGGAAGATTACCCGTACTCGTGGGTTTAGTATTGCCTTGTGGTGAGATACGTGAAACAGACATGTGGCTGTACCCCTATAATTCTGTTTAGCACACGATGGCGTTTTGTTTACAACTTTTATACAGTATAGCATGATCACTGTTTTGTGCAGCGTTGCTTTTGTCCTATTGAGTTCATCTCGTTATTATGCGCATCCCTACCTGTTACTCCCTTGTCTTTGCTGCCTAGTCAACTGCGGACATATGCCCAAAGTGATCCTTGTGGAAAAAAGCAAGGCGCGTTACAGTGATTCATAAAATGTTTACGATAGCGTGAAATCGTTGCGTTATCCTCAAACAATCCTTTATCCGACCGTACAACATCGATGATACCCTATGCTAGAACATATCCATTGGTTAGGTGCAGGTGGTTTCGCGATCCTCGGCACAACCCATATTTACATCAATCCGCGCCGGATTGCCCGTCCCCCACGCCCGGCGGATGTCATCCTCATCGGGCATAGCTCCTACGAATTTTGTTCCACTGCCGATATCGACAAGCTGCGCAACAACGACACCATTGTCATCACCAGCCCTTCTGCCTCCACCCAAACCGATGCCAAAGTAGTGCTGCGTCCGTGGCAAAGCACCGCTGCTGGGCAAGCGTGCGTCAAAGGGATGCCGATTGTCGCCCCTAGCAATGGTGCCCACAAAGACAGTAGTTCCGGCGACCTCGGTTTTGTGATTTCCACCCAACTCTACGACATTTACTACACTGGGCAAACCAGTTCACTCGCCAGCGCCACCTCCCTCCGCCCCGATATCATGATCGTCCCCATTGACGATGCCAACGGCTTGACCACCAGTGAACTCACCTCAGCACTGCGCGAGATGCGCCCCCGCTGGGTGATCCCCTTCCGCTGGAGCATCGGCAGGCGCGTCACCCATTACGATGTCGATGCGCTCTCCCGCGAATTAGGCAGCGCCACCGAAATCGTGTTGCTCGAACCCGCCGCCTAACCGCCGTTTGTCCATTTTCAAGAAGCTAAAAAGGGACGTTCTCGATTGAGAACGTCCCTTTTTGTTCCTAACCAGCATAGACTAACAGTCCTTAGGCGGCGCTGTTCAACTTGCCGCCCGGCGTCCAATCAATGACGACGCCATCGGCAGTGTATAAACGTGGTTGGTTCGCACCATTGATCACATTGTCATCAATGACGACCCGATCCACATCAGCGCGCCCGGGCGTCTCAAACATGACATCCAACAAGCGGGTCTCGATAATCGAGCGTAACCCACGCGCGCCGGTGCCCCGCTTCAACGCCAAATCTGCCGCCGCGCCCAAAGCCGATTCCTCAAATTCCAATCGCAAGCCATCCAGCGCCAAAAGCTGCTGATACTGCTTGACGAGGGCATTCTTCGGCTCGATCAAGATGCGCATTAGCGCGCTCCGATCCAGTTGTTCGACATTGACCAACACCGGCAAACGCCCGACAAATTCTGGGATCAAGCCGTATTGGATCAAATCCTCGGGGCTGATATGACGCAAAATCGCCGTCTTATCGTTGACGTTAATGCGCGGGCGGTCTTCCGATTCTTGCTGGAAGCCCAAGACGCCCCGTCCGCCGATGCGCTTGGCGATAGTTTCTTCAATCCCCGCGAACGTTCCCCCACAAATAAAGAGGATGCCGTTGGTGTTGACCTGCAAAAATTCCTGATGGGGGTGCTTGCGTCCCCCTTGTGGCGGCACATTGGCAAGCGTACCCTCAATGATCTTCAAGAGTGCCTGTTGCACACCTTCGCCGCTGACATCACGGGTGATCGACGGGTTATCATTCGACTTGCGCGTGATCTTGTCGATCTCGTCGATGTAGACGATCCCTTTTTCCGCGCGGGCGATATCGCCATCGGCTGCTTGGATCAAGCGCAGCAAGATATTCTCGACATCTTCACCCACATAGCCCGCCTCAGTCAACGAAGTGGCGTCAGCGATGCAAAATGGCACATCCAGCACCCGCGCCAACGTTTGCGCCATCAAGGTTTTGCCGCTGCCGGTCGGTCCTACGATCAAAATGTTGGACTTTTCCAGCTCCACCCCATTGGCGACGCCGCTGTTACGGATGCGCTTGTAATGATTGTAGACCGCCACGCTCAGAACACGCTTGGCGTGTTCCTGACCGACGACATACTCATCCAAATGCGCCATGATATGACGCGGTGACGGCAGTTCTTCCAGTTCAAAGCGCGCTTCATCGTTCGGTGCATTCACGCCTTCTTCGTAAAGAATACGCTGGCACAATTCCACGCAGTTATCACAGATAAAAACGCCATCCGGTCCGGCGATCAACCGCTCCACTTCATCGTGGTTGCGTCGGCAGAACGAACAACGCTGACTGACGGGCGGGAAGGTCATGACGGCTTGCCACCATTGAGCAGACCAGGAGAACCAACGGTCGGCTTGCTGCTTTCCAAAACGGAGTCAATCAGACCATATTCGACCGCTTGCTTGGCGCTCAGATACAGATCGCGGTCGGTATCACGTTCGATAACTTCCCGTTCGCGTCCAGTGAACATCAAAATGCCATTCAGACGTTCCTTCAAGCGCATGATTTCATTCGCTTGGATCACGATATCCGACGCCTGCCCTTGCGCGCCGCCCAACGGTTGGTGCATGTGGACGGTGGCATTGGGGAGCGCATAACGCAGACCGTGCGTACCAGCGGTCAAAATCACCGTGCCGAAGCTGGCAGTGATGCCGACGGCGGTCGTGCTGATCGGGGCGCTGATTTGTTGCATGGTGTCATACATCGCCATACCCGAATAGACCACGCCACCGGGGGAATTGACGAACATTTGAATGTTCTTATCCGGGTCTTGGCTTTGCAAGAACAACAATTGGGCGACGATCAAGTTGGCGATTTGGTCATTGATGGGCGTGCCCAACAAGACGATACGTTCTTTCAAAAGCAGCGAGAAAATATCGTAGGCACGTTCGCCCCGGCTGCTTTGCTCAATGACCATTGGAATGACATTGCTGAAGTTATTTGGGAACATCTTTAGGACTTCTCCTCATTTTCGCTCGGCGCATCGCTTGATGCTTCGGGCGTCTCGTGTGAACTGACTAATTCATCGGACGGAGTGGGGGCGCTATGGTCGTCCGCTGGCGTTGCCATGTCTGCAATAACCTCACTTATTGCGACGGGTTCAGCAAGCAATTGAACGGTAGGTTCCACGACGGGCACGGGCGGCGCTTCGCCTTTGCCAATAGCGACAACGCGGTCGAAAACAGCAGCTTGTAGCACATTGCTACGGATATTGGTACGCATCGAAGCATCACGATCCACCAATTGACGAATAGCTTCACGGCTTTCGTCAGGGAATTGGCTGAGGAACCGATCCACCTCGGCTTCGACAGCGGTTTCATCCACCACCAAGCGTTCGGTGTCTATCAAGCCCTGCATCATGAGCATACGCTTGACAGAGTTCACCCCAGCGTCGCGCCAGTCCGCATTCAGGGATTCCTTTGTCTTCCGGTTGATTTTCTTATAATCTTCGAGGCTCAGCCCTTGACGCTTGAGGCGTTCGTCAAATTCTTCCAGCAACGACTCGACATGCTCGTCCACCATCATATCGGGATAGGCGAGCGACGCCTGTTCCATCATGGCACTGAGTACAACGGTGGCATATTCGCCATCTTGCTGCTGGGCGGTCGCCTTTTGCAGTTCCTGACGCATCCGCATGCGCAGTTCCAACAGCGACAAGGGTTTTTCCTCGTTCGCCGTCACACGCGCCGCAAAGTCATCCGTCAATGCCGGCAAAGTCAAGCTTTCGACTTTGTTGACGGTGACGATAAAGCGAATGACCGTCCCTGCGTCTTCATCATCGTCATCATCTGCCAACCCAGCATCGGCGAGAATTTCTTCAACTTTTTCGTCAATCTCATCTTCTTCGTCTTCATCGGCATCCGCCGCTGGCAACGCCAAAGTGAAGATGCGCGTTTCGCCAACAGTCGCGCCGACCAACGCGGCACTAAAACCGGGGGCGGGTTCTTCATCACTGCCTAGCACCAATTGGAAGGCGTGCTCGTGCAGGAAAACCTCTTGATCGTCGTTCATCGCGTCATGAATGGGGTCGTTATGGTCATGGTCGTGACCTTCTTCATCATGATCGTGGTCATGCTCAGCTTCGCTATCCACGACCGGAGCCGCGATGACCTCAACAGAGTCGAAGGCGTCTTCAGCATCCACCACATAGCTATGGATCGCCATCGTCAGGCGATTGTCCAGCGCGACGGGGCGGGCACTGTCTTCGATAACGGCATGTTCTTGTTGAAGCGCCTTCATCGCGCGTACCAATTGCTCATCCGTGACTTCGGGCAGCACATAGTCAATGCGGATATCGCGATACGCCACGAGGTCAATCGTCGGTTGCAGCGGCACACTATAGATCAGTGTGGGCGGCGACACATCAAGTTTGACATCATCTAACGAACCGGGACCATAAGGTTCATAGCCACTTTCGAGGAGCGCGGCTTTGTAGACATCCTGCGACACCAATTCGACGGCTTCTTCGAGGATGGCACCCTCGCCCACATAATTCACGAGAATACGATACGGTGCCTTGCCCTTACGGAAGCCGGGGATATTGACTTTTTTTGCAAGACTACGGGCAGCTTTAGCGCGGGCGTCATCAAATTGTTGAGCGTCGAGTTCGACGGTCAGGCGCGCGCTATGATTAGGTAAGTGCTCAGTTTGGAGTTTCAACGGGTATTTCCCTTGCAAGGCGTGTTCGGGTGTTAATTTAAGCATTATATCACCTTCGGCTTTTGACTGAACAGCACCACTATGTTAGAGGTCTAGTAGAAATCGAAAATACGGGGGAATTTGGCACACCGCAGGAGCGCTCATCGGTCTCCTCTCTCTTGATTTTTCTACCATCATTTACTGACATTAAGAAACTTCGTAGCTACTTCGCCGATGCTGTTGGCGAATCAAAATAGGAGATGATCCGTAGGGGCGCAATGCCTTGCGCCTCCACAAAAAAGACACGCCGACCCTAGATAAAATCAATTCGCCAACAGCATCTTCGCCAATGTCACATTAAAAATATGTTCTAATTTTTGACCGAACCAGCGCGCAAAAACGCGATTTTCTGTGTAGGCACGATCAACGGGGCGTCCGTTTGGGGGCATAAATTCGCGGACGCGCCGTTGCGCGTCCCACCATTTGCCCGTTTTCTAGGAGGATTTTCGACATTTTTAGAACGTGCGTGTAATATGACATCGGCGTAGTAGTTACGAAACTTCTAACGCAGTTTTCCAAAACGAGGTTTTTGTTGAATAAAGGTGACTACTCAGGTATAGAAACAGAATAAAATAAATAGGGAGGCATGAAGACGTGAAGAAAAACAGGAAAATACCCCTCGAAACGTGGATGTAGGGGTGGATTAGGC
>Ga0209591_10008033_pt1 | contig 11517 bp, 11 predicted proteins | sample MAT01_FD_187207 | JGI IMG/M metagenome (GOLD analysis project Ga0209591, IMG submission 187207) | Freshwater microbial communities from Lake Fryxell liftoff mats and glacier meltwater in Antarctica - MAT-01 (SPAdes) (version 2) | ecosystem: Environmental > Aquatic > Freshwater > Ice > Liftoff...
CGAGCTTTAGCCCGACCACGAACAGCAGCACCGTGACGCCGATCTGCGCCAGCAGGTCGACCTGGTCGTGCGCCGTCACCCAGCCCAGCGCCGACGGCCCGAGCAGGATGCCGACGACGATGTAGGCCACCAGCAGCGGCTGGCGCAGGCGCAGCGCAATGATGCCGACGGCGGCTGCAACGGCCAGCAGCAGCGCGAACTGGTGATAGACGGTTTGCACTAGGGCCTTTCAGTGGTGTGGAATGGGTTCGCGCCAGCGCTCTGCTTCGGCGTCACGATAAGCAGGTCGAAAGGCTGGGCGATCGGCATGGCAGGGGCGCTGCGACAGGTGCCGACTTCGGTGAACGAGCCCGTCACGGGACCACCTTTGCGAGTGGCCGCAGTTGCGCCATCAACCGACTGGCCGTGATGGCCGCCACCGGCGTGACCGGCACGCCGGCGGTTTGCAGCGCCTTGGCCACCCAGACGTTGCAGGTCTTGAACAAGTGAAATCGCTCGCGCGAGGCGTAGAAGCGGCTTTGGCCGTACAAGCCCGGGCCGAGCGTGATGGAGCGACCTGCGTCGTCGAGTTCGTGGCTGTTGCGCAGGTGCTCGAGCAGTCGTTGCATCCCCGCCGGCGAGACGCCGATCTCGATGCTCTCGCTGATGCCGGTGGCGGCGGTGAAGCCCTCGAGCGTGGTGTCGACAGCGACCACATGCAACACACTCGGCGTCGGCCAGGCAACGGCCTTCAGGCCCAGCCAGGCGCCTGGATCGACGGCCAGGTAGTAGGCACGGTCGCCCCAGCCCACTTCGAAATAGGTGGCCCCTGGAAAGTCGGCCTTCACTGGCCATGCGGCGGCGGGCACATCGCCCGCGCGCAGCACAAGGCCGGTGTGCCAGCCGTGGTTGACGACATGAATGCTGTGCATGGCGGGCGAGGCGGCGTCGAAGGTGACAGCTGCTATGGGCAGCGCGTTCGGTGGCGTGGCGCAAGCCGTCAGCACAGCGGGCAGCAAGCAGCCTGCGACGGCGACGCGGGCGCTGCGAACGAAGCCAGCCATGGCAGCGCCGAGAAGCGAGAATGCGCCATGGCCCTCTTTCCCCAGGACGCGCTGAACGACGGCGTGCGCAAGCGCGAGGTGTTCGGTTGGGCGATGTACGACTTCGCCAACTCGGGCTACACCACGGTGGTGCTGACGGCAGTCTTCGGCGCCTACTTCGTGGGCGGTGTCGCCGGCAACGCACCGTGGGCAACGATGGCCTGGACCGGCGCACTGGCGCTGTCGAGTCTGCTCGTCATGCTGTCCATGCCCGCGCTCGGCGCCTACGCCGATCTGCGCGCAGCCAAGAAACGCTTGCTGCTGTTCTCCACCGCGGGTTGCGTGGTCACGACGCTCGCATTGGCGGGGGTCGGTCCCGGCGACGTGGCTTGGGCCATCGCGGCGGTGGTGCTGTCCAACCTGTTCTACAGCTACGGTGAATCGCTGATCGCCGCATTCCTGCCCGAACAGGCGCGCCGCGACAGCCTGGGCCGCGTGTCGGGCTGGGGCTGGAGCTTCGGCTACTTCGGCGGCATGTTGACGCTCGGGCTCAGTCTGGCCTATGTGATGTGGGCCCAAGGCCAGGGCATACCGGCCTCGCAGTTCGTGCCCGTCGAGGATGCGTACCGCATGGCCCGGCAGCGGCCGCACGCACGCGACGAAGCGCAGGGCACTGGCGTCATCAGGCGCGGCCGACACCGCACGGCGCTCGCGTGTGAACAGCTCGCGTGCAATCGCATCGATCGGCGCCACACGCCCAAGTGGCGGAAACAGCAGGCCAACCGAGGCTTCGGCCAGGCCGTACACCGGCGCCACCACCTCGGGCCGCAAGCCGCAAGCGGCGAAGCGCTCGGCGAAGTGCCGCACGGTGTCGGGGCTGACCGCTTCCGCGCCGTTGAAGGCCAAGCGCCACGTGCCCAAGTCCAGCCCGGCGAGCGCCGTGTCGTCGATGCGCTTCAAGCACAGCTCGTAAGCGAAGTTCGGCCCCGCCGACAGCGTGCCGCGCCAGCGGTGAATCGCCTGCAGCCAGCGCAGCGGCTTGGCCAGGAAGGCCAGCGGCGACACCACCACCAGCGGGAAGCCGACGTACAGCGGCGCCAACCAGGCGCCGATCAGCCCCATGTCGTGGTACAGCGGCAGCCAGCTGACGAATACATCGCGCGGCGTGGCGTCGATGGACTGCGCCATGGCGCGGATATTGGCCAGCAGGTTGGCGTGTGTCAGCGCCACGCCCTTGGGCTGGCCGGTGCTGCCCGAGGTGTACTGAATCAAGGCGATGTCGTCACCGCGCACTGTCATGGGCGTGGGCGTGCCGCCGGCCGAAGCGAGTTGCTGCGGCGTGACCACGTGGCGCAGACCCGGTACGCGCGCGTGCAGCAGGCGCGCCACCACCTTGGCCTCGGCCACGGTGACGAGCATCACGGCGCGCGCATTGTCGAGGATGCCGCCGTGGCGCAAGACATGGTCTTCGAGTTGCGACGCACGCGCCGGCGGATAGATCGGCACCGGGATGGCGCCGGCCATCAGGATGCCGACGTAGATGCTGAAGTAGTCCGCTGAGGTCGGCAGCATGATCGCCACGCTCTCGCGCGACACGACACCGGCGCGCTGCAGGCCGGCGGCGACGGCCGCGGACGCATCGGCGAGCTGGCGGTAGCTGATGCGCTGCTCGCCACCTTCCAGCGCGTCGTCAGGCAGGACGACGACCTGCGTCTGCTCGGGATGGGTTTGCACGTGCCATGCCAGCACGTCGAGCAAGGTGGTGGCGTGCGCCGGTGTGCCGGGCGGCCCGGTGCTCGCCTCGGGCCCCTCGGGGGTGATGAGGGGCCCCGGCAGCGCGTCCGCAGCAGCGCCGTCCGAACGGGCATGTGCGGCGTCCATTAGTGAGTGTGCGCGCTGCACCGCGCCCAGCAGGTCGCCAACGGTCTCGGCGCGTTGCAGCGTGTCCGCCGGCAGGTCCACGCCGAAGGCCCGTTCCGTGCGCAGCAGCAGTTCCATTCGCCCCAGGCTGTCGAAACCGAGGTCGCGATCCAGCACGCTGGAAAGCAGGACCGGAGGCAGATCCGAATCACCCGCATGCAACTCGCGCAGCGTGTCCTGGACGGTATCGATCACGGCCGCGGCCGCACCTGCCGACGTGGGCGTCTTGCTCGGTTGCGCTGTCATCGAAATGCTTGCCACGCTGTCCTACTCTCCTTGGCGCTGGCGCAAACTATCATTTGGAAGATCGAGGTCGTCCGATGGCGCGAAGTGGATGGCGCGTGAAAGTTGCGAATCGATGGGCAACGATTCGCAACCCAATGCACGGATGTGTTCGCCGTCACAATGATGATGAACTGCAAGAAGAATCGTTCCCTTGCCCGACGTCAACGTTGATATGGATCAACTTCCGATCCGGTCCGGCCTGGATGTGTTGGTGAACGGCCCGAAAGCTGCCATCATAGCCAACAAAGCGTAGCTGGGTGAGGCATGGTCGTGGCCTTGCTGAAGCAGTCATAGCCTGTCCACGAACGAGGTTTGGAGCGAAGGTCGAAGATGAAGAATCCCCTGATACCGATCGACGGCTCACCTGCTGCGCTTCGCGCGTTGGCCTTTGCCTTGCATGTCTTGCGCGGCCGCACCGACGTGCAGGTCCATGTGCTGAACGTGCAGGTGCCCATGCTGCATCCCTGGCCCGGCAAGTTGGTCTCGCCGGACATGATCGCGGCCGAGTTGCGCAGCGACGGCGTGAAGCTGCTGGCCGCGGCCGAGGAGATGGTGCTGGCCACAGGCATGGCCTGCGTGCCGCATGTCAGCATCGGGGCCGCAGGCGATGAAGTCGCGGCCTACGCCGGCGAGCACGGCTGCGATGCCATCGTGATGGGCACACGCGGCATGGGCGCCGTCGCTGGCCTGGTGATGGGGTCGGTGGCTCAGAAGGTCATGCAACTGGCGAGCGTGCCTGTCACCTTGGTCAAGTAAACCGTGCGGGTGAAAAGCATGCGCGCCGCGTCCGCTGGCCTGCCAACCGCACGGAGCACGCCGTGGGCGGCGTGAGTGAGCTCGGGATGTCTGGGCCAAGCTCGGCCTGTGCGCCGGCGCGATTGCCGTGGCCGGCACGCCGCTGACCCGCTATGCCGACGTGATCGCCGACAAGACCGGCTGGTCGGGCGCCTGGACTGGGCTGGTGCTGCTCGCCACCGTCACCTCGCTGCCCGAACTGGCCACCGGCATCAGCTTGGTGACGCTGGCCTATGCGCCGGACATCGCGGTGGGCAACGTGCTGGGGGCCTGTGTGCTCAACCTGTCGTACGTGGCGGTATTGGATGTGCTCAAGCGCGACGAGCCGCTGTTCAAGCGCGCCGGTCTGGGCCACGTCGGCCTCGCAGGCTTCGGCATCATCATGCTGGCCGTGGCCGGCCTGGGGCTGGCCCTATCGCAGTTTCCGCTGGCGCGGTCGCTCGGGCATTTCGGTCTGTCTGCGCCGGCCTTGCTGGTCCTGTACCTGCTGGCGGTACGCATCACCTTCCGCTACGAGCGTTCACAAGTGGCAGCAGGCGCCGAGCAGGCGGCGAGCCGCTACCCCGACATGTCGCTTCACTAGGCCGCGTGGCGCTTTCTGGTTGCCGCTGGTGTTGTGGCCGCGGCCGGCGTCTGGTTGCCCTTCATCGCCACCGATCTGGCGTTGGCCATGCAGTGGACCGAGAGCTTCGTCGGCACGCTGCTGGTGGCCATGGTGACGTCGCTGCCGGAACTGGTGGTGACGCTGTCGGCCCTGCGACTGGGCGCCGTCGCCATGGCGATCGCCAACCTGCTCGGTAGCAACCTGTTCAACGTGCTGATCCTGGCGATTGACGACGTCTTCTATGTTCGCGGCCCGATCCTCGGCGCCGTCTCCCCAGTGCATGCGGTGTCCGCGATGTCGGCGATCCTGATGAGTGGCGTGGTCGTCGTGGCCCTGCTGACCAAGCCGAGCGGCCGTGTCCTGCGCTTGGCCAGCTGGGCCAGCATCGCGCTTTGCGGCGTCTATGTGCTCAACGCCTACGTGCTGTTCCGCTACGGCGGCTAGCCTGAAACGGAAACTCGATGAATCAGACCTCCACCCCCAGCCTGCAAGGTCTGACCGTGGCACAGGCCGCTCAAGCGTTGGCAGAGCATGGCCCGAACGCTTTGCCCGAGGCCAAGCCGGTGACCGTGCTGCAGCGCCTCGTGCGCCAGTTCCGCAGCCCGCTGATCTACATCCTGTTGGTCGCGCTGCTGGTCGATCTGGGCATCTAAATCTATGAGGGTGCCAAGGGCGTCCCGGTGGAATCGTTGGCCATCGCGTTGATCCTGCTGATCAATGCCGGCCTGGGCGTTTACCAGGAGAGCAAGGCCGAGGCCGCGCTGGCCGAATCGATCCTCACCGGCGAGTCGATGCCGGTGGACAAGGAGATCGGGGCCGAGACCTTCAGCGGGACGTTGATGGTGCGCGGCAAAGGCTATGCCGAGATCAGCCGCACCGGATCGGCCAGTGCGATGGGCAAGCTGGCGACGATGATCGGTGGCATCGAGGCCGAGAAGACGCCGCTGCCGATTGCACGTGTTCGGCACGCAGATCGCCAAGGGCGTGCTGGCGCTGGCCGTGGTGCTGTTGATGGGCGGGCTGGCGATCGAAGGCGTGCACCGGCTGGGCCATATCTTCCTGTTCTCGGTGGCGCTGGCGCTGGCGCTGGCGGTGGCTGCGATTCCGGAAGGCTTGCCTGCCGTGCTGACGCTGGCGCTGGCGCTGGGTGTCGAGCGCATGGCCAATGCCAAGGCGGCGGTGCGCCGTTTGAGCGCGGTCGAGCCACTCGGCTCGGTGACGGTGATCACCACCGACAAGACCGGCACGCTGACCGAGAACCGCATGCACGTGAAGGGCATCGACAGCCCGGACGAGGCCCGTGCGCTGCGCGCCATGGTGCTGGCCAACGACGCCGAGATCGACACGGGCGCGGGCGACCCGCTTGAAGTGGCGTTGCTCGCACATGCCCAGGCGCAAGGCGTGGACGCCGCCGCACTGCGCGAGCAGCATCCGCGCTTCGGCGTGCTGCCCTTCGACAGCGCGATCAAGTTCATGCGCGTGACCGTGGCCGAGCAGGACCGGCACGTCAGCTACCTGAAAGGTGCGCCCGAGGTTCTGCTCGCGCGCAGCCGAGGGCTACCGCGTGCTGGCGGTCGCGGCCAGTGAAAACGAACGCGACCAGGAGCTCGACTTCCTCGGCCTGCTGTTGCTGTGGGACCCGCCGCGCGCCGAGGTGCCCGATGCAATTGCCCGCGCCCAGGCTACCGGCATCCGCGTGCTGATGATCAGCGGCGACCACCCGGCCACCGCTGGCGTGGTCGCGCACGCGATCGGTATCCAGGGCGAACGCGTGCTGACTGGTGCCGAGCTCGACGCGCTGCCGGCCGCCGAGTTGACCGCGGCCGTGCGCGAAGTGAACGTCTTCGCCCGCGTGGCACCGGAGCATAAGCTGCGCTTGGTCGAGACGCTGAAGGCCGACGGCCAGGTGGTGGCGATGACGGGCGACGGTGTCAACGACGCGCCTGCGCTCAAGCGCAGCGATGTCGGCGTGGCCATGGGCCAGCGCGGCAGCGACGTGACGCGCGAGGCGGCCGACCTGGTGCTGCTGGACGATAACTTCGCCCCATTGTCTCGGCCGTCGAGGAAGGGCGCGGTATCTACGAGAACATCCAGAAATTCATCCGCTTCCTGTTCTCGACCAATTTCGCACTGGTGCTGTTGGTGATGATGGGGCTCGGTGTGTCCTATCTCATGGGCTACCAGGAAGTCGCAGGGGGTATCTTCCTACACTTGACTGCGGTGCAACTGCTGTGGATCAACGTCATCGCGGACGGCCCACCCGCACTGGCGCTGGCGCTCGACCGCCACCCCGGGGTGATGCAACACTGCCCGCAGCCGCCGAACTCGCCCTTGTTGGACGCGGTATCGCTGCGCTTCATTGTCACCACCGGCGTCATCAAGGCCCTGGCCGGTGTGGCATTGCTGGTGGCCTTGCCGCAGTTCGGCTATAGCCTGGAGCAGACCCGCACCGCGGTCTTTGTTTTCGAAGCGCTGGCCCAGCTCGCCTTCGCCTACCCAGCGCGGCGTGTCACCGTGGTGCCGTTGCCGTATTGTTGTGTTGATGGGCGGCCGAGTTGTTCGGGCGTCGCAGCTTCGCGAGGAAGGCGCAGCCGTCGACCATCCACCCGAAAGCCACGGTATGAGCATACGCAACCTCGAACACCTCTACCAACCCGGCTCGTTGGCCGTGATCGGCGCAGAGCCTGGGCGCGACGCTGATGCGCAACCTGCTCGAAGGTGGGTTTGCCGGGCCGATATGGCCAGTCAACCCGAAGCACGCCAGTGTGGCGGGGCGGCCGGCCTATGCCGACGTCGCAAGCCTGCCGCAACCGCCCGACCTGGCCGTGATCTGCACGCCAGCGCCCACGGTGCCGGGGCTCATAGAAGCCCTCGGCCGCAAGGGCACACGCGCCGCCGTGGTGCTGACGGCCGGTCTCTCGGCCACGACCCCAACCGCCCCCGGCGGGCCCAGCCTGCGCCGGCATGCTCGATGCGGCGCGTCCATACCTGCTGCGCATCCTGGGGCCCAACTGCGTCGGCCTGCTGGTGCCCGGCATCGGCTTGAATGCCAGCTTCGCCCACACCTCGGCGCTGCCCGGCAAGCTGGCGTTCATCTCGCAGTCCGGCGCGCTGACAACGGCGCTGCTGGACTGGGCCAAATCGCGTGACATCGGCTTCTCGCACTTCGTCTCGGTCGGCGACAGCGCCGATGTGGATTTCGGCGAGGTGCTCGACTACCTGGGCAGCGACTCCGGTACCCGCGCCATCCTGATGTACATCGAGTCGGTGCAGGCCGCGCGCAAGTTCATGTCGGAAGCGCGCGCGGCCGCGCCAGCCATGGACCGGAAAAAGTGCAGCGTGGTATTGCTTTCAATAGGAGCCCTCTAATAGGCACTGCGGATTTCAGCGACTTACCGCGAATCCGAAACTCATTGCACTACACGTGTCTCCCGGCAAACAACCTCAAGCGTCAAGACAATCGTGAATGCTGTCGTTTCCGCCCCAATATCGACCGGATAGCGGTCAGAGGGGACCCCTTTGACTTCTCCCGGTCGCTTGATTTTCCTTTGACACCATGCAAACACCGGGGAGAAGATTTGCGTCTCAACGTGTTCGCTCCCGCACAGACCTGTACCTCGATTCAGGCAACACTCTTCGCATATTCTCTGGCGACATCGACATGATCATTGCAGAAAAGCCGAATTTCGTCATCCTCCCTGGCTTGCTTACAGACGAATCTTTGTTCCGCCACCAAGGGCGGACTTTGGGCGACATAGCAGAAAGCTGCGTTGCCGAAAACTAGATTACGCTGATTTGCTTGATTTTCCCGTTGATTCCCACGCTGACAACTTGTAGATGGCTCTCGCAGCATGTTTCTATAAGGGCCAAGCTGCGAATTTGGAGAAACTTGTGCGCATTGTTCTTGCCACTTGGAAAACGCTGGTAGTTTGGCTTTGCAGTCTGGGCGCGCTTTCAGCCTTCTTGTTCGCCGGGGTGGCGGGCTGCGATTCGCTTCCGCAGCGAACTTCAGATACGGGCGCCGCAAGTTTCAATCATTTGAGTGCGGCACAAAAATCGCCTGGCTCACCACCCGCCAAACTCCATGGCGCACGTGGTCCGTTAACGGTGCAGCAGAGCAAGGCAATCCTTGCTGATCTAAGTCGCCGCGGCGAAGATACGGGAATTTTTGAGCGGCATCTTGCCATCGAGGAGGCAGTCGCCGGCAGTCCGCTGATGGTTGGCAACCGTACCACTCTCTTTGAGGACGGCGAGTCGACTTACGTCGCGATGTTCAAGGCGATTGCGGCGGCGAAGAAGCACATTAATGTCGAAACCTACATCATTGAAGACGATGAAGTCGGGCAGCGCTTTTCTGACGCGTTGATCGCAAAACAAAAGCAAGGCGTGCAAGTTGCACTGATGTACGACAGCGTTGGGTCGATTGCGACACCAAAAGCGTTTTTTCAACGGCTGAACAACGGTGGTATCAAGACGCTGGAATTCAACCCTGTCAATCCATTGCTGGCAAAAAAAGGGTGGGAGCTGAACCAGCGGGACCACCGCAAGCTGTTGATCGTTGATGGCCGGACGGTATTTCTAGGCGGCATCAACATCAGCAGTGTTTATTCGAGTGGATTGTCGGGACACCGCAAAGGCCAAACCAGCAAGAAGAGCAACGGGCAAGACAAGTTACCCTGGCGCGATACCCATCTGATGGTGGAAGGTCCGGTGGCCGCCGAGTTCCAAAAGCACTTTATGGCAAGCTGGATCAAGCAAAAAGGCAGCGCATTGCCGGACAAAGAATACTTTCCAACGCAAATGGCAAAAGGAAAAGAAGTGGTCCGTGCCATCGCCAGTTCGGCGGACGACGAAGGCGGCGGGCAAATTTACAGTACGCTCGTCTCTGCCATCAACAGTGCCGAGACATCAATCTTTCTGACGAACGCCTATTTCGCACCAGACGAGCACTTTATGAAAGCGCTCGCAGACGCAGTTGCGCGTCAGGTCGATGTGAAAATTATTTTACCTAGCAAGACAGACTCCGAACTGGTTTTTCACGCAGGTCGTTCGTATTACGCCGCGCTACTGGATTCAGGCGTAAAGATTTACGAGCGAGGTGAGGCGTTGCTGCACGCTAAAACTGCCCTGATCGATGGCGTTTGGTCAACCGTCGGGTCAACCAATCTCGACTGGCGGAGTTTCTTACACAACGACGAAATAAACGCTGTCATTTTAGGTGCGGAGTTCGCTCAACAGATGAACAAGTTGTTTGAAAAGGACTTGGCAGCATCGACCCAGGTGACACAGGAAACGTGGGCGGCGCGTTCGCTACTATTTCGCCTGAAAGAGCAGGGAGCGCGATTGTGGGTTTACTGGCTATGAGATGGACGCATTTGGCAACGAGCAAAGAATGAAGAGTTTGCCGAACACTTCGCTCCGAGCAGCTGCTCTTGCGATAGCGGCGACAGTCTTTCTATTCGCCACTTTATTTGGCTTGGCTCACGCTGAATCAACAACGCCCGGCGTAAGCATTGCCGAAATCGAGCCAATCGCCGCCCTGCGTGAGCAGCACCTCGCAATGCGCGAGCGGCTTGCAAATAATGGCTTTAAACGTCCATTGGTGCTGGAATCATTTCACAGCGCTCAAGATGTGAAGGGCGATATTTACGCTGTTGTGCCGGATGGGTTTGACATATTCAGCGAAGCGCTCGCGAAACCACAAGCGTGGTGCGACATCCTGATCTTGCATCTAAATACCAAGTATTGCCGCGTATCAGCCGAGAAACAGCCGACGTCGTTAGTGATGAACGTCGGCAACAAATTCGAGCAGCCGCTAAAGGACTCATTTCGTCTCGTGTTTTCATGGAATGTCGCCAAAAACAACGCCGCTTACCTGCGGATTATGTTGAGCGCTGATGCCGGTCCGCTCGGCACGCACGACTATCGCATCACACTCGAAGCCATCCCGCTAAAAGGTGGGGGCACGTTTGTGCATCTCTCGTACTCGTATGGATATGGCCTAACCGGCAGACTCGCCATGCTCGCATACTTCAACACGGCAGGCCGTGCAAAAGTTGGCTTTACGGTAGTGGGTATGGATGCCGACGGCAAGACGACATACGTTGATGGCATTCGCGGTGTGGCCGAGCGCAACACAATGCGTTACTACTTGGCTATTGAGTCGTACCTCGGTGCATTGAGGCTGCCACCAAGCGTGCAATTTGAAAAACGCATCAACGATTGGTTCGCTGCTACTGAGCGCTACCCGCGACAGCTACATGAAGTAAAGCAGCGCGAGTATCTCGCGATGAAGCGCAATGAATATCAACGCCAGTAGCAAAGCACATGCCCAGCGCAGAGGATTAAAGGGTTCAGAAAGTAGAATGCATTTTTTTAAGGCCGGGCAAAAAATTAGCGCTGCCCCTTTCAATTTTTTATCGGGCATTTCAATGACGCGCCTTTGACGAGGACCAACTTAGCCACCGCCGTGTAGTGCCCGCTGATAGAAAGGATGCTGTGATGCGAACAAACCGATGCCACCATCAGACGCGAGATGGCGCCTGATGAGCAAAATGTGGCCATCGTGACGCCATGCGAGGCGAGATTTGTGTGGAACCTGTAGAGCTCTGCGCCGTAACCCTCGAACCACGAAATTTGATGTTTGTAGCGGGCAAATCCGCACGATTCTGCAACGCAAACGTATGCCGATCGGCCCGCTGGACATACAAATCGCGGCCCATGCCCAGTCCCTTGACCTGACTTTGGTAAGCATGGCAATTGCTGGCGGGTCTCGTGGCAGGCGCGGAGCTGGCGCCGCAACTCGCCGCACAGGTCGCCAGCAGCAGTCACAGCTGGTGGACCTGGTGGTGCGGCCCCGCCTGAGCCGCAAGTCAAACCCAAACCGCGCCC